>Ga0208456_1000973_pt1 | contig 12725 bp, 9 predicted proteins | sample June2015DPH_4_10_2_FD_184691 | JGI IMG/M metagenome (GOLD analysis project Ga0208456, IMG submission 184691) | Peatland microbial communities from SPRUCE experiment site at the Marcell Experimental Forest, Minnesota, USA - June2015DPH_4_100... | ecosystem: Environmental > Terrestrial > Soil >... | reverse complement strand
CAAACTGGTGCGGTTTCAAGGCTTCGCGCACCGGCCCCTTCCGCCGCTCTCCGATCACAATTGTTTAAACCAGACCCGTTTCAGCCTCGCTCGAAATACTCAATTTTTGGTAGGTCCCGTCCCGCCATCGGGACCCGGGTCCCCGGGCCGGGAATCCCGATCCCCGGCCCCGGGAGCGCAATCCCCGCCTTTGGATCGCCGATCCCGGTCATGGGGTGCCCGGTCCTGGTCACCGGGTGCTTGATCCCGGTCATCAGGATCACGATCCCGGTCGTTGGGATCGCGGTCCTGGTCATTGGGTGAGCGAACCCGGTCACCGGGAGTCCGATCCTAGTCACCGGGATCGTCATCCCGGTCATCAGGATCGTGATCCTAGTCACCGGGTGCTTGATCCTAGTCACCGGTAACGCGCACCCCGAGGTCTGAATTGGGCTCCCGGCCTCCAGTATCGACTAACCATCAGTGAGATGAAAAACTTTCTCGGCGACCACACAGGGGCCAACCAGACCCGATCCGCCTCCCTGCTACGACATCAAACTCCGTGACCTTCCACTTTTGCCGCTCGGCTGTTTTTATCCCCACTTGTTCTTGATGTAGTGCCAGGTGCTCTCGTTGTCTAAATCGCTAGTCTTGGGACCTTCTCGGACGAAGAATCTCCTCTCTTTCGGCTGCCCTTTGGGTTTCCACCACACGAAGACCGGTCCAGGTGCCGCTGCTACGGTAACCTCCCAATAGCAGCGCCCACCGTATTCTTTTAAGTCGTCTGTGATTAGGTGGGAATACGCCGAGCCAATCCAATCAGTAATTAAGTTCCGCAAAGTGAGCCGGAGTTTGTCCTTCGATCCCCCCATTTCCTGCAAGTCTTCCGCTAAACCGTGAATTCTTAATGTTGTTCCTTCTTCAGCAACTCCGATGAACAACGTGCCACCCTTGGTGTTGAGAAAGCCGGCGATCGCCTTGATCACGTCCAATTGTCTCTCCTCATCCCGTTTATTCTGACGAACATCCCACCGGAATGTGCTCTTAAACTCGATTGTACCAGTCTCACCGACTTTCAGCGCCTCTTCGAGCGTGACTTTCTTGGTCTGGCTGACGAGCTCCCGCACAATCAGCCATAGAACCGTCGCACAGGCAAACAGCGCGGCGATTCCAATAACCCAAATGTTGAATCTGTCTTGAGCCTGTAACGCTTCTTGTTCCAAGGCTATGTCTTTCGGGACAATGACCGTTCCAACTTCTTGCCCGCGGCTGTCGAGTATTGGCTGGAAATATAGCAGGTACGGCTTACCGCCGCTGAAAAGCCTGGCCAGATGGTCAGAGGGCACCGGCAAGCTTTGCCGGTTTGTCTTCAGGGGCACACCACCCCAAGCTGTCCTAAGCTCTCCTTGGGAACTTATGACCGCGTACTCCACATCGCCATCAATCTCGCGTGAACGAATGGATGACGCGGCGTCGAGCGTGGCACCGAATTTCGACGCATTGGCCAGAAGCTTGGTATCGGCCGCGGTGATGTTTTCCGGCGAGCAGATACCGACCATTACTGTGCCACCAACGACTTTCCTGCCGAACAAACGCCACGTCTCGCCAACTATGGTCACAACCGTTTGTGGTCCGCCGTATATTGACTGATCGGGTAGCTCGACGCGCCCAAAGAGTCCGGAGATCAGCTCTTCGACATCAACTATGAGACCGTCCTTAGTGACGATATCCCAGCCTGGAGCCGTAATTGCCGCACGACGGTATCCCGTCAGGTCCCATCTATCCTTGTAGGCGACTTCCCCCGCAATTTGCGCTGCCCATGACCCGAGCTCCTGCCTGATAGTCCGATAGAGCTGGGCATGGACAAAGGAATGTTGAAGGACCGCTGCGCTCACAAACACTAGGGCAAGGACTACCAAGGTGAGAAGAAGTCGGCCCGTTCGTTGGCGGAGTGCCTGAAGCATACGGCGCGTTTTGAAGTGACGGTCAGCCACGTCAGATTGCTTTGGCTGCTTTTCTTCGGGAATGTCCGTCAACTCGTTCATAACTCACCTTTGAAAACGCGGTCGAAGATGGAGAGCGTGAGCGCGTTAACCTGCCGCGGCGACGCTGCGGTGCAGAATCACCCCGGCACTCCATAGTGCAACCACCACGTCCATTTGATTGTTCTCGACCTTTCGACTGCCGCCAATCACTCGCCGCCATAGTTTCCTCGTGTCATCGGCTAAAGAAGGGTCGCGGCGGATCATGCTCACTGCCCGCACCGCGTAAGCCTTGTTCCGTTTCGAACGCGTAAAGTCGCCTCGAGGGATACCGGCGACTAAGCCCTCTTCGCAGAGCCCGAGAAACGCTCCGTGGGGACAACTTTTCTTCCTTTGTGACTCGCTCGCGGGGAAAACCTTCATCACCGCGGCGATCCACGCGACCTTCGGGTCATGTGCCGGGTCAGATCGACAATATCGTGCCGCGGCTACAGCCGCTCGCGCATACGCGTTCATCTGTCACTCTTTCAGGTCGTTCTCGATCTCGCGGAACGGTTCGAGGGCGGCTTCGAGGCTTATGGGATTTCAATCACTCGTCCAAGTATAGTGCTGTTTGAGCCGATTGAGCGGAGAAGACCACGCAACATGTTGGTCATGCTGCAAGCGGCCGACGACCACGCCGGGAGTCACCATCTGTTCTTTGGCAAACGCCCGCACACTCAGAACGTCAAATCGCGTAGCCGCGACAAAATCGCGATACGCTGCGCTCGGAATCAGCGTTTCGGCAGCATACTTGTTGGCTTCAATTTCCTTGGCGTCGTTCACTGCCTGCCGGGGCTCGTCCACAAAGAGGCGCTTTCGGACATTCTGCCAGACATGCATCGCTTCATGGAAGAAACTGAACCAGAGATGATCGTCGGTCTTGTAACGAAGGCTGAGATAGATCCAGGGATTCTGATTGTGCCAAATGCAGGCGCCGGAAACCGCCATGTTCGGCAGGGCCGGCAGGAACCTCAGCCCGACTCCTGCCTTGGCGCACTCTGCGACCACCAGCTTTTGAAATACCTTCGGATCCGGACTGATATTGGCACGAATGGCCGTCAGGGCTCTTCCCCATGTGTCGGTGCTGTGTTCCGGCAGGTCCGTTTCCTGCGCCTCCATCTGCCCACGACGCAGCCATGCAGCTACTGCATACCAGTCGCTTTTTTGGGCAGCAGAATGCCTAAACACCGCATCGGCTCTTTCCCAAAGATCACACCATTGTGCTTCGGAAGCGCAGCCAAAATAGGTCAGCAGTCGGTGCGCATTGGTCAATTCATCGGCGGCGCGCTCCACCCAGCCCAAAGCCGCCAGTTCCTTGAAGGGAAACCGGCGGGCCCACCCGACGCTGGCCTTCAACTGTTCCGTCTCGTTCTGGCGCGTCAAATACTCCCTGTAACCAAGCTCAAGGTTGGTCCAGAACCGGGCCGGCACGTTGAACACCCGCTCCAGCTTCAACGCGGTGTCAGCCGACAGCGGCGCGTCGCCGCAGAGCAGGTCGATGACATTCTTCTCCGTCACGCCCATGCGCCGGGCGAATTCCGCCTGTTTCATGCCGAGCGCCTTAAGGCTTTCCTTGATCGTATTACCCGGAGGCGGCACGACGTCGGGATGGAATTGATTGCGGATGATCTTAGCCATGATGGTAGTCGACAATGACGGTGATCGTGACGGCGGTCACTTGGTTCCAATCAAGGCCGCCGTCCTCTTTTTTCGGAATCGGGTCATGCGCCGGAGCGAAAATCAGGCGGTAGGGATGATCGAGATTACAGGCGAGTTCCCCTTTGCGATCTCCCGTAAGTTCGTGATAGCTCGCTTGAGGAATGTTCCTGAGATCGGCCAAGCAGGTCGCCGCCTTCATTTCCGTAAGGCGGGCAAGGTATTTTTTCGCCCGGAGCGCTCCGAATACTGATTGGGCATAGCTGTGTTTGTTGGCGCATTTCTCGTATTCTCGCTTGCGAAACGCTATGTCCATAACGGTAGGTTGCAACAAAAGGTTAACCGCCAAGGTGAACTAATTTTGTAATGCCAGTATCCCCTCCGTCACTGTCTAGGCGGACGCTTTTTTGCACGCAAAGCCATCGTCCTGACGGGGCTGCGTCCAGCAAGGTGGGGATTGTTGGCCATTCTCTTAGCCTTGATTCGTTCCAATAGCGTACTCGCCGGTTCGTCGGCGGGGTCTTGGAGGACGAGCTGGCCGCGGAAGGCGCGGGCGAGAAGGGAGGGCGTGAGCGCGTCCACCTGCTGCTGCGCCGCGGTCAGCCGCGCTTCAAGCTGATCGGCCAGCGCAAACAGGTTCTCAACTCGGCGCACGATTACCTGTTGTTCAGGGAGTGGAGGAAGCTGGAAATGCAATGCCTGAACTTCTTCGCTGTTGATGTTGTTCACTCCACTGGTTGAACGCGCTTCCAGCTCAATTTGAAGTCGAACGTCGAAGCTCGGGCCAGCGCCGCGGTCACCCGCTCCTCGGAACTGAGCAGCGGCGACTCCTCGGTTGCGGCATGCTTAACGAGCGATATGACATCGGCCACCGCGCGATGCCCGAGCCGCGCGTGGGCCTTCCTCAGCTTGGACTCGTCGAATTGGTGCCGCCACATCTCGTCGCGGAGTTGCTGGAGTGGCTGCGGACCCCAGCCGGCGGGGCGGCGGAGCAGCACGCCAAGCGCGTTCACGCGGGTGGCGTTTTCGCGAACAAACCGGGTAAAGGCGGCCAGATAGTCCTCGGGAGTGTCGAACGGGCCGTAACGCTCGACAGTCTGCGAGGAGACGTCGTCCTCCACTCCGGGCGCAACCAGGAACGTGCGACGCGTCCGGGGGTAGTTTTCGAGCAATTGTTTGAAGTCTTGGGTGCGCAGAAGCCGCATCGTCCCGGTGAAATCGCGCTCCAGGCGCTGCGGCAGCTCGCGGGCGAAGCGGGCGACGTCGCCGTCGGGCAGCCAGGTGGAGAATTGAGAGCGGGCCTCGGCGTTCATCGACTTGGCAACGCGGTGAAGACGTTTCACCAGCACGCCGGTCCAGTAGCGCCGGTCGACGTTGTTCCAGATGTTGTCGATCACCTGCGGGAGCGGCACGACTTCACGGCACGGCTCCTCGATCTGGAAACTCGATACCCCGCGGAAGTAACGAATGAGAGTGCCGTCGAAGCAGTCGAAGACTGTGAATTTGGCTTTGTTGATCTCGTCGCAGCGCCGGGTACCGCGGCCGAGCATCTGCTCCCAGAGGATGCGCGACTTCACCGGGCGCATGAAGACGATGAACTCCAGTGCCGGGATGTCCACGCCGGTGGAAAGCATGTCCACCGTGACGACGACCTTCGGATTGGGCCGGTTGCGGAACTCCCGGATGCGTTGCAGCGGGCGGTCCACGGAGGGGCTGCCGGTGATCTTCTGCACGAATGCGTCGCCTTGGTTGAAAATCTGACGGCAATGGAGCACCACCTGGTCGGCATGCGAGGTGTGCGGCAGATCGTTGACCGCAAAGATGAGGATCTTGGGGAAGCGGCCGGTCTCCTGTTCATGGACGGCTGCGTAGCCGGCGACCTCTTCAAGGATACGGCGATTGCTGTCCGGCGCGGTGATGGCCCGCTCTACGTCCTCGGCGGGGAAAGCGCGCTCGTCCTCGATCAGGTCGAGCTGCTGGGCGCCAGTATCCGTATCAACATTGGTCACGGCCTCGCCCTCCCGCAAAAAGACGCCGTTCATTTTGACGTCGGAACTGATGGCCACTGCATCCCAGTCGACGAGGAAGCCATCGCGGATCGCCTCGTCGACGCCGTAGCGGTACACCGGGTGCCCGAAAAGACCCACGGTGTGGGCGGCGGGTGTGGCGGTCAGACCGATTTTGACCGCGTCGAAGTGGTCGAGGGTTGCGCGCCACACGCCGAGCTCCTGCGCCGTGTAGCCGCGGTGGCACTCGTCGGCAATGATCACATCGAACGCATGTGGGGGGATTTCGAGGCGGTCGGCCTCATCGTCGCGATCGATGTCGTCGCCGGATTGAGCAAAGCCGCCCTGCGCGCCGAAAAGATAACGCGCGATGCGCTGAATGGTACACACATAGACGAAGGTGTGCGTGGGGCGCGGAGCCGTTAGGTAGTCTTGCGGCAAAACCTTGGGATCGAACGGTTCATCGTCTCCGAAGTCCTCGCGCTGGAACCGCTGACTGAACAGCTCGAATTCTTGCGTAAACTTGAAGCCATTGGGAGTGCTGAAGGCGTTGAATTCGCGGACCGCCTGAGCGGCGAGCGCCTTGCGGTCGACCAAAAAGAGCACCCGCCGTGCAAAACGTGACTCCAGCAGGCGGAAGATCTGAGCTACGGTTACGTAAGTTTTGCCCGTGCCGGTGGCCATGGCCACCAACATCTCACGCTGCCCGGTGGCGAGACGCTCTTCGACGGCAGTAATGCAGCGCCGCTGATAATCACGCAGGCGGGTGATATGGTGGAGCGGAGTCCCTTGGAGCCGCGTTACCGCAGATTCGACGTCCCGCGAGAACCGATCCTCCAGCGCGTCCGGGCTGGGCAGGCCGGTCACCTGCGATGACATCGCATTCGGCAGCCGCTGGTCCGCAAACCAGAAGACCTCACCGTTGGTGGCGTAGAGGAAAGGTACGCGATAACCGTTCCAGTTGCCGGAACCCGGGGCGGCGCCGCGCGCATAACGCCGGGCTTGCTCCAACACGTTCTGTGGACCTACCCCAACTTTTTTGGCCTCGATAATCCCCAGCAAGCGGCCGTTGACGAAAAGCGCGTAGTCAGCCGGTCCGTTGCTGGTAGGAAATTCGGTGACCGCGTGATGAATCAGTGCTCCGACATCAAGCCCCTCCCGATAAGGAATGATCGTCCACGGCGGCTGAGTTGCTCCCAGCTTCGTATCGATACGGGTCTTGCGTGTCAGCCATTCGGCTTCCGTGGGCATCTGACGAGGTTGTCGCGCCCTTTATAGGTCCTGGAAACTTCCTGTGCAACCCCGACTTCCTCCTCAAAAATGAGTAGGCACGGCGGCGCCACGGCGCTGCCGCGATTCAAAATTTAAGAGGAAAGATTCAAGAGGCGACGACCGGACCACTATCGCCTTACGGGGCCGGGTCGGCGGAGACGTACCAAGTCTGCGGCCGGTTGGGGTTGGGACCGGGGTCCGCTTCCTGGTAGGACAGGGTCGTGGGATTCACCGCGCCCGCGGCGCAGTCCGCAATCGTGTTCCCGTAAAGCCAGTTCGGAACAACGCCCGGACCGTTCAGGTAGTCGTTGAATTCAATGCCGTACTGCTGGCAGTCGTGAATATGGTTGTGCACGATCTTCGCCCCCATGGTCGACGCCTGGATGCCGTTGGCCCACCGGCCGAACGTCACATTGTAGACCTCGTTGCGCTCGATCCAGATGTCGGGGTCGACCCCGGGGCGGAAGGTCAAGTCCGCGGCCTCAAGGCTGATCCCGGCCTCGTTGTACTGGGTGGCGGTGCCTGGGGCGAGGTCGTGCACCTTGTTTCCGCGAATGGTGATGTGGTAGCTGCGGGCCTTGAGGTTGATTCCCTCGGCATGGCCGGTGTCGTGGATGTCGTTGTCCTCGATCCACACGTTTTCCACGGACTCGTACGGCGGCTGGCCCATGCCGATGTAGATGCCCTCGCACCACTGGTCGCGATAATGGCCCGTGTCGTAGATCCGGCAGTGGCGGATGTCGATGTCGTGCGAGTCGCCGCGCAGGTGGATGGCCTCCTGGCCCGTGTTGTGAATCTCCAGATTGAGGAAGAGGCAGTGATCGATGCTGGTGCAGTAGAACGGCTGGTTGCTGTTCTCCAGCGTCAATCCGTCGAACACGAGGTAGCTGGAATCGCTGAGGAGGCCGAGGTAGCCGGCGTAGTCTTTCCCCAGGATGAGCGGCCGGGCGCCGGGGGCGGCCTTGATGATCAGGGGCCGGGCGGCGGTGAAATGCCGGTGGGCGATGTGAAAGCCGCGATAGGTGCCGGTGGCGAGGAGCAGGACGTCGCCGCCGGCCGCGCCGTCGATTTTCGCCTGCAGGTCATCGCTTGGGCCAACGGCGACGGCGCGGCTGCGCCGCGATTCAAGATTGAAGAAGGAAGAAGCAAGGGGGGCGCAAAGCGCCGATTTAAGATTCAAGATGGAAGAAGGAAGCAGCCAGAGGACAGAGGACAGGAGACAGAGGCTAGCGGCCATCCTCCTTCGCGGCGCGAAGCGCCACGCCGATTTAAGATTCAAGATGGAAGAGGAAAGATTCAAGAGGGAGCACGGCGGCGTCCCGCCGCCGCGATGGCGCGGCTGCGCCGCGATTCAAGATTGAAGAAGAAAGAATAAAGAAGCGGCGCGAAGCGTCAATGGCGCGTGCGCGCCAATTGAAGATGGAAGAAGGAAGATTTAAGACAAGGAGGCTAGCGGGAGGATGGAGGTGCCGGCACGGCTGCGCCACGGCGCTGCCGCGATGCAAGATTGAAGAAGGAAGATTCAAGAGGAGGCGGGCCGGCGCTAGGGCGCGGAGCGGCTGCGGCTGACGCCGACGAAAGAGGGAAGATCGAAGAAGAAAGAAGGAAGTCGGCAGCTCATCTTGAATCTTTCCTCTTGAATCTTGAATCGGCGCGGCGCTGCGCTGCGCCTCGCGCCTAGGGTGCCGGCACGGCGAGGAGCAGCTTCAGCCCCCAGTCATCGGCGGAGGGAAACGCGGGCACGTCGATCCAGCCCCACTGGTTGGACTTCACGCGGCCGTCGCCCGCCTTGGACCACCGGCCGGTGCGCGGATCGAACCATTGCGCCTCGTAGGTTGCCTGCGGCCGCGCCCCGCGGATCCGGCTCCCGGCGGGACAATCCTTTTCAAAATAAACGAGGAAGAAATCCCGGGCCGGCGTGCGCGCGCAGTACGCCCAGCCGACGAAGCTCTTGGTTAGCGGCGTGGAGTTCGGCGTGACCAGGCTGGCATCGGGCACGAGGTCCGCGTAGCGCCGCCCTTCGCTCAACGCGAACGCGGGCAGATGCGTCATCTGGTTGGCGGAATTCCACCGGAACGCCTCCCACATGAACGGGCTGGAGCCAGGCTCGATGTCCGCGCCCCAGATGCCTTCCGCGCCGTAGATGTGGCCGGCGAAACCGCCGGACAAAAAGCTTCCGTAGATGCCCGAGCGCACGTCGCGGTCATCCGCCTCCGTGCCGCCCGGCGCGCCGTAACGGTAGGGCGGGGCATAGCGCTTGTCGGCCATGCCGGAGTAGTAGGGCTCGCCGTTCAAGGCGGGCCGCGCCGGCGCGGCGTGGTAAATCTCCGTGAGGTACCAGTAATAGTCGTGCTCCCGCCCGTTGCCGATCTGGTGGAACGTGAGCCAGTGGTTTTCGTCCGGCCCGCCGAAGTTGAGCAGGCTCGACACCGAGGCGTTGCAGGAGACGAGCGTGCCAAACGGCGGGCGGCCGTATTGCTCGATCACGCGGTTCGCGGCCGCGTTGAGCTGCCGCGTGGTCGCGGTCATCGCCGGCCAGTCGTAATGCACCGGGCTGTAGAGACAGTTGTTCGCCTGGCAGCGGCTCCAGACGTACTGGATGTAGCGGCTGTACGAGTCGGGCCACGGATAGAACTTCGCCCAGCACGACGTCAGGTCGCGCCGCGCCACCTCGATGACCGGCACGATGCCCTGCGCGTTCAGGTAATCGATCTTCCGGTCCATGGACTGGAAATACTCCGGGTTGAGGCGGGTCACGTCCGGGTACACCTGCTCGTAACCCGGGACCCGGCCCGGGAACAGGAACGCCCGGCCGCCCTCGTTCGTCATGTCCTTCGCGTGCCATTGATCGCGCGGCCGGTGGCGGGCGATCTCGCCCTGGTCCACCCAGGCCGACCGCACGCCGAGGTCCGCCGGCTGATCCAGCCAGATCTCCCACGGCTGCCCGTCGTCGGCCCAGTTGGGGAAGGCGGCGATGATCGCCACGCTGTTATACCCCTGGCTCGTTCGCAGCCGCACGTAATCCTTGAAGCCGGCCTCCGGCCCGATGGGGCGCGCTTGGTCGTCGTCGTTCCACTGGAAGCGGTTGGTGATCGCCGCGTACCACGTGTCGCCCACCAGCAAAAACGGCGTGCCGTCGGCGGACTCGAACGCGTGGCCTTTGGCGCTGGGCTGGATGAAGCCGCGGCGCAGCGGATTGGCGGATTTCTCCGCGTCACTCCACGCCACCGCCGTGAAGCCGCCGGCGGGCGCGTTCAGTCCCGGATCGTCTTGGTTCGAACCGCTGCGCCAGGTCCACGGACCGGGCGCGGTCGCCAGCACGCGCACGCGGAAGACATCGCCGCCGTCCCAGAATCCGTAGCAACGCCGGGCGAAGCCCGGTCCCTGCAGATCCACCCACACGTCGACGTCCAGGTAGGGATTCGCGTAGTGATGCTGCGCGTGGAAGGTCAGTTCGACCTTTTCCCAGACGTGCACGTCGGCCCGGGCCGCGATGACACCGAGCGCTGCGACCAACCACCGAACCGGGATCCGGAACTTCACAGCGGAAAACTTTCGGGATCGATTCCCGGACGTCAAACGGGAAGCGTGGGCGCGGCTGCGCCGCGGCTTACGCCGATGAAAGAAGAAAGATTGAAGAAGAAAGAGGGAGCGCGGCTGCGCCGCGATTCAAGATGGAAGAAGGAAGAATAAAGATGCGGCGCGGAGCGCCGATTCAAGATTCAAGAGGACAGAGACTAGCAACTGCCTTGATGGAAGCCGATGCGGCATTTTGGCGGCTCGGGTGGCGGGGCCAGCAACGGCTGGAGCTTCCGGTAGATGTCGCGCAGGACGACATCGTGCACCAAGAGCTTGCGATCGATTTGGGCCAACCGTTTGAGAATGGCCGCGCTGGTGGCGAGTCCCTCCCTCATACGTATGAACGCGCGCACGACATAGACACTCATGGTCACGGCGGCGACACTGTTGAGCACCATCGCCGCCATGATCGCACCGTGTTCGGTGTAAGCCCACGGCAGGGACTTGGAGAACTTCAAGCGCGCGAGGTGATCACAATTTGTGATCACCTTCTGCTTTTCCCCTGCAGAGACCTGAAAAACAAAGTCGATCGGAAACCGCAGGGCATTTCGTTTGACCGCCTGATTCAGCGTTCGCGTGGCCACGCCGTAGATCGCAGCCAGGTCGGCGTCGATCAATACCTTCCGCCCGCGAATCGTGAAGATGCGATGTTCTATGGACTCTGTCGGGAGACCGGATGACGAGGATGGCATAGGGGGGCGCCCGCTTACGCGGAGCGCCGAGGAAAGATGGAAGAGGGAAGATTCAAGAGAGGGCGCGGCGCAGCGGCTGCGCCGTGGTTCAGGGTGGGCGAGCGAAGACAGGAGATCACCCGCCGACCGTCGCGAATCAATGAAAGGTTTTCCTCCTTTCAGTTTCGCGCCGATTCAAGATTCAAGAGGAAAGATTTAAGATATGCCGGACTGCCCTCTTTCTTCTTCGATCTTCCCTCTTTCGTCGGCGTCAGCGCGCGCCGCCGCGCTGTCTAGAGTTAGCGCGGGTTCTTGGTTGGCGTTCTCGCCCGCAGCCTGACAGAAGTTTCGCGCTGAGTGGTCCGTCTTTTTCCCCATCGGTTGATTGCTTGAAAGGAATCGAAATGAACTCGCGCCCCACGCCAGAATCCTTCCGGAGCCGCCCCCCCCGCCCCCGGCTGGATGGTTCATCACGCCAACGGCGCCAGCGCGCGGCGCCACCGCGCCGATTCAAGATTCAAGAGGAAAGATGCAAGATAGGCTGCAGCTGCCTTCTTTCTTCTTCAATCTTCCTTCTTTCGCTGGCGGCGTCAGCGCCGCTGCCCGGACGGGCCCAGCCCTCCGGCGGTCCTTATGGCCCGATCCCGCAGAGCTATGATCTGCCCCGGGAGGCCGCGCATGTTTACTATGTGGCGCCCGATGGAAAGACCGAAGCCTCGGGAGCGACCCTGGCCCAGCCCACCACCTTGGAGGCGGCCCTGGCGCGGGTGGTGACCGGCGATGCGATCGTGCTGCGCGGGGGCATTTATCTGACTGGTGATCTGAAGCTGAACCAGGGGATCACCCTGCAGCCCTATACCGATGAGCATCCGGTGCTGAAAGGAACCCAGGTGGCCGTCAAGTGGGAAGCCCAGAGCAACGGCCTGTGGCGGACCGCCTGGCCGCGCCTGTTTCCGGCCAAGCCCGATGACTGGTGGCGGCGCGACCGCGAGGGCAGAAAAACGCCGCTCTATCGCTTCAACAACGACATGGTCTTCGTCGATGGCGAGCTATTGAAGGCGGTCGGGTGGGAGGGGGAAATCGACGAGCATTCCTATTACATCGATTACGCGGCCGGCCAGGTTTACCTCGGCGTCGATCCGGCGAACCACCTGGTCGAGATCACCGCGTTCGACAGTGCGCTCATCCGGACGACCGGCCCCTGCCACGGCAAAACCTCGGACGGCAAGGGACCGTTGATCCGCGGCCTCACGTTCACCCAGTATGCCTACCGCGCGCTCGAAGTGGAGGGCAGGGAACCCGTCGGGCTGGCCGATCCCGCCACCTTCGGCAAGGAGGTCGTCGGCACGACCCTCGAGAATGTGACGATCACCTATTGCTCCCGGGTGGCCGGCTACTTTCGGGGCGACAAACTGACCATCCGGCACTGTCTCGTCAGCGACACGCGCACGGAGGGCATCTACATCATCGGTTCGGCCGACTGCCTCCTTGAGAAAAACATTTTTCGCCGGAACAACATCGAGGAGATCACCGGGTAT
>Ga0208456_1000969_pt1 | contig 12778 bp, 10 predicted proteins | sample June2015DPH_4_10_2_FD_184691 | JGI IMG/M metagenome (GOLD analysis project Ga0208456, IMG submission 184691) | Peatland microbial communities from SPRUCE experiment site at the Marcell Experimental Forest, Minnesota, USA - June2015DPH_4_100... | ecosystem: Environmental > Terrestrial > Soil >... | reverse complement strand
GAGGAATCGAAACGGGCGCGTTCTAACGTTCTACCCTTCAGCTTGTTTTAGCGGGGTGCCCGTGTCATACCACCTGGCGACGGGAACGAGACCATCCTCACGGGCCGCAACGCGCTTATGGAATACTTCCGGAAGGTCCTTCCCTCTAGCCCTTAAAGATACCTCTAGAGCTCTTACTTGTCTGGTTATTCTTTACCCCGGACGGGAGGGCCTTTTCTTACGCGACCATCGCGGGAGGACTTGGCACCCGATTGGTGCGGGGGGAACGGTGCACTTCCATAGACAAGAAAACAATAGTGAGAAGTGCACAAATCCGGCTGTCTGAGCGACGCAGCCTTGTGACGAGGCAGACGCAAGTCCTTTTAAATAGCTCCAGGGACCACTAAACAAACGAGATACCCACATATGTTGCGAGTTCCGGATTTGAGTGGAAGGAGCACCAATTACGGGTAAGTCCGGGAGCGCCGGGTCAGCGGAAGAATAAGGTGCGAGCGGCCGGGGGGGTAGTTGGCGGGGGTATTTAAAAGAAGTGAGAAGAAAGGGGTGCGGCCGGGGGGGATTTTGCACAAGTTCGTACCAGGTACCATTGGAAAACAGGGGAAAACGGTGCGAGTGGGGGGTAGTTCACAGATTATACCCGGCTACCATAGGGAGCGGAAAGAATAAGGTGCAAGTGGCCGGGGGGGATTTGGCGGGGGTATTTAACAGAAGTCAAGAGAAAAGGGCTGCGCGGTGTTTGGCGTGCTATTAAAGAGAGTATTTTCAAATGCGCCTACCCCGGGTTGACCCCTTGATTCCGGTGTGGGATAGAAGCTATAAATAATTGGCGGCATGTGCCTGCGAGGCCCTGCTCGTGGGATCGCGCCGGCCCCTTTTCGCCGGAAGGTCGGCTGATATATAATAGACGGGGATGGAAAAAATAGTCGTAGATATAGACAATACCTTATGGAACCTGGCACCCGTTCTATACGAACGGATGAGAGAAGTGAGCCCCGATCTGCCGCCTGCGGTCGAATGGCGAGCCTGGGACTTCTGGCGGCTGTACGTGAAGCCGAAAACCATTTACGCCATATTGGATGCCATCCACATGGAACAGGAGGCGTTCCGGCCCTTTGACGATGCAGGAGAATTCCTCTCTAACTTGAAGGAAATGGGGTTTTATATAGTCGTGGCCAGCCACCGCCGTCAGGAGGCGCTTGATCCCACGGTCAGATGGCTGCACAAAAACGGGCTTGTCCACGATCAAATTCATCTGAGTTATGACAAGACGGTGCTTTTCAATGATTGCTGGGGTGTGATCGATGACAGCCCCGAGACGCTGGGGAGGGCCAGGGACGCGGGCATAATCAGGGCAGGCCTTAGGAACCCCTGGAACGAGGGCGAAGATCACCCGCTCTTCGACAACCTCAGGCAGATATCGGAATACCTCCAGAAGCAGCTCTGACCTTTGGCTTTCGACGACAGCCGAACCGACCCGTACGGAAAAAAGATAAGCGCCGGCCACAGGCCTCACCGGGAATAAAGCCTACCTGTCCAGCACCTCCCTAATCTTTTCCAGCAGCTTCGGCACGGAAACGGGCTTTTGCAGAAAGTCCACCTTGTCTTTCTGGACCCCCTTTTCGAGGATGACATCGCCTGTGTAGCCGCTCACGAAAATTGCTTTGACCAGCGGGTTGAGACGGGAGATCTCGTCGAGGACCTCCCTGCCGCTCCTCCCGGGCATTACCACGTCCAGGATGATGAGGCTTATTGCATCCTTGTGCTCGCTGAAAACCCTGATGGCTTCGTCTCCGCCGCCGGCATTGAGCATGGTATAGCCCTTGCCGGAGAGGATTGCCGTCATCATGTCCCTCACGTCTGCGTCGTCTTCAATGACGAGGATGGTCTCGGAGCCTCCTTTTACATCGAAGTCTGGTTTTGCTTCCTTCCGGACAGCCTGATCGACGAGGGGAAGGTAGATGTCGAAGGTGGTCCCCCTGCGAAGAGCGCTCGTGACCACGATGTATCCGTTGTGCTGCTTCACTATGCCGTAAGCGCTGGAAAGTCCCAATCCAGTCCCCTTGCCGACCTCCTTGGTGGTAAAGAAGGGGTCGAAGATGCGAGCCATGGTTTCTTCATTCATGCCCGTTCCGGTATCGGAGACCGAGAGGAGAACGTACCTGCCAGGTTTTCCGAACCCATGGACATTCCTGAACTTCTCGTCAAGGGTCACCGCTTTCGTCCTGATAGTGAGGGATCCCCCGTTAGGCATCGCATCCCTGGCGTTAGTCGCCAGGTTCATGAGCACCTGGTCTATCTGGGCGACGTCAATCATGGCAACGATGCTGTGATCTGCCAGGTCCAGCTTAAGCTCGACATCCTCCGGGAGGAGCCTTTTCAGGAGCTTTGCCGTACTGGCTACGACGGTGTTCACGTCATGGGGTGTGACCTCTATCCTCTGTTTGCGGCTGAAGGCAAGAAGGCTCTTCGTCAGATCGGCCGCCTTCTCCGACGAGGCCACAATCTGGTCTATGTGCGGCCTGATCCGGTCGTCCGGGCCGATACTCATCTGGATGAGATTGCCTAGGCCGATGATTACGGTGAGGATGTTGTTGAAGTCGTGGGCTACTCCTCCTGCCAGGGTTCCGATGGCCTCCATCTTCTGGGCCTGGCGGAGCTCCTCCTCGAGGTTCTTGCGTTCGGTGATGTCAAGGTTTGTGCCCTCGTAGTAGAGGGGCTTGCCCTTACCGTCGCGGACTATCCTGACGCTTACTGAGGCCCACATCGTGCTGCCGTCCTTGCGGCGGATCCGGTGCTCGTGGCCCTGCACGAACCCCTCCGTCTCGAGGGCATTCATGAACTTCAGCCGGTCTTTCGCGTCTACATAATACTGACTTGCTATATCGATGACGGCGTTGACCATCTCTTCGGGAGATGAATAGCCGCACATTGCCGCCATGGCCGGATTGACGCTGACAAACCGTCCCTCCGGGATCGATTGGAAGATGCCCTCCACGGCGTTTTCGAAGATGCTCCGGTATTTTTCTTCACTCTCCTCCAACGCCTGCTCTGCTCGCTTGCGTTCGGTGATATCCTGGTTCGTACCGTAAAGCCGTAAAATGCGACCCTCGGCATCCTTGATGGAATGAACAAGCGCCACTATGTGACGCACCTCGCCGTCCTTGCGGATAACGCGGTGCTCGAAGCTGTTGTGAAATTCGGGTTCCTTGCTTCTTTTGCGTTTCTCCGCCTGCTCCCTGAAGAGCCGGAGGTCGTCAGGGTGGACGAACCTCCTGATATGCTCCTCGCGGGACATCCGATATCCGCCCTCCCGTTCCGCAGTGGTGCCGTAAAAGTTATAGAACTGATCGTTGAAAATATACTCGTCCGTTTCAACGTCGACTTCCCAGTGAACGATGCGGGCGAGGTTCATGGCCTCCGACAGTCTCGCCTGGCTTATGAGCAGCGCCTCCTCCGCCTTCTTTCGCTCGGTGATATCCCTGAGGTAGGCAAGAGTCGCCGATTCCCCCTGGTAGAGGATGCGTGTCGCGGAGACCTCCACGTAGAGCGTGCTTCCGTCTTTGCGAACCCCCTTGAACTCGTATTTACCGGGAACCGGCTCCCCTCTCTGTCTCCGCCTGTTTATTTCGATGACCTTTTCACTGTCGTCGGGATGTACGGCGAGGTAAGTCGGTTTGCCGAGTACGTTCTGCGGGCTGTCGTAGCCGAACATCTCAAGAAACTGCCGGTTGACGTAGACGTGATGGTCCCCCTTGACGATTGCGACCCCGTCGTTGGAGCTCTCTATTGCGGTCCGGTAGCGTTCTTCCGATTCGCGAAGGGTTTTTTCAGTGCGCCTGTGTTCCGTTACATCCCTTATTGATTCTATGGCGCCGATGATGTTTCCGTGGTCGTCGGAAAGGGGGGCTGCCACCGCCCATAGATATCTGCCCTCGGGCTGGGACGGCATGGGCACGTAGTTCTCTACATAAACGGTATGCCCTGCTTTGCGAAAAGAGCCGTATTCATTTATTGAGTCTTCGTTACCCCCGAAGAGGAAATCGATTGCAATAGGCTGGGGCTTCCCATAAAAGGGCACGGCATAAGCGTGATCCCCCTTTCCCAGCATCTCTTCTTTCTTGACCCCCGTCATCTCTTCGATGGCCTTGTTCCAGGCTATCACTTTCCTCTCATTGTCGATGACGAAGGTGGCGTCGGGGAGAAACTCGATAAGGTCCATGAGCTGCCGGTTTGCGCTGTATAGACTTTCTTCCGCCTGCTTTCGGTCGGTGATGTCCTCGACGGTCCCCTCGTAGTAGAGCGCTTTGCCTGCACCGTCCCGGACTGCCCGGGCGTTCGTCGAGACCCATATCCTCTTCCCGTCCTTTCGCACGCATTCGAGCTTGAAGCCTTCAACGGAGCCCTCGTCGTCCAGAGCCTTCATGAATCTCGCGCGGTCCCCGGGACTTAGATATAATTGGCGGCCGATGTCCTTCACTTCCGCCATCAGCTCTTCCGGCGAGCTGTAGCCTAAGATCCGTGCGAACGCGGGATTGGCGTTTAGATACGTCCCCTCTAATGTGCTCTGGAAGATTCCCTCCAAAGCGTTTTCGAAAATGGAACGGTACTTTTCCTCGCTTGCTTGCAGCTCCCTTTTTAACTTTTCCAGGTAAACGCAAACGATGCTTATGGCGGATACGATGCTTAAAGCTGCGCTGAGAATGTAGCCTGGGGACGCTATCCACGGGATGGGCTCCAGGAACGGACGATCCATTATGTGGAGGCCCCAGAGGATAAAGGTCCAGCCCGCTATGGATTTGGCCGGTCCCCTGACCTCCTTGAACCGCAGGAGGGTGATGCCCGTTAAGATTATTACAAATGCCGGGGTGAAGATTGCCGGGACTGCCATCATGGCGTAGGAGAAATGGAAAGGGACTCCCGCCATTATCCACAGACTCATCCCGGCGAAGAAGATCAGCCAGTTGCTTCCCGGCTTCCTTTTTGAAAAGAGAAGGGTGCCCCAGAGCAAAAGGACCCCGGACCAGAGCGCAGTTAGGTCGGCCAGCGCATGGACTACGCTCCCACACTCGTGCAGGCCGAAAATTATCCTGAACACGTGTCCGATGCTGTTGAGCACCCAGCCGGCCAACCAGAGGGTAATATACTTTCGGCGCTCCTGCAGGTTGATGCCCAGATAAGCGAGGACAATTGCGAGAGAACCGGCAAACGCGATAACTAAAGGCGAAACCGCGCCGTCCATCTTCGACCTCCTTGCCTTTCCTTCCCTACCTGACCCCGAACATCCACGCTTGAAGCTTCACGCTGTTGAACGGCTCGTAAAGCGTTGCCTGCCGCGCGTTAAGGATAACTGCTGGTTTCTATTGTATACCAACTTCTGTCGGTTTCAACAAAAACATGTTTTTTTTGTCAACCCATCAGCCTCGCTCTTGCGCCGCCCTTCGAAAAAAATGTTAAAATATGCATACGCCGGTCACCGACCGGGCCCCTAAATGAGCAACCCGATTTGGTCCATAGCGATCATAGTCCTCCTCATAATCCTTAACGGTCTGTTCTCAGCAGGGGAGTTCGCCATCATATCGGCGCGGAAGAGCAAGATAAAGGAGATGGTGAAGGAGGGGACGGACAAAAGGGCGCAGCTATTGCTGCAAATGCGTGAAAAGCCCGAGAGCTTCCTTTCCCTCGTCCAGATCGGGATCACCATCGTCGGCACCCTTGCCTCGGCCATAGGCGGAATCATTTCGTTGACCTACGTAAAGCCCATCATCAGCCGGGTGCCTTATATGGCTGCCATGTCCGAGACGGTCTCCCTCATCGTCGTCGTTATCGTCCTGACCTATTTCATCATGGTGGCGGGAGAGCTTTTGCCCAAGTACATCGGGATCAATTACAGGGAGCGGGCCGCGCTGCCCATGCTGCCCCTTTTCGGGGTGCTGGCGAAACTCCTTTGGGCCCCCGTGTGGATCCTCAACAAGTCTGCCTCGGCCATTACGAGGCTGCTCGGGCTAAAAAGGGTGGACGAAGTGATCGGGGAAGAGGAGATCAAGGTGCTCCTGGAGGAGGGAAGGCTGCAGGGCGTCTTCGACCGCACGGAGGAGGAGATGATCCACAGCGTCTTCGAGTTCGGCGACCGTTCCGCAAAGGAGATCATGGTGCCCCGCCCCAACGTGTACGCACTGGACTTAGAAAAGTCCCAGGACGAGAACGTACGGTATATCGTCGAGAATGAGTTCTCAAGATATCCTGTTTACCGCGGCCATCTCGACAGGATAGTCGGCATCGTCTATCAAAAGGACGTCATGAGGACGCTCTGGCTGGACAGACCTCTCGAGCTGGAGAGGGTCCTGAAGAGGCCCTACTTCGTCCCCGATAGCATGAAGATAAGCGCTCTCTTCAAGGAAATGCAGAAGCGCAGGGTCCATCTTGCCATCGTTGTCGATGAATATGGGACGACTTCCGGCATAGTGTCTCTTGAAGACATCATGGAGGAGATATTCGGCGAGATCCTGGACGAGACGGACGTGGAGATGCTGGTGGAAAGGAACAAGGACGGTTCGCTTACGGTCGACGGCTCCTATTCCGTCCGCGATCTGAACAACACCCTGGGCATCGCCCTACCGGAATCTCCCGACTACGAGACGCTGGGCGGTTTCATTCTTTCCCGCATCCAGGGTATATCCAGGGGCGGCGAGATCGTTCATTACGACGCTTACAAGCTCACCGTAGTCGCCGTCCACGGAAGAAGGATAGTAAAGGTCAGGGTAGAGAGGGTGAAACCCGATTTAAAGCGATAGCGAGGGGTAGAGATCAGGCCTCCGGCTCCTTTTCGGCCTCCGGAGGGGTCTCCTGGGGCTCCTGCTCCCCTTCCTCCCTGTTTTTCATCCGGCTGCTTTCGCCGTGTCTCCTGGCCATCTTCTCCGCAGCTTTGTCTTTGCGCTTCATTTCCTTCTGGCGCTTCAAGAAGCTGTGCTGACTTCGTCTTGCCATGCCTCCTCCTTGCCTCGCAACCCGCCCGCAGCACGGCCTGAAGAACGCTCCGATGCCGAAATCCCCGGTGTCTCCCCGTGAGCCGGGACCCGGCCCGAGATCGTCCGGACACTTCGATTATGGCCCTTAAGCCGGTTTTTGTCAAGAAAGATCACGATTCCCGGGTTTTTACGGGACTATTCGTCGAGGACCATTGTGATGGCACCCTTAGGACAAACGGCGGCGCAGATGGCGCACCCCTTGCAGTAATCGAGGTCGATCACGATTTTTCCGCTCTCTTCGTCCCTGGTGATACAGAGCTCGGGGCAAAGCAAGGCGCACAGGTCGCAGGACTCGCACGAACGAGCGCCCAGGCAGCGACGCGCCTCGCGAAGGGCTTCGTCCATAGTCAAGAGTCTTCCCCCCTCGGCCCTGGGCTCGGCTTGTTTTTCACAGGGTTTCGACATAGATTCGCCCCTCCCCCTCCCTCCCCCGTCCTTCCCGCCGGGCTCACCACCCCGCCGTCCTCTCCCCTCATGTACAGGTCCATGGAAGCTGCCGCCCTCTTGCCTGCTGCTATGGCGTCTATGACATAGGAGGGGCCTGTGACTGCGTCCCCTCCCGCGAATAGACCGGGGAGGCCTGCGCCACCGGTAAGGGGGTCTATCTTTACAGTCCCGTTCCCGGCAAGGGGTGCCCCTGCAAAGGAGGCATCGGGCTTCTGGCCGAGGGCGGTGATTACCGTATCGACGGAGAGGGGGAACTCGGACCCCTTTACAGGTACGGGGCTCCTCCTTCCCGTAGAGTCGGGACCTCCGAGCTCCATGCGGATGCATTCTACGGTAAGCCCCCCTTCTTTTGAGAGGAACCTTACCGGGGCGGCAAGGAACTCGATCTTTGCCCCTTCCGATAATAGGGCTTCTACCTCCTCTGCGAGGGCCGGCATCTCTTCTTTAGTCCTGCGATAGAGGAGGACCGCGTCGCTTCCAAGCCTCCTTGCCGTCCTTGCGCAGTCTACCGCCGTATTGCCCCCGCCTATGACTGCTATGCGCTTCCCCAGACGCATGGGCTCTCCCATCTCCACTGCCCGGAGGAACCCTAGGCCGTCTATTACTTCCCTTGAGTCCTCGCCCGGAATACCGAGGGCAACGGGGAGGGGGGCTCCCGTTCCTAAGAAGACCGCGTCGTGGTCTTCCATTATCTTCTCCATGGCTATGTCTTTGCCTACCTCGACCCCGCACTTTATAGTGACGCCGGCACTCCTGATGTAGTCTATCTCTTTTTGGAGCTCCGACTTCGGAAGCCTGTATTCGGGTATGGCATACCTGAGCATGCCGCCGGGCTCCGGCATGGCCTCGAAGACCGTTACTTCGTGTCCGCAAAGGGCGAGGTCGAAAGCGCAGGTGAGACCTGCGGGGCCTGCCCCTATGACCGCTGCCTTCTTACCCGTCTTCCCGGCCTGGGGCGAAAGGGGGGCAGCGGAGAGGGGGACGACTGCCCCCGCAACGAAGGCCTTGAGGGCGCAGAGGGAGACAGCCTCGTCCAGGCATTGGCCTCTGAGGCAAGCCGTCTCACAAGGGTGGTGGCATATGAGGCCCGCCGTCCTCGGAAAGGGGAGCGCCTTCCTGATCACTTCGAGCGCTTCCTTGAACCTGCCTTTCCCTATGAGGGCAGCATAGGCAGCCGTCTCCAGGCCGGCGGGGCACGCCTCGCGGCAGGGTGGGAGAGGCCGGTCGTCCGGCCGGACCCATCCCTGCCGACCCCGGTAGGCGGCGCCCCGCAGACTGTCCTTTTCCCTGCGATACTCCGCGATCCATTCCGCCGGGCAGCCCCTTACGCAGACGCCGCAGGTCCGGCACGCAATATGATCGACGACGGGCTTGTGCGTCCTTCCCTCAACCATGCGACTGCCTCGAGAGCTCCCTGCCCGCAGAGAAAGCATCGAGGTTGAGGGCAAGAAAGCGCGGGCTGACGTGCTTCTCGATCGCCTTGACCACTGCTTCCGCGGAAACGACGGGGTCGGCTTCAACGAGGGCCCCGAGGAGGACTATATTGGCGACCTGTTTGTTTTTCAATTTCTTGAGGGCGGTCTCGGTCGCGGGAGCCCCGAGCTGCCTTGCCCGCACCCCGCCGGCCGGCTTCACCTGGGACGAATCGTAGAGGATCAGGGCGTCCTGTGTGACTTCTCCGGCGTATTGGTCGTACGCGCTTTGGGACATGGCGACCAGGACGTCGGCCCTTGTAACGTGGGGAAAATCGATGGGACCGTCGGAAAGGACCACTTCAGATTTGCAGCCCGATCCCCTTGCCTGAGCGCCGTAAGAATTGGAGCCGGTGACGGTCCTTCCGTCGGCCGCGCCTGCCTCTCCAAGAAGGAGACCGGCCAGAACGACGCCCTGGCCGCCGAGGCCGGAGAACCGTATCTGTCTTATCCAGGGCATGGCACGACCTCTCCGGTAATGATTTTCTCGGCCAGCTCCGCTGCGCCCATGCCCTCCGCCTCCTCCGCCGGGATGCACCGCTCCATGAGGTCGCGGATAAGGTCTTCCGGCCGGTCGAGCCTGTTCGTCCTGCCGAATTGCGTGGGGCATGGGGAGAGGACCTCGATGAAGGAAAACCCTTTGCGGCCGAGCGCTTTCTTGACTGCGCCGATCACGGATATGGGCTGGGTCACGGCGTGTTTGGCAACGTAAGTCGCGCCGGCCGCGGCGACAAGGTGGGAGAGGTCGAAGGGACGGAAAGGGTTTCCTTGGGTCGCAGTTGCCGTTTTCGCATTTATGGGAGTCGTCGAGGCCGTTTGCCCTCCCGTCATGCCGTAGATCATGTTGTTGGCGCAAATGACCTTGATGTCGATGTCGCGCCGGGCGGCATGGATCAGGTGGTTTCCGCCTATGGAAGTCAGGTCGCCGTCCCCGCTCACCACCATTACGGTCAGATCGGGGTTGAAGAGCTTGGCGCCGGTAGCGAAGGCCAGCGCCCTTCCGTGAAGGGTGTGCAGCGTATCGCCGTCGTAGTGGGGGCTGGGTATCCAGGCCGCGCAGCCTATCCCCGACACGAAGAGCATGTTCTTCATATCTATCCCAAGCTCGTCGACGGCCCTCAGGATGAGGCCCATCAGGATGCCGTGGCCGCAGCCGGGGCAGAAGGGGGTCGATTCTACGCCCGGCCGGATATACTTCGCCATCGCCCTCACGCTGCAATCCTCCTCAGACGGTCCACCAGGGCGTCGTGGGGGATGATCTCGCCGTTCGTCAAGCCCATGGAGACCACCTCGCACGGAGCATGCTTGCTTATCTCGCCGGCAACCTGTCCCCTGTTCATTTCCGGGACGAGCACCCTCTTCATGTGCCCGGTCACGGCTTTCACGGTATCTTCGGGAAAAGGCCAGATGGTCTTCAACCTGAGGAGACCCACCGGCAGGCCCTCTTTTCTCAGCCGCTTTACCGCGTAAAGGCTTGTCCTGGCCGTGAATCCGTAGGAGATTACGGCAAAACGGGCGTCGTCGAGGAAGTAGGCCTCCGTCTCACTGATATGGGACCGCGCCTTCAGCACCTTCTCGTTGATGCGCCACACAAGCCGCTGCTGGACGTCCGGCTCGTCGGTTTTTCTGAAGCCCCACGCGTCGTGGGTGGACCCGGTTACGGCGAGGCGCTCGCCGTCGCCGAAGGCAGGCATGGGGGGGACAAGGTCCTCTTCCTCGGTCCCGAAGGGGGCGGCCCCTTTATGCTTCTTCCGGTTCCATACACCGATCGGGCCGGACACCCTCATAGTCTCCCTCAGATGGCCTACCGCCTCCTCGGCCAGGAGGATTGCCGGTGTCCTGAAGCGTTCGCTAAGGTTGAAGGCCCTGACCGTGAGGTCGTACATCTCCTGGACCGACCAGGGAGAAAGGCAAATCGTCTGGTAGTCGCCGTGAGAGCCCCACCGGGCCTGCATGATGTCGCCGGCGCCGACTTTGGTGGCCTGGCCCGTACATGGGCCGGCCCGCTGGACGTCTATCAGTACGCACGGCGTTTCCGTAAAGGCTGCATAGCCCACGGCCTCCTGCATGAGGCTGAAGCCCGGGCCCGATGTAGCCGTCATCGCCTTGGCGCCCGCCCAAGCCGCCCCTATCACGGCGGATATGGACGCCAGCTCGTCCTCCATCTGGATGAAGACCCCGCCGACTTCGGGAAGGCGCACGGCCATGCGTTCCATTATCTCGCTCGAAGGCGTTATGGGGTAGCCGGCGTAGAAGCGGCAGCCGGCAGCCAGGGCGCCTTCAGCGGCCGCGTCGTTGCCTGAGAAGTAGTAGGCACCCTGCGGGAGGAGCGGTTCCACCTCACAAGGTCCGGAGGCCTGGGCAGTTCCATCCGTCCGGCTCATCTCATTGCCTCCAGGTAAAACAGTTTTGCCGATGTAAGCTGATGCTCTATCAGGCCTTCGAACCGCAGCCTGTCCTTTTGCTTCAAGGACTTGATTATTTCGCGGTGCTCGTCTACCGATGCCTTGATCCTCCCGGGGTTGGTCCAGGCATAGTAGGCAATGACGTAACACCTCAGACGCAGCTCGTCTATGACTTCGATGAGGAACCTGTTCTTCGACGCCCTGTAAATGGTCTGGTGGAACTGCCTGTCCCTCTCGATCATCTCGAACAGGTTGGCCTGTTTTTTTGGGCATTGCCGGAGCTCGCGGTTTATCCTGCGGAGTTCCTCGAGGTCGTCCTTGTCGATATTGTAAAAAGAGAGTCCGGCTGCAAGGCGCTCGATATGGACCCTCAAAAAGTAAAGGGCGTCCGCGTCGGCAGGGGAAAGCTCCGCGACTACCGCGCCTTTCTGGGGCACGGACCGGACGAGGCCGAGGCCCTCGAGCTTCCTTATAGCCTCGCGCACAGGAGTGCGGCTTACACCCAGGTCGGGCACGAGATTGCGCTCGACCAAACGGTCGCCCGCCCTGTACTTGCCCGTTACGATGTTCATGAGGATTGCCTGGAGTGGGGTTTGAGTCGCGGCCATAGCGTGGTATACCAAACGACATCTGGTATACCAAATTTGATCGGCCATTGTCAATACCACACCCTTTTAGATGCAGCGTAAGCGCATTTGAAAATACTCCGTTTAATAGTAGCCCGGACACCGCACCGACTATAGGCGCGGCCGATGAGATTCCCGTCCCGCCGCTCTTCTTCCCCGACCCTTTTTCTTTGTCTGCTTCTTTTCTCTTACCTTGAGTCTTTCCGTCCATCCCGGCAAGGCCCTCCGGAGTATTCCCTTCGCCCCAACGCTCTTACACCTACTGCTCTCTCTGCTAGTTTCTTTTCTTTTGAGTTTTTCCGTTCACCCCGGCAAGGCCCTCCTGCGAATTCCCTTCGCCCCGCCGTTTTTCTCCGACCGCTTTATCTTTGTCTGCCCTTTGAGTCTTTCCGTCCATCCCGGCAAGGCCCTTCCGGAGTATTCCATTTGCGCCATTAATCTACACTCTCCCAGGGAAGGATCTCACAAGAGGATTCCATCAAGGCTTGGTGCTCCACTAGAGCGACCCGCATCGGAAGGGTAGAACTAAACGCGCCCGTTATCGGTAAGCCGCTTCCGCATACGCTCCCGGCGGCTCCTGACCTCTATCGATCCTAGCTTTACCTCACTTAATGGAGAGGAATCGAAACGGGCGCGTTCTTACGTTCTACCCTTCAGCTTGTTTCAGCGGGGTGCCCGTGTCATACCACCTGGCGACGGGAACGAGACCATCCTCACGGGCCGCAACGCGCTTATGGAATACTCCCGGAAGGTCCTTCCCTCTAGCCCTTAAAGACCTAAATACCTCTAGAGCTCTTACTTGT
>Ga0208456_1000959_pt1 | contig 12948 bp, 9 predicted proteins | sample June2015DPH_4_10_2_FD_184691 | JGI IMG/M metagenome (GOLD analysis project Ga0208456, IMG submission 184691) | Peatland microbial communities from SPRUCE experiment site at the Marcell Experimental Forest, Minnesota, USA - June2015DPH_4_100... | ecosystem: Environmental > Terrestrial > Soil >... | reverse complement strand
CCCACAATCCTCGTGTCGTCGAGGCCGTCGAGGAGAAGGGCTGGAGCAACGACTTCTACATGACCTGCTTCTACCGCGAGTCGCGCCGCCCGGAGGAGTTCGAGAAGGAAATTGGCGTTATCCCGGTGGGGGAAACTTACCTTTCCTCTGACCCGCCTCGCATGTGCGCGATGATCCGACAGACTCGCAAGCCCTGTCTGGGTTTCAAGATCCTGGCGGCAGGGCGGCGATGCGGCGCGCCGGAAGATGTCCGCAGGGCCTTCGAGTTTGCCTTCCAGAACATCAAGCCCACTGACGGCGTAATCGTGGGAATGTATCCGCGCTATACCGACCAGGTCAGCGAGAATGCGGGTCTGGTGCGGGAACTCGCGGCGTGAAGTGGAGAAACGGTCATGTCAAATAGCACATCCGGAGGGCACAGTTCCCGGATTTCAGTCTTCTGGCATGTGGCTGCGGGTGGGACCGAGCGGGGAAGCATCTACGGGAGCCTGACCATGCGCATTATGGCCTAAATAATCTGTTTTCGGCGCATAACTTCCCGCAATTCTTCTTTGGCGGATTCCGCCAAGTCATATTTGACTCGTGTTGACGGCTTGTTGATCTTTAAGAATCTGCCGAGATCAATCGGCGTGCCGATAACTACCGAATCACATTCAACTCTGTTTATCGTTTCCTCCAAATCGCGCATCTGCGCTTCCCCGTAACCCATCGCTGGCAGAAGCGCGCCGATGTTAGGATAACGCTCAAAAGTTTCTTTAATTGTTCCCGTGACCCACGGCCGCGGGTCAATTATCTCCGCGGCTCCGCCGCGCTTGGCCGCCACAACACCAGCGCCTGTTTTCATATCACCGTGAGTAAGCGTGGGCCCATCTTCCACGACCAAGACCTTTTTGTTTTTTATAAGCTCGGGTTTTTCAATTCTAATCACGGACTCGGCTTTAATGATGCGCGCCGAATCATTATATTTCTTCGCGTTTTCGATTATTTCTTGAACTGCGGTGGGTTCGGCGGAATCAATTTTATTGATTACGATCGCATCCGCAAGCCGGAAGTTCACTTCGCCCGGATAATAAGAAATTTCGTGCCCGGCGCGCAAGGGATCTGCGACCGTTATAGTAAGATCCGGCTTGTAGAATGATGTGTCGTTATTGCCGCCATCCCAGACAATGATATCGGCCTCCTTTTCGGCCTTTTTCAAAATTGCTGCGTAATCAACGCCGGTGTAAATGACACTGCCCATCACGATGTGCGGCTCGTATTCTTCCATCTCCTCAATCGTGCACTCGTATTTCTTGAGGTCGCGGAGCGTTTTATATCTTTGCACCTTTTCTTTTTCCAAATCCCCATAGGGCATGGGGTGGCGCACCGAAATAACTTTCTTTCCGACCTCGCGCAAAATTTCCACGACTCGCCGCGTTGTTTGGCTCTTGCCGCATCCCGTACGCACGGCGACAACCGCCACCACGGGCTTCAAACTTTTTAGCATCGTCTGCTCGGCGCCAAGCATGGAAAATTTGGCGCCAGCCGCAAGCACGCGGGACGCAAGGTGCATAACGGTGTTATATGAAAGGTCGCTGTACGACAAAACACACTCTTCTACCGCCTTCTCCTTGATCAGCTTCTCCAAATTCTTTTCTTCTTCAATCGGAATGCCTTCCGGGTATAATCTCCCGGCCAACGACGGCGGGTACCTGCGTCCGGCTATTCCGGGAATCTGGTTCGCAGTAAAAGCGACCACATCCACATGCCGGTCTTTTCTATACACAACGTTGAAATTGTGAAAATCCCTTCCCGCCGCACCCAATATCAAAAGTTTATGTTTTCCCATGGCCATTTTATTATAAATCCCGTATAAAAACTGGCAACCTCAAGGTGGGGGTGTCTTCGCTATAAAATCATTGATTTTGTACACCTCCGGGCGCAAAATCGTTGTAATGTCTAACCCACCTCTTGTAAAGTTCTGACAGGCATATTTTGTGTTTTGTTAGAAACCTGACTTTTTGGTTTCTCGGCCAGGCATTCTCTCGGGGTTTTCCCTTTGAGCGCCACGTGCTGCCTCCTCTAATTATATTCTTCTTCCCATCCTCTGAGAAGCTTGCACTGAGCAGTGACGAGGAAACAGCAGAAGTCGGGAGTCAGGAGCCACAAGACAGAGGGTGTGCGGTAGATGGGGTAATCCAAAATCCACAATCTAAAGTCCGAAATTGCCCCAGGCATGATTCTTCAACTACGGACGAGTCACTACTGACAGCCTCGCCAAGCCTCTGGACCGCAAGCCCTGCTATCCGGTATAAATGCACGTGAGGAGGTGACGATGAGACGCGATACTTGCATAATGTTTTTTCTGTTCGCAGGACTCTTGCTGCCCGCATCGGTACGGGGGCAACTCGTCCCGGAGTTCCAGCCGCCCAAAGCAAACTGCTGCCTGCCATTCGCCGCGCAAAGCCTTGCCGACCAGTTGCAGGATTGGAATCAGATCGGTCGCTACCATGAGGACGATGTGCGACTTCAAACTCAGCGGGTGGAGAAGGGCCGCGTAGTTTTCCTCGGTGACTCGATCACCGACGGTTGGAAACTGGCGCAGTATTTTCCTGGCAAGCCATTCGTGAACCGTGGTATTGGCGGGCAGACCACTCCGCAGATGCTGGTACGGTTCTATCCTGACGTGATTAATCTGCATCCTGCGGCTGTGATTATTCTGGCGGGGACGAACGACATTGCGCGCAACACCGGCCCCCAAACTCTCGAAATGATCGAGGACAATTTCCGGGCGATGTGCGAGTTGGCGCAGGAGCATGGCATCAAGATGGTGCTTTGCCTGCTGCTTCCGGTCAGTGACTACACCCAGCACAAGCAGACAGACCACAGGCCGCCCTCTGATATTCTCAAACTCAATGAGTGGCTGCGCCGTTACGCCGCCGAAATCCAGGCGGAGGTTGGGGATTACTATTCGGTCCTGGTGGATAGCCATGGCATGCTGAAGGAAGGCTATTCAGACGATGGCTTGCATCCCAACGAGCGCGGTTACACGCTAATGGCTCCTGTGGCTGAGGCGGCCATCGAGCGGGGGCTGAGAGGTAAGAAGTAAGAACAATGGGGGCTGGGGCAAGTGTGAATTATGAATTGTAAAGTATGAAGTATAAATGGCTCACTGGTTACTGTCCTTGAAGAGGCGCAGGTCCGGAGGGCGGCGCCTGCGCTACGCTTGCTTTTCTTCCCCAATCCCCAGCGGACAGGTTGAAGGCAGCACGCAATTAGCAGAGGGCAGTCAGAAGTGGGTACCATGAGAAACGCAAATCAGGATTCAGGATTCGGAATTGCGCCACTCCCGTTTTGTCAACTGACCACGGACCCGCCGTGGCGGGACCACGGCTGACTGGCTACGGACAACGGACCACGGACGAATGACCAAGAACATAGTGCCAGTTGAACTTTGAGCTGTCGAAGCATAATATCAGCCCAGGTCTATTTCGTAGAGGTTTCGCGAACAAAGGGGTTCGCTGATGAATTATCCGGTCTGGGAACCATCCATGTTAGGTGGGGGAATGGTCATCGGGATCATCGCCATTCTCCACGTCTTCGTTTCGCATTTTGCGGTTGGCGGCGGTCTCTTTCTGCCTCTCACAGAGCGCAAGGCCTATCGTGAGAACAATCCCGCCTTGCTGGAATACGTGAAGTCCCACTCGAAGTTCTTCGTTCTTGTCGTCCTGGTTTTTGGAGCCGTGAGTGGTGTGGGCATCTGGTGGAGCATCAGCTTGGTGAATCCTGAAGCTACGGCCACGCTCATTCACGTTTTTGTTTGGGGCTGGGCGATCGAATGGGTTTTCTTCATTGTGGAGATTGCCGCAGCCTTCATCTACTATTACGGCTGGGACCGGCTTGCCCCCCAGACGCACCTCTTGGTGGGATGGATTTATTTCGGGGCAGCGTGGGCCAGCCTGCTGGTCATCAACGGCATCCTGACGTTCATGCTGACGCCGGGGAGATGGATCGAGACGCAGACTTTCGCGTCGGCCTATTTCAACCCCGGTATGTTGCCTTCGCTGGTGGTGCGCACGGCGGTGTGCGTGGCGCTGGCGGGTGTTTACGCCCTGATTACCTCGTCGGCGGTCAGCAACGTTGCCCTGCGGAATGAGGTTGTCCGTTATGCCGCCCAATGGCTGCTGATCGGTACGCTGATTATTCCTTTCGCCGGGGTGTGGTATATCTCCACCCTTCCCAGCATGGCGCGGGAGATTTCCATGGGCGCGTCGCCGGCGGTCACCATCTTCGCCGGGCTTTCAATATTCCTCTCCGCGCTGGTCGTGGCGTTCACTTACTTTGGCCCCTACCAGCGCCCACGCCATTTCAATCTGGTCTTCGCTTTCCTGCTTGCCGTCCTTGCCCTCTCGACAACCGGCGTTACGGAATGGGTACGGGAGGCGGTGCGGAAGCCCTACATCATTTACGGTTACATGTACGCCAACAGCTTGCGCATGGCGGATATGGGGCGTGTCCGGGAGCAGGGAGTACTGAAGTCGGCAAGGTGGGTTCGCCGGCATGACGTGGACCCCAATGCCCCGGAGCGCGCCGGTGAAGAGGTTTTTCGGGTGGAGTGCGCGAGTTGTCATACCGTAAACGGGTACAACAGCATCCGCTTCGCCGTCAAAGGCTGGAGTTGGACAATGATCGACTACCAGTTGGCTCACCTCAACGAGTTGAAGGGCTTCATGCCGCCGTTCGTCGGGACCGAGGCGGAGCGAAAGGCCTTGGGCGACTGGCTGACAAGTTTGAACCCACGGCCCGTGAGCGTCGGCATGGAGCCTGGAAATCCTGCCCCCAAAGGCCAGTCCAGGGGTACGACTGGAGAAGGAGCGCCGCAACAATGAATCCTGTCATCCCTGCGCCAGTTCCAGTACCCTTGCCCGCGCCGGCTTGGCTGCTCGAGTTTCTGCTGGTGTTCACATTTATCCTGCACCTGCTGGCGATGAACTTTCTCTTGGGCGGGGTTATCATCCTGAGCGTTTCCAGCTTCCTTGGCCGGCGCGATTCCAAGCACCGTGAATTCACGCGTCGCGTTTCCCGCGCCATGCCCTCCGTAGCGGCCTTCACCATCACGCTCGGCGTGGCTCCGCTGTTGTTCCTGCAGCTCGTTTATGGGCAACTCTTCTACACCTCCTCCGTCCTGATGGCCTGGTACTGGCTTGCGGCGGTGTTCTTGGTCATGCTCGGTTACTACGGCGTTTATTGGTATCAAATGCAGCACGACGAGCTTGGGCCAAAGGCGGTGTGGGTGATCCTGGTGACCGCCATCCTCTTTATTCACGTGGCCTTCATCTTTACGCAAAACATGACGGCCATGCTGCACCCCCAGGATTTCTACAGCCTGTTTGTGAACGGCAAGGTCGGGACAATTCTCGGCCCCATCACTCTTCTGAACATTACACGTCTGGCTCACTTCGTAGTGGCCGCGGTAGCCTTGGCCGGGTTGGGGGTGGCTCTGCTCTCGCACCGCTGGCAGACGGAATCGCCGGAGTTGGCGGATTGGGGGAGACGTTACGGGGTGACTTGGTTCATGGGCGGGACCCTGGTGCAATTTCTGGTGGGTCTCTGGTTTTTGTTCAGCCTGCCGGTGGAAGTCCGTCAGACCCTGGTGGGCGAGAAGCTCGCCGTGGGCGTGCTGGTCTTGGCGATTATTCTGGCTTTGCTGGCGCTTTTGAGCGCTCCCAAGAGTCTGTTGGCATCGAGTGTCGCGATGCTGGGCACTGTCAGCGCGATGGCCGTATTGCGACACTTCGTGCGCAGCGCTTCTCTGCGCCCCTACTTTGATCTACACTCGCTGCCGGTCCAGGGCCAGTGGGTCGTCTTCTCCATTTTTGTGGCGCTGCTGCTGGCTGGCCTTGCTACTGTAGGCTGGATGCTCTACGTGTTCTTCCGCCCTGCCGCCACGCGTGGGGCATCCTCCTAGCATTACTCCGCTAGAAGTTTAGCGAGGCTTGGCCTCAGGGCGACGAGTCATGCCTCGTTAGGAATCGGAAGGGCGGGTCCCGCAGGGCGGGACCCGTCCTTCCCCTAGAAGTGGACGCAGAACTTGACTCATTTACACCAAGTTCCAAAACTCTAGACTTCTAGGACGATGGCGAAGTGGATAGACTCGCGGTTAGTCCAGTCATCTTGCCTGTTGTCCTCCGGTTGCATTCCCGGTAAGATTCGACTGGAGAGGGGACCGAGCTGAGAAAGAGTCGGGGCCGGGGAAGCTTGCGTCCAACACTCACCTGTGATAGCGAGTCGGAAGCGGAGGAGGGATGCGAAAACTTCTTATCGGTGTGATCGTTACGTTTGTGTTGAGCTTTCCCGTGGCCCGCACAAGAGCGGGGCAGTACCAGTCCGCTGTCCAGCCGGAGACAAAGATGCTCAAGGCGCGACAGAAACAAGAATGGAAGACGCTGAAGCTCCAGGAGAAATACCAGAAACACTCCTGGAAGGGCCAGCATCTCTCCAAAGCGACACGGGCGCAAATGAAGCACCAGATGCAGCGCGAAAAGCGGGCTCTGCGCGAGAAACAAAGGAACGATCGCCAGAATTTAAAGGACCGCCAGCGACTGATGAAAGAAAGGACGAGGCAAGTCTATTAGCCGTGGCACCGCCTCGCAAAGCCGGACCTGCTTCCATCCGGCGATGGAGTTGAGCATTGGGTACGGACAGCCGAGTGGGGAGCGATCGGGCCTCAGCAGTGCGGCTAAACTGTCGAGTACGAACGTCAACCTTGCGTTGGGCTCTTCTCTCTCCAGTGAAGTCGAAAGGGTCTTGGGAGGTCGCCATGAAGCGAAGCGGCTGGTTGTTGGCGCTAGCATTCCTATTGATTCCGGTGCTGGGGGCGCAGGAGGCCCAAAAGTCAGGAGGAGAACAGGAGCAAAAGCCCACCCTCGGCCCCTCACCTGCGCCTGCTCTGCGAGGTCCCCGAACAGCCACCGTGAACGACTACCGAAAGCTCGCGCGAATTCGCAGCATCTACGTCGAGAGGATGGACAACGCCCTGAGTGAAAAGCTGGTCCTGAGCCTTGGGAAATTGGGCCGTTTCAGGATCGCATCCACGCCTAAAGAAGCGGATGCCATAATGACCGGCTCATGCTTGGAGTCGCGCCGGCTGAAACGGCTTCACTCCGAGGTGTTCATCGCCGATCGAGGTGGCGGGTCAGTTTGGCAGGATAACGTCTACCGGCCTTACAACCCTCCTTCCCTCGAACAGGCCGTCAACGAAACCGCGCAGATGGTGGCGGAACACTTGGGGGAGAGTTTCAGCGAAGCCGGAATGAAGTGAGCGCGAGGGTCAGGGCACGGCGTGTCGCATGGGGAGAGGGCGGCATTGCTCCGGGAGGAACCTTACGCTCACTCAGGACCTTCTTAAGGCTCGAACTGAATTCTTGAATGGCAGGGATTTCAGTGGCCGATGCGGAAAGGCAAGGCGGAGCCTGTCCAGAGCCAAGGGAGTCCGACCGCTTCTCACCGCGAAGCGGTGGGTCCCGCCTCGCGGGACGCAAGCCCACGGTAGGTTTCGTCCCGCAGGGGCGGGATCGCCCAACCCCGCAAGGGGTTGTCCAATGCCGCCCCTAGCCCCCAGCACCTAGCCCCGGTCTTTGAACTGACAACTGAATCCTGAATCCTGAATCCTGAATCCCGAATCCTGTTTTCTTATGCACTTGCGCGCTTTCCGCTCCGACGATCTCGAAACACTCTACAAGATCGATCAGGCTTGCTTTGCGCCGGGTATTTCTTATCCGCGTGAAGAGTTGAGCAGGTTCATAAGCCAGCGGGGAAGCAGGACATGGGTCGCAGAAGAGAGCGGGGAAATCGCCGGCTTCCTCATTGCCGAGCGCCAAGCGCAGAAAGTGGCGCACATTGTGACCATCGACGTGGTGGACCGCTGGCGCCGGCGAGGGTTCGGAAGCTTGCTGATGGACGCCGCGGAGCATTGGGCGCGGGAGCAGAAACTGCTGTTTGTTTACCTCGAAACCGCGGAGAACAACGCTGCCGCGCAAGCCTTTTATGAGGCGCGAGGTTACAGGAAAGTGGACAGCGTCGCGAACTATTATTCGGACGGTACGTCTGCCTGGGTCATGCTGAAGTGGTTGAAAGGGAAAGAAGCTGCTGGCGTCTGAGTGCTGGAATCCGGAAGTCGAAAGTTGGAACCCCAAAGCAAAACTTTTTGAGATTGACTTTCGGGGCCGAGTGAAGTTGAATGCCCAAATCTGCTGAGGGTAAGGAGGCAGAAGAAAGCCTACCTAACTGTCGAACTTCCAGGATCGACTGATCCGAGGAGCCCATGCCCATCAAACTGACATCATCCGATAGCAAGACCATTGTTGTTGGCGTCCTCATTGCTGCTTTTTCGCTCGCCATCGGTGTCAAGTACTTCTCTCATGCATTTCCGGAGGCGGCGATTCAGTTCCGCGTGAACCGGGACGACTCGGCTCCGCTGGCGCAGAAGTTCCTTGCCGAGCGTGGTTTCAAGCTGGACGGCTACCGTCATTCGGCAGCGTTCGATTACGACGATCAAGCGAAGGTTTATCTGGAGCGTACTCAAGGCCTGGAACGGATGAACCGGCTGACGCGCGGGCCTGTTCATCTTTGGCATTGGTCCCATCGCTGGTTCAAGCCGCAACAGAAGGAAGAATTCCGCGTGGACTTGACGCCCGCGGGCGATGTGGTGGGTTTCGGCCACGATATCCCCGAAGCGGCGCCGGGCGCGGCCCTGGATCAGGCTTCTGCCCGGACCATCGCGGAGACATTTCTCAATCAGGTGATAAGGCGGAATCTTGCGGACCTCGAGTTCGTTGAGACGCAGACGGAGAAGCGCCCGGCGCGCACCGACCATGACTTTACGTGGAAGCGGAAGAGCGTGGACCTCGGAGATGGAAGTCTGCGCATCGAAGTGGAGGTAGATGGCGACCAGGTGGCGGGTTACCGGGAGTTCATCAAGGTTCCGGAGCAGTGGGCTCGTGACTACGAAAAGCTCCGCTCACGGAACAATGCCGCTCAAATCGTGGACGAGGTTTTCGCCATTCTGTTGTGCGTCGCCATGCTGGTGATTTTAATCCGACGCCTGCGCGACCGTGATGTGCCGGTTGGGACGTCCCTGGCTTTCGGCGGGGTAGCCGCCGCCTTGTACCTGCTGGGCCAGTTCAACGCCTTTTCCTTGGCTGAATTCGGCTACCGAACCACGGATTCCTACTCGAGCTTTGTCACTAATTATCTGTGGGACAACCTTCTTGCGGCACTCGGCATTGGAGCAGCTATTTTCTTGCTGGTAGCTGCCTCGGAGCCGGTGTACCGCGAGGGTTATCCGAAACAAATCTCGCTGCGAAGATACTTCAATTGGCAGGGCCTGCGAAGTCGCTCGTTTTTTATCGCCAATATGGTGGGCATCGCCCTCACCTTCTTCTTCTTTGCTTACCAGACTGTCTTCTACCTTGCCGCTGACAAATTGGGGGCCTGGGCGCCCGCTGAAGTTCCCTTTACCGACCTGCTGAATACACGATTCCCCTGGGTCACGGTGCTTTTCATCGGATTCTTCCCGGCTGTTTCGGAAGAAATGCTATTCCGGGCTTTTTCCATTCCATTCCTGAGGAAGTTGCTGCGCTCCTTGCCTCTAGCGGTGGTGCTCTCGGCTTTCATATGGGGGTTCGGCCACGCGGCATACCCGAACCAGCCATTCTTCATTCGTGGCCTTGAGGTGGGGCTGGGGGGAATCGTGACGGGCCTGATCATGCTGCGTTTCGGAATTCTGGCCACCTTGATCTGGCACTATTCTGTGGATGCGCTTTACACGGCGTTCCTTCTGATTCGTTCTCCCAATCATTACCTGATGGTGTCAGGCGCCGTCTCCGCGGGCATCATGCTGATCCCGCTACTGGTCGCGGTGGTCGCCTATTGGCGTACTGGAACATTCCGCGAAGAGGAATCACTTAGCAACGCCTCCGAGGGCATTTCCAGGCCGGTTGGCAAAGAGGTCATCGAACCGGAAGCCGCTCTTGTCTACCAACCATTGTCCCAAAGGCGACTGATTCTCGCCGGACTCCTCACCCTCCTCTTCATTTTGCTGGCGGTGATTCCTGTTTATCGTTTTGGGGAGGGCATCTCGATGAATATCTCTCGCGCGCAAGCCCTGCGCACGGCTGATGCCTACCTCCGGCAGCGTCAGGTGGATCCCGGACGGTACCACCAAGTGGCGTGGGTTCACGAAAACGTTGACCCCTTGGCGGTCCGCTATTTGCTCGAGCACAAATCCATCAAAGAGTCTGACCAGACTTACCGGCTGGCGACCCGCCTTGCGGTCTTCGAGGTGCGTTACTTCCGGCCGCTGGAAAAGGACGAGCACCACGTCTTCTTGGATCCGACCAGCGGCCAGGTGTTCGGCTATCGAATGTTGTTGGACGACAACGCGCCCGGCGCTTCGCTCTCGCCTGAACAGGCGCAGACCCTGGCAGCAAAGTATGTTGAAGAGCAAGGCTACCGTCTTTCGGATTTCGATTTACAGAGCTCGCAAGCGGAGAAACGGAAGGCCCGCGAGGATTATACGCTGGTGTGGCAGGCTAAAGCCGGCGATCCCCGAAATGTCGGAGATGCGCATTATCGCCTGGAGGTTGAAGTGGCCGGCGACCAGTTGGTGAGGTTTGCGCGCTCCTTCAAACTTCCGGAAGCGTGGGAACGGGCCCGCGGTTCCTCGAGTTTGGTCAATTCGGTGTTGTCCTTTGCGGGATATCTGGTCGGTTTAGCCTTGGTCGGAGCCGGCGTGATCTTGTTGGTCATGCAGATCAGGTCCGGCCAGATGCCTTGGCGTCCGGCAGCGAAGGTGGGCGCTCTGATCGTTGCGTTGATGATTCTTTCCGAGCTTAACCAATGGCCAGGTTTGGACCGCCAGTATGAGACCTCGATCCCTCTATCCACTTGGCGGCTGTACATCGCGGTCAGTCTGGTTGTGTTTCCGTTGCTGGCCGGTTTGCTTTGCTGGTTACTGGCGGGTCTCGCAGCGAGCCTGTATCCGGAGGCTTGGCAGCTCTTGAGAGGCTGTGCCCGGCGCGTGTGGCGGCGAGATACGGCGGTGTGCATTGTGTTGGTTCTGGCCGCCGATGCGGGCCTGAACAAGCTGACGGCACTTTTCGCCAGCCGCTTTCACGCCTTTGCTCCCGTGGGCACCGAAGTTTTTTCGGAAATGTTCAATGCCGCTCTGCCGGGTGCGGGCTTTTTCCTGCGCGCGCTCTGGTGGATCGTCGTCTTCATTTCTGGTCTGGGTCTGGCGATCTATATCATTCGCCTCGGATGGATAAGGCGGGCTTGGTGGCTGTGGGCTGGAATACTGCTGGGGCTGGTTGGACTGGGGCCGGCGGGCGCGCATTCGGTTCGCGAGTTCTTTGCCGGCTGGGTGATGAGCTTTGTTCCACTTGCGGTTGGGGCGGCGATTGTTTTCTGGTTCTTCCGCAATAACCTGCTGGCCTATCTGGCCGCCGCTTTCTGCCTGCAAGTGGCGCAGCCGTTGGTTTCGTTGCTCTCACAACAAGCTGCTTTCTACCGGTCGAACGGATGGCTGCTTGCCGTCCTGGCGTTCCTCTTCCTGGTGTGGTTGCTTCTTGTAGGCGGGGAAAGTGAGGCTCGCAGCGAGCCATGACCAAGCTCAATGAAATTGAAGTGCGAGTCCTGGGCTCGCTTGCGGAAAAGGAAATCACCACGCCGGATTACTATCCCCTCTCGTTGAACGCCGTCATCAACGCCTGCAACCAGAAGTCCAACCGCGACCCGGTTATGGCGCTGGACGAGAGCGTGGTGACGCAGGCGCTGGACAGCCTGAATGAAAAAAGCCTGGCGGGCCAAGTGAGCAGCGCGGACAGCCGTGTTCCTAAATATGCACACCGGCTGCAGGAAGTCTTCAATTTTGATCGAAGGGAAATGGCCGTGCTCTGTGTACTCCTGCTGCGCGGTCCGCAGACTCCGGGCGAATTACGTGGACGCGCAGAAAGGATGTACAAATTCGACGACCTCATAGTGGTGGAGTCCGCGCTTCGTCATCTGATGGAAAGAGATCCTCCCCTGGTGAAAAAGTTGGGGCGCCAGCCGGGCACGAAGGAGTCGCGTTACGCGCACCTGCTGGCCGGAGATGTGGAAGGGTGGATCGCGCCGGCAGAGGCACCCCCAGTGGCGGCAACAGACGGTCAAGATGAGCAGCGGATCACGCGCCTGGAAACTGAAGTCGAGAGCCTGCGAACGGAAATCGCTGCTCTCCGGCAACAACTGGAAGAGTTCCGGAAACAATTTGAATGAGCCGGCGGGGCAAAGAGTGGGGCCAACTACGGGCTCCTACCCCTCGCCTGCCATGCTGTCATTCTGAGCATGACAAGCTATGGGGCCTGTCCCGCGGCTCGATCCACGGGGAAAATCTTTAACGCGAAAGCGTAATCACCGGGCTTCTCGTTGGGCATTTCGACGATTAGGCCCTCAACGCTGCGGGTCCACTCGACTTTGGCCTTGGAGCCAAGCATCCGGACTGTCTTGATGTGGCGCTTCGTCAACTCTGAACCGGAGGCCAGCGACTTGATGGTCAGTTTGCCGTCCTCCGGCCAGGCAAGCGCAATAGCATAAAGTGTATCGCCCTTGGCTGTGAAGCGGATGTCCTGTGCTGTGTATCCGCTGGTGGCGGTGTCTTTGAAGGAACCACCCACCACCTTGGTTGGACCCTCGCCGTAAACTTTCCAGGGTCTTGTGGCGTAGATGGCCTCCGCGTTGACGGACAGCCACTTGCCCATGTTCAGTAGGATCTTCTGGACTTCGTCAGGAATGGTGCCATCGGGTTTGGGTCCAATGTTCAGCAGCAGGCAGCCATTCTTGCTCACAATATCCACGAGTTCGTCAATGAGCGATTCTGGGGTGCGGAACGTCTCGTCCTTGATGTATCCCCAGGACTTCTCGCCCACGGAA
>Ga0208456_1000955_pt1 | contig 13015 bp, 16 predicted proteins | sample June2015DPH_4_10_2_FD_184691 | JGI IMG/M metagenome (GOLD analysis project Ga0208456, IMG submission 184691) | Peatland microbial communities from SPRUCE experiment site at the Marcell Experimental Forest, Minnesota, USA - June2015DPH_4_100... | ecosystem: Environmental > Terrestrial > Soil >... | reverse complement strand
TTATGTCTGCCCTGATTGCAACAACGTTCGTGAATTGAAGGGGAGGAATTTCCTCCAAGTCGACGCCTAGGACGAATCCTCTCCCGCCAACGATCTGGTGGGCTGCCTGCAACCAACCCCCAGGCGCGCAACCCAGGTCGAGTACGCGGTCGCCTCGCCGCACGAAGGAGTACTGTTTGGCCACTTGGAGTAGCTTGAACGTCGCCCTACTGCGGAAACCTCTCTTCTTAGCGAGGCGGTGGTACTGGTCTCTCTTCCTCTGCCGCAGCCAATCACTCGGCACTTGTTGTTACCGCTTTCGCTGAGTCCGCCACGTCGTGCATCCATTTGGTCAAATGTTCACATCTGTTCGGATTCAGAATCCAGGCTTGAGGGCAATTGCCCACTAAATCGCAGAAGGCACATGGGATATCTAGGATAGAATCAATCGTGGAGTAACGGCGCTTTGCAAATACTCGGTAGGTCCAGCGGCCTTCATGCAGCTCTTTCTTTCGAGCGATCAAGCCCTTCTTCTCAAGCCTGAGTATGGCTCTCGAACCTTCGCGGCTGTCAGCAGTCAACTGCCTCCAAAGCTCTGATTGCAGAATCCCCATGTCGCCGAGTTCCATAACTATGCGTAAGACGTCCTGTTCCGTTGGACCTTTCCTCGGCAACCAATAACCTTCCAGAAATGAAAAGATTTATTCAGAATCAAATTGGAATTAGACGCCATTCCATTTAAACGTTCGAGATAATTTCCGCAGTTGATTGTTCAGCCTTCCCTCTTCTTGACTGAAAAGGCTGGTTTCTACGTGATTCTTGACCCGTTAGGCACTTCACCATCGGTGGTCAGCAAGGCTATCTTGTCGCCTTCCTCAGCCGCAAGCAACATTCCCTGTGAGACCTCGCCGGAGAATTTTGATGGCTTTAGGTTGTAAAGGAAAATGACTCGCTTCCCCTTCAACTGGTCGGGTTCGTAATATCCAACAAGGCTTGAGACTGTTTGGCGGACCCCAAGCGGGCCGAGGTCGACAAGGATCTTGTACAGCTTTTCAGTTCTAGTAACCCGTTCTACCTGCGTTATCGTTCCTACTCGGGCATCTATTCTCTTGAAGTCGTCGAAGGAGATCTCAACGTTCACCTTATCGTCGCTCACGTGCCTCACCCTGTTTCCTTAGACGTCCTCTAGCGAGGTAGATAAGTCGGCTATCAAATCTTCGACGTCCTTAATACCCACCGACACTCTGATCAAAGAATGCGTGACCCCTATTCTATCACGTTCCGCTTTGGGAACTGAAGCATGTATCATCGAGCTCGGATGTTTGATTAGGGATTCTACGCCACCCAAGCTCTCAGTCGGCGTGAACACTATCAGATGCTTCAACAGTTCCTGCCAGGAATGTAAGTCCTTCAAGTGGAAGCTAACCAGGCCACCAAAATCATCCATTTGCTTTCGAGCCAGGTTGTGCTGTGCGTGTTAGGTGAAGGCGGGATAGATGACCTTGGAAACCTCCGCATGCCCGCCTAGGAATTCGGCGACCTTCTTAGCATTGCTGCAATGGCGTTGCAGTCTCACAGCTAAGGTTTTGATGCCTCGCAGAACAAGCCAGCAGTCCATCGGCCCTGCAACGGCGCCGGCTGCGTTCTGTGCGAACCGCACTTTTTCATAGAGCCCCGTGTCGCTGAGCATTATAACCAAAAAACAGCTTGTATTGGCAAAGACCGTTGCCGTCGTTTGAGTTCATGGACGACAAGCGTTCAAATCTTCTTGAACGCCCTTATTTAACCCCCCCAGTGGGTCACTTCGCATTCGACGGAGCCCCCCTCAGTCAACAGCTCGAAGAGGTTGCCGCGAAACTGTACTTCCGCCGGGAAATTCCTAGAAGACTTATTACCATTTGAACTTCGACAATAGAGCGGTGTCACTGTTTGGCTAAGCGAAAGTCCCAGAAAGGTGCGAAGAAGAGAGCAAAGCGAACGGCGAAGAAAAAGACTAGACCGAAAAAGAAAATGCAACCTAAGCCGAAGCCCGTTGCGGCAGCGCCACGTCGAATGCCCGCAGTTGAACAACCGTCAATGCCTGAGCCAATGATGGAAGCGCCACCTGCAGGCGCCGAGCAACCTCCTTCAACTGAATCGATGCCATCAGAGAGCTCGGAAAGCGAATCGAGCCAATCCAGCAACCCCTAGAAACTGGCCATCACGCAATTTCTCGCCTACGCCTACGTGTAGGCATCGACTTTCTATCCTGCCGCTTATCGAAGATGGTGAAGGTGGCCTGAACTTCCCTCGAAACAATCCCAAGATGGCTTCATCAGAAACAAGGCCGAATTAGTCCGTAACGGGGGCACGGCCCCGGATCGTACGGCTCGGCGGCTGTGTTTGCAGTCACTCGAAGAAGCATTGCACGCTGTAGATTCGTATAGGTGCGTCCTATCTTCTGCCAAGGTGAAAGATGGCCAACTCCGAATCAAAGACTTCACAATTTTCCTCTCCCGGTTCAGTAGTATCGTTGTTCTTGCCGTTGGAAAAGCAAGCGCACCAATGATGAAAGCCGCCTTAGAAATTCTCGGCAGTTACGAAACCCGTGGGATCATTGTTGCGCCACACGGTGAACGTATACCAATTCGTGAAGGACGTATTCAAGTCCTTCGCGCAGGCCATCCAATACCGGATAGTGACGGGTTGAGCGCCGCTAGGATGGTCCTCAAAACAGTTCGAGGGATGAAATCGGATGAACTCCTACTTTGCTTGATTTCAGGGGGCGCTTCCGCAATGCTGCCCTCCCCACCGCCTGGGGTCGGCTTGGAAGGAGAGAAACGACTAACACAATGTCTTCTATCGAGCAACGCTACAATTCATGAGATAAATACGGTGCGAAGACACATTTCAACTCTGAAAGGCGGTCGGCTTGTTGAGCAATGTAAAGCTTCAAGCATTTTGTCCCTAATCGTGTCAGATGTCCCTGGAAATTGTCTACCCGACATCGCATCGGGGTTGACGGTGGAGGACCCAACCACCTACCGAGACGCTGTAGAAGTGCTGAAACGACACGAAATATGGCTCAAGATGCCGCGTCAAGTCAAGGATTACCTCACCGAAGGGTTACGTGGTCAAATTCCAGAAACGCCTAAACCGGGAACCTCAAGCTTCAGGAGAGTCCGGAATTTCATAATCGCAGACAATAGGACTGCCTGCACCGCAGCGCAGCGGGCTTTGAGATCCGACGGCGTCGAAGCCACGATCCTATCACCTTCCGCCGAAATGGAAGCGCGGGAGATGGGAAGGGGGCTGGCGTCCTTAGCTACTGGCTATAAGGAACATGGAAAATCAGCCATTGGTTCTCGGGCGATAATCGTCGGAGGAGAGACAACCGTCGAAGTCAAAGGGAAAGGAAAAGGCGGCCGGAACCAGGAAACCGTACTCTGGGCCACGGAGGGAATCACGGGCCTCAACGGGACGGTCGTAGCTGCGCTGGGAACTGATGGGGTTGATGGAAACAGCAATGCCGCCGGCGCGCTAGCGGATGGAAGAACGGCTATTCGAGCTGGAAGAAAGCAACTCGACCCGAAAAAGTTCCTGGCTCGAAATGATTCCTACCAATTCTTCAAATCGCTGAATGACGGTTTAGTGACAAGTCGAACGGGAACTAATGTTGGAGACTTGTACCTGATGATTTCCCTCGGATGATGACGAGATTATTTTACGATAAGCGTGGGGATTTTAGCGTGGTGACTCACTTTGCCTGAGACACTCCCCAACAAGAACGCGCGAACTTCAGTAAGCCCCCTGCTACCTACCACGATTAGATCGACCTTCTCTGAAAGAGCAAGCTTAATGATTTCCTCCGCGGCCACGCCTTTAAGCAACCTTGACTCATAATCCGCTCCCTCCGCCTTCGCGTACCCGCTAGCTCTCTTCAGGATCTCGTTTCCCTCTGCTTCCATTTCCTTCACGAATACTGTGCTCGCAAGGACCCCCGCTTCTGAAGGTGTTACGGCATAGAATTGGCGGAGAACGACGTGTGTAATGATTAACTTGGCGCCATAATTCTTGGCTAAATCAACTGCGCACTTCAATGCTCTCTCCGCAATTGGCGAACCGTCCACAGCCACAAGAATCCTTGAGAACATGAAAATCGAGGGAGAATATTGAGCCAGAGGGTAATAACTGTACTGTGTGGGCGCTCGGCTAGCCTATGGTGATTTGAGGGGCCTTCTCAACAGCTCGTAGGGCTTCGATGCGTACATCCTGACGTATGGTGCCCATTCCCTATTGGCCTCCGAGGATAGAAATCAGGCAAGGGGGAAAAGTTGCTGAGGTCGCTCAGGGGCTCCTGGTGAATGAGCGGTATACATTCTCACGTACGGTGCCATGGCTCGCATGATTTTGCTTTCGGCCTTTCGCAGGTGTTCTTCAAATGTTGTACGTGGCACCTTGTTCTTAACGGCGAACTCCTCCGCTGTCATCTTTTTCGGGAGATTGTAGTACCCAAGATCCAACGCGATCATCAGCGCCTCAGCCTGTTTGCCCGTTAACTGGGAGAGGACAGTGCTGAGCGGGATTATGAAGGCATCCCGTATGGTCTTTTCAGGTATGTTCTTTTTCTGTGTTATTTCGACTGGGCCTAAGCGCTCCAGCTCTCGGAACAGTTTCTTATAGTCGGTGTCCCTGAAGCCGATTACTCTATGCTCCTCCCAGCCGCCAAAGTACACGTCCGGTGGGATAGACAGGCAAGAATTCCTCTGGACAACGTCCGAAATGCTCACCGGGATTTTGCCGCATGCACAATTCTTGACTACAACTTGCACGTTCTTCTCGCCAAAAGTTTTCTTGATCAACCTAGAACCCCCCCCCCCCAAGAAATCAATTCCTGCAGATCTGACTCTATTCGAGTGTAGGTCTCGATATCTGGACAGTCGACTTCGATCACATCTGTCTTTCCATTGCACCAGCCTACCATCTTGACGTTCGGGTGTTTCATTGAGAACTTCACGTAGGGGCAGTCGTGCTTTGCTTTGAAGGAGACTTCGAACAACCTTCTCAACTAACCTTGAATATCGGCGCTAGCCTAATAACTGGTCAACCGTCCCACGCCGGTATACGCGGCCCGTCTTGGGCTTTTGCGATTTTTACCATCGTACGACGGTACAAACTACTACCGTCACTTCCGACCCTATCGTTCCCGGAGATAATGTGATTGAGTATCGTGACAAACGTATTGGACAGGCTAGGACTCACCGGTGCGTTAAGCCCGAAGATCATTTCCTTTGTTCCGAAACTGAGCTCACAACTTTCACAAGCCCTGTGGATGCCTTTCAGTCAAGGGCGGGAATGGACTTCAATTAAGCACGCTCAAGAGTTCCAGCAAGAAGCAATGGCACGACGGGCCTTCTACGAAATGCAAGGCAGGCTACCATCAGCGAGGTGAATCAAGTGCAAAGAACAATAACCGAACAAGCCGCACCCAAAGCGGGACAAGCCGAACCTGAAGTCCTGCAACGAATGCGAACCGACCCGAGAATTTGTTCGATAGTCATAGTCCGAGCCCCAAATCCCTCAAATGTAATTGGGACTCACGTCCTTGTCAAGACCAGCCGCATCACGTTCCCGACGCCAGATACGAGTTCCTTCCTTGTAACCGACCTTCTCGAGGACATTTCGTACATGGTTGGGCAGGAAGGGTCGTTCTGCAAGCTTGTCTTCACGTTGAATGACGAACAAGTCGTGGTAATAGTTCAACCCGGCTCGGACCTCACCGAAATCGCTCACGACTTCGTAATCCACTTAGCGACCATAGCGGCCCACAACTGAGTCTGAGGCAGCATTGCGATGCCCTCATCAGTTATGTCGAAGCGATTCCACTCAGACTGCTTCTGGCAGCGCAGCGAGTATGTTTCGGATGTATCGTTCCAATCCTTCCGCCCCTTCCCAAATCTTCATTTCCAGCACGCCTTCGAACATCAAGAGAAGAGCATTCTGGAAACGTTGTTCAAGAATCTCGGTCGTCAATCAAAACTTGTCAGTGCATATTTCGTTTCGGCCTTTTTGACTTCCTAAACTAGCGCCTAGTCACAGGTTCGACGATTATCTTAGTCCCATCAAGGGATATGAAGAGGGGTTGGCCCTTTTGCCACTTCAATTTCTCTACCATGTCCCTAGGAATCGTAATCCTATACTGCCCTCGAAAATCCTGAAGCCGAACAATTTCCAGGCCTTGAGACATGCCTCGACGCCCTATGAGTACTTACGAGCCTCCATAGGCTTAATGAGCATTGCTAAGCCTTAAATATACTACTAATACTAATTAGTACTCTTGAGGACTCATCAATTGGAGACTACAGAGTACTACAGGGACGCTTCTGGCTTCTGGAAGATCAAGTCGCCTAAACGCAGACGAATCGTTCACCTATAGACCAGCATACTATCACTCGGCCTCGGAGCTGGAATTAGCGGATTCGCGCTATGTTTCAGCTTCGATCTTCTTGAGCTGTTTCTGGTACATTTCCAGCGCTTCTTGCGAAGTAGTCGCGTCCTCCGCAGACTTGTCTTTCCGCCAATTACCAGTGAATCTGGGGAATCTAAGCGCCAATCCGCCACCGGGCCGTATTAGGTTCCAGCCGCACGTGTGAAGCGGGGATAATGTGATTTCATCCGCAGCTACCTCCAAAACCGCATAGGGCGCAAACCACACGTCGGGCTCCATCAACGAGTTGACCCGTGGATGCCTGTGTGTGACCACGCTCTTCTCCAACATCTTCGGAAGGTCCGCTAAGTCTTGGTCGGTGAAGCCTGACCCTAGCTTGCATAGTGTCTCGAAAACGTCCTCCTTCTGATTATAGGAGGCCATGAGGAGCGCACCATAACTACCTGCCCGTCTTCCCCGTCCTGCGAACGCCCCGACGGGAACCAAGTCAAAGGTATCCTGAACTTCTGCCTTGTACGACCGCTTGTATTTTATCCATAGCCAACCGCGAGCCCCAGCCTGGTAGGTAGATTGCTCCGAGATGCTCTTGACAACTAAACCCTCACAACCCGAAGCAACGGCTTCGTCCATCAATTGCTCCAGTCTCTTTGGATCCTTCGTCAAATGTTGGTGAGCTATCGCCACGTGTTCAGAGGGTCGTATAATCTTCACTAGCTCCTTTCTCCTTTCGAGGTAGGGGGTTAGTGTCATATCACGTCCGTTCAGGAAGAGGATATCGAAAAGGAATACCGTCACGGGTACCTCTTCGGACATTCTCTGAATTTCATACTTTCTTCCGCGCCTTTGGGAAATTACTTGGAAGGGGAGCATATCACCGGTGTTTGCATCCACTGCTACACATTCGCCTTCCACGATCGCCTCTTTCGCCTTGACGCATGTTTGTAAGAGTTTGGCGACGTCAGGGAATTGGTCGGTAATGTTCTCGAGCCGCCGCGAGAAAAGTTGTACCCCCTTAGGACTCAGGTGCATTTGTATTCTGAGGCCGTCGTACTTGTATTCTGCAGCTCCTTCACCCCCAAGCTTCTCCAGAATGTCCTGGGCAGCGGGTAAGCGCTCGCAGAGCATCGGCCTAATTGGACGTCCGACTGTAATCTTGAACTTTTCTATGCCCACGAGGCCTTCGTGAGCGACCACATCTGCAACGTACCCTAGATCGGATGAGAGATTGTACGCCCTCTCGATCGGTACCCGTGCAACTTTGTCGCCTCCGTAAGCAACCGCAAGCCCATCCAGTACAGTCATATCGGCGACGCCCAACCTTAGCTTACCAATAGCCATCCTCGCGATAAACTTCCCTTCTAACGGCGTCGCATCGTTCAAGAGGCTTATCAGTAAACGCATTTTCGTATCAACAGAACCGGAGCCAGTTGCCTTCGCGATCTTGTCGAAGGTTTCGTATACCGTCTTGACAGTTAGAGACCTTTTCACGAGGGAGGCTTGCGATTTCTTTCGAAGTAAGGTTTCAACGGTCAACCCTACGTCCCCGGTCTTCTTGTAGTCCTCCTCAACCGACGTCTCTGTCTTTCCAGAAACTTCTGCAGCCGCCTTGATCAGGAGTTTTTCGGCGAGGCCAAGTTCGACGCCGACATAGTCAGGGTAAAGCTTTCCTTGAAGCAGGTAGACAACTTTGCTAATTTCATCCTTCGGTGTCTCCGTGATCAAGTCCACAAGGAGGCTGGTCATTTCCAAGCGTTTCGTGGTAGCCTCTATTTTTTCGAACAGATCGGCTACCTGATTGAACCTCAAGGGCGTCACATCTAGCGAGAGTTACAGGTTCTACAATGCTTCAGATGACGCTGAAAGTAATGGACGAATTATTAGCGGTTACCGTTCGCAAGGTGAACCGAGGAACATGCATCGTCAGCCGACTTATGGCGGCTCGCCTGTCCCGCAATGGAGAAATAAACCGGCACATTGTACTTGATCCCGACCTGAATCTGAATCAGAGAAGTCTTGGAGGTCTAATGCGACGACAGCAATCATGGGTCGATTCTATTTTGGTTGCGCGGGTTGGTCATACAGGGAATGGAATGGCCCATTCTACGACCCCGGCAAGAGCATGCTTCAACAATATGCCTCAGTATTTGACACCGTAGAACTCAATTCTTCCTTTTACAGGCAACCTGACGAAGGAACAATCATAGGCCTAACACGAAACACCAAGAGGGGGTTCATGTTCAGTGCGAAGATTAACAAGAAGTTCACGCACGACCTACGGCTGAAGTTAGACGAGGGTTCTCAGGAAGAGTTGGAGAGTTTCATACAGCTCTTCGACCCTTTGCTCACTCAAGACAGGTTGGGATGTTTCCTTGTCCAGCTTCCCCCTTCTCTCAAAAGGAACGATAAACTCCTTGAGGATTTCCTAGCAGCTCTCCCACATCGCTATGAGTATGTGGTTGAGTTCAGGCACGAGTCGTGGATGGAAGATTCGACGTGGCGCATTCTTTCGAAATACGAGGCAGCCTATTGTATCGTCGATGAACCTCTTTTGCCGCCGGAGGTACATGTTACATCATCGACCGGTTACATCAGGTGGCATGGCCAAGGAGAACGGCCGTGGTATGACTACCGTTACACGCAGCAGCAACTCCAAGATTGGGTTCCTAAGATCAGAGAGGTTCAGGCAAATACGAAGAAGACTTTTGGAATATTCAACAACCACTTTCATGGGTACGCTCCAGAAAATTGCATTCAGACAATGCAAATGCTAGGCATAGCGACTCCGATTCATCTGAAAACCATTAAACGCCTGCAGAGTTACATCGACAGGGAAGCGGCTGGGTTACCACCCGCCGGAACTCTCGACCAATACGCTAAACCTTGATGAGATTGGAGATGCGACTGAGGATTCATCCGAGTTAGTGATTTCGTCGGGAGCTAAGGCGTAACCTCAGGCCCCGTTGGTTCGGGTTGAAGGGTTTTAATAAAAGGGTTTTAGCTATCGATAGTCTATCTGATAGGATTCCAATGGGGTTCGGGGAAGGTCTGGTCTAGTCTTGAAGTGCCCTCTTTGCGGAAAGGAGATGACGCCGATGAGCGAGCGTCCGGCCGTGGATTCCCCGACGTTGCCGAGACCAAAACAGGAACCTCTCTATTTCTGCGGGCAACACGGAGTAATGAATAAGTCCGCTGACTTGAAGGATAAGGTCGACCAAGTGACCAAGAAGGCAAGGACCACCCCGTGAGTTGTCCCTCGGCGTGTTGCCGTCGTAATACCAATTGACTTCTAGGTCATCTTGTCTTTAGTTGCTTCTACGGTTGGCGTTGTAGGTTCTTGCTGACTGGCGTCTTGTTAGCTTCCTAAAGCTCGACCTTGAGAAGGCAAAGGAAGATTAACCTGAGCCCTTGTTCTGTGAGTGCCTTCGCCGTTCACAATTACTCGAGTGTAAGCATATGCCTTCGGAGAAGTCATGCGGAGCTGTGATCTTCAAAGCCAACGGGAAACGCAAGTACCTACTGCTTCACTACGAAGGCGGCCACTGGGATTTCGTAAAGGGACATGTGGAAAGGGATGAAACCGAAATGGAAACCGTTCTCAGAGAAACCAATGAAGAGACCGGCCTGACTGACCTGAAATTCTTTGAGGGTTACCGTGAGCCAATAAGCTACTACTACAGAAGAGCGGGAAGAATCGTTCACAAGGAAGTCGTCTTCTACCTTCTTGAGGCTAAGACGGACTCGGTTCGGCTCTCTAGGGAACATGTCGGTTTTGACTGGATGTCCTATGAGCCAGCCTACGAGCGATTAACGTACAAAAACGCGAAGGATACGTTGCGCAAGGCCCATGAGTATTTGGAGAAGTTGCAAGCGCAGACTCTAGTCGGGGACGCCGAGAAAAGCGGCTAAGACCGCCCTTGCCCCATGTAACTTGTTCTCAGCCTGGTGCCACACGATACTTTTCGGCCCCTCCAAGACTCCATCGGTGATTTCCAGTCCCCTGTGTGCAGGAAGGCAGTGCATTACCGAAACGTCGGGTTTTGCCTTTTGAACAAGTTTCTCGTTGATCTGGTACGGTTTGAACTTCAGTTCCTTCCTTTTGGCTCCTTTCTCTTGGCCCATACTAACCCACACATCAGTGTAGAGAACGTCCGCACTTTCAGCGGCCTTCTGCGGGTTCCCCTGGAACTCGACTGCTCCACCAGACTCCTTTGCAAGCTTCCTCGCCCTCTCAAGCATGGATTCGTCCGGCTCACAGCCCTTCGGAGTAGAAACGACCATATTCATCCCCATGTTCGCTCCGCCAATCAACCATGAATTGCAAACGTTGTTTCCGTCTCCGACCCACACAAACTTCAGGCCTGAGAACTTACCCTTAGCCTCAAGGACCGTGAGCAGGTCCGAGATAATTTGAGTCGGATGCTCAAGGTCGCAAAGAGCGTTGATTATTGGAACGGGTGCATATTCAGCAAACTCCACCAAGGTTTGGTGCGCGTACGTTCGAATAACAAGGCCGCTTAGGTAGGCTCCTAGCACCCTGGCGGTATCTTTCAGGGGTTCGCCCCGTGTCAACTGCAGCTCGTCAGCGCGAAGATACATGGCCTGGCCGCCCAGCTGATAGGCCGCAGTTTCGAAGCTAACTCTAGTTCGCGTTGAGGGCTTCTCAAACAGTAGGCCAATGACCTTACCGGACAATGAAGGTTTGAGCGTCCCCTGCTTTGCATCCGATTTGAGTTTGACCGCAAGCTCCAACAGGGATTGAGTTTCCTCGTGTGTTAGGTCGCCCATGGAAAGAAAGTCTCTACCAGATAACAACTAAGACCACGGCCTCGCTTTGCTTAGCAGCCATTGAAAAACACTTCAGCCTAATTCCGTCGTCGAGCGTTTAGGTTCGTTTCTCTGCCCTTACGACGCCACGATATCTAGGGGGAGCTTTCTTCGTCGGGTCGATCAGGAACCGTCCTGACTTCAGTATGTCCATTCCAATCAGCACGGGGTACCTCATGTCCGAGCGGTCATTAACCGTCACAGGTAGGGCAAATCTTTCACCAGCAATTTCGACAATCCCCCGCACTAATGGTCGGGTCCGCACTTTGTCTAGAAATGCAGACTTGACCTTGGCAACGTCCACCGTGGGCCCCAGGCCTATGTTTGCCGCCAGCCATACGTCCACTGAAGTTCTAGTCGCACCTGTGTCGACTTTCCCTTTGACTCGAGCCTCGCCGTGGTGTCCGACGACCTTCACATACTCGATTGGGCCGATAACGATCTGCTGTTTCACATTCAATGAAAACACTGCGGTGGCGAGCGCTTTATGAGCAAACTAAGTATTAAGCTCACATCGGTAAGTGGCCGAATTTTATGAAAATTGGAGTTCTATCAAAGAACCCGGAATTCTGGGCGACAACGGAAATCATTAGTGCGCTGAAAGAAAGAGGTGTTCAACCAATCTACGTCAGGACGCCTGAAGTCCACCTTATCTTGGCCGGCCCTAAGGTTGATGCAATTTACGAGAGGCAATCACTATCTCGCCTAGACTCGGTGATACCGAGGATTGGGCGCAGCCTCACGCAGCTCGGCGTTATGATTCTGAAACACTTCGAGCTCATGAAACTGCCCTCAACGCTCTCTTTGAACGGCCTCTTAACCGCGAGGAACAAGTACCTAGCCCTGCAAGCACTCCATGGGGCTGGAGTAAAGATTCCCGAAAGCGTTCTAATCGCTTCTCGCAACAAGAACGATGAACCAACCGAATACCTGTCTCCCCCACTTGTAATGAAACTGCTGAGTGGAACGCAGGGCATCGGGGTGATGCGTGTAAGAGATGCAAAGGAAGCAGGACCCATAATTGACACCCTCTCCGAACTCGACCAAATGATCTGCCTGCAGAAATTTCTACCCAATCCAGGTGAAGATATTCGAGTCTTTGTTATTGATGGAAACATTATTGGGGCCATGAAACGTAAGGCAGCTCCCCACGAGTGGAGAAGCAACATCCACATAGGGGGACAGGGAATCGCACACAAACCCTCCAAAGCAGAGGCTGAAACTTCCCTCAAGGCAGCGGAAGCAGTTGGTGTCGAAATCGCCGGGGTCGACATAATCTCGGTTGACGAAGTCCCCTATGTCATCGAAGTGAACGCTTCACCGGGTTTCCAGGGCCTCCTAGGTGCAACCGGAATAAACGCGGCTGAAGAAATTGCGAAGTATGCCATTGCGAAAGGCAAACATTAGAATTACGTTAGGCCTAACTCCATAACACTCATTGGAATCATCATCGTACAAGGACTTCGCCTGTTGGCAATGAAGACAGTCACAAATACGATGCTCAAATGACATGAACCTGGGGTATCGGAGCTGACAGGCCTACACGCTCGAATCTGATGAGCTTCTGTTCGACGTGACAAGACGTCAGAGCGCCTTGGGCGTTGTGTCGATGATTCTGCTTTCGGTCACAATACGGTCCACCCGTTGGTCGTACCGCGACCTTGGAACATTTGAGATGAATTGGAAATCGTAGGCTAAGCCGATGGTCGCAATGTGGGTTCGCAGCGCGTTTATGCTTCGATCATAGTATCCGGCGCCGTATCCTATTCTGAACCCTCTCTGATC
>Ga0208456_1000937_pt1 | contig 13306 bp, 10 predicted proteins | sample June2015DPH_4_10_2_FD_184691 | JGI IMG/M metagenome (GOLD analysis project Ga0208456, IMG submission 184691) | Peatland microbial communities from SPRUCE experiment site at the Marcell Experimental Forest, Minnesota, USA - June2015DPH_4_100... | ecosystem: Environmental > Terrestrial > Soil >... | reverse complement strand
AACCGGCAAGGCCTGTCGCGAACGGAGGGTGATAGGCTGGATTTACATAGAATATAAAGAGAAAAAAAAGGGTCGGTTACCTCTTCGGTTGATTGACTAATTTCTTTTAGCTGTTACCTTTCGGTTGATTATTCCTTCACTTGTTTAGGTGTAAGTTTTGTCAAAAGCACAACCTCATCCAGGTCATGAAAAACACCTCTGCAAAATGGTAGAGGATAAAGTGTCAATAGAGAAGATAAAGCCACTTGTGAAAGATGCGAAATACATCTGCAAAGGCTGCATGCGTACAGCTGCCAAAGCGGAAAATCTTTGCGCCCCAGAACCCCTCTAAACATCCTTTCCTTTTTTTTGTGAAAGTAGGAATAGCTAAATCGGATTGCTTTTTTCTATTTAACTAACCTAAATTGACTAGACTTTAGCTGAATTAAATCTCAAGTTTTCTCTCTCGTACATCCTAACCCTCCTAATCTCCCACGCACGTAACCACGCACCCCCATGAATAATGTCCGTCTTTCGCTGTCTGTGTGTCAGTCTGTCACCCACGCACAAGAAACGACTTAAAAAGAGTTCAAATTACAGTGGATGCACCGAGAAGTAGGATTGCATTCAGCTTAATGTAAAAAATATCAAAAAAGGTTAAATCCTGCTTATTGCAAAATGGTTGCCGACTAGCTCAGCAAAAGTTGAGACCCTTGTCTTTAGGTATATTTTTCACGCCCACGGAATGGACAATAGAAGCGGCAAAAAAAACTATCTCTAAGAATGAAGCCTGAAAATATGAAAAATGAAGACTGCATTTATAAAGTATTGTTTGTATGCACCGGTAATGCATATCGTAGTCCAATATGCGAAGCAATTCTCAAAAAATTTAGACCAGATTTGGAAGTAGATTCTGCAGGGACAAGAATTGTAAGTAAAATCACAAAAGAAGCAAGAGAATACTTGATGTTAGAAGATGCTCTACAATATCTAAAGAAGACACCTGAAAGCATTGACAGCAAACAATTGGAACAGTATAATATTATTATTGCTATGGAACAGAGACACAGAGACTCCGTATTAAAGAAATGTTCTGAATGCAAAAACAAAATAGTTGTTTGGGATATTCCAGACAAGATTTTCTTTTTGCGTAGACGGACTGAGAAGATTAACAATCAGATGAAAAAGAAGGTCACTGAATTCGCAGAATCATTAACATAAGAAGAGAAACAACAGCTTCAGACAAAGCGAATTTATGGGAGCAACGATTCCTCTAGTTTTGGTGGACTAAGTAATGCCCTCAATAGTCTTTTCGGTGGAAAAACCTATTTTTTTCAAAACCTTTGCTGGAACTCGGGTTTCCGGCATAAGCGAAAAATTGCTAGCCCAAGTTGAGGGAAAAAGGAGGCCTTCAAAATCATTTCTGAATCTTTCGAAGGCTTTGTTCTAGCTAGCTTTTTTGCCTAATAACGGTGATGGTGCATCTTGTTGCTAAAGCTGCTATTGCGCCCAAGGCTGCCAGCCAAGGAGCCAATATTGTTCCTACAATACCTGCCCAAGCCGGTATCTCTAAAAGGGTCTTGCCGTTCTCGTCTTTCACGATGATTCTTGATATGTCCCCCTCATGAATGAGTTCCTTGATTTTCGCAACAAGATCTTCTGAGCGGACTGTATACTCCTCTTTTACGCCTACGGGAGCCCCACATTTTGAACAGAATTTGGATCCTTCAGACAGGTCGGTTCCACAACTTTCACACTTAACCATTTTATTCTCCTCCTAAAGTATCTAGCTAGCTATTTGATTTTAAGCTTTCTGCGATTATTCTTTCAAATATGGTGAGGCCATGTCCCAGCTTCAGTTTAGCGCGCTATTATAACATAATGACTTTTAAGATATAATTAGTCAGATGCTGAAATATTTACACATTTTCATTTCGTTAGGAAGAAATCTGCTGTGAAGATTTCGTTAATTCGATGATGCGATTTTGAACCGTTTTGGAAAGCTCTTTTCTCAAGTTTTCTTCGTGGACCCATGCATTAATCTGGTCAATTCTCGTGGCTAGTTCTTCATCGCCAATAGTGTTTTTGAGCCATTTTTGAAAATCTTGACGCTTAAAATGAAATGTGACAGACTGAATGGGTATTATTTGGAGTTTTTCGGCGAATTCAACAGTGCTACTTGCAGTTATTCCAGTGTTTTTTCCGAGTTCTGTGTAAAAATGAAAACCATTTTCGAACGGAACGGTTTTGAGTAAGTTTAGTTTTTTCCGTTTTTCTACAAGTTGCTTTTCGGTTATCGCTATCTTAGACAAAATAGAACACGCCCTGAAATATGGAACGAATAGCGGGAGCGCTTTATAACTTTTTGTGATTGTAAACCCACAGCTACATTTTCACAGTGGAGGCGCGCCTGCTTCAAAGGAAGCAAAGATAAAATCTGGTGACTTTGTTAAAGAGACTTGAACGCAATAATCATGTGTACTCGTTTCCGACTATACCTTTTCGCGGAGGGCAAATTTTCTTGTTTCACAGTTGACTATTTGGCTAAAGAAAAAAGTGGACGATTAAACTATCTGCTTAACTCTGTCAGAAACTCGAACTCGATTCTCTGAAACACGCTTTTGCTTATTCTGTCTAAAACGTTGAGTTGCTAATGCTTATTCTTAGGCTTTTCTTTTAGCTTTTCCTACTTCTTCCTGAACTTTGCCTTTCACTTGTTCTACTTTGCCCTTAATCTGCTCGCTTTTGTTGCCTGTAATTTTGCCTACTTCTTCACGAATCTTGCCTTTTGTTTTCTTGATCTTACCTTTTGCTTCTTCGTCACTCATTAGAAATCATCAAAAAGCTACTCTCACAGCGGCTAATAAATAAATTGGTACCCTGACGTTTCGAAGAAACTGAACCTAAAAATAATTAAAAACACACATCTGCATTTCTAAAAAAGACTAAATGGAAAGGATGCTGAAGCTGTAGCTGTTTATTCACAGTCACACATCTTAAAATAAAAGGTTCCAAGCTAGGGTAAGTGAAGGTTTTGAAAATGGGGTTACTTGATTTACTTTTTGTAGTTGCTGCGATACTTGTTGTCCTGTGGCTGCTTGGCTTTGTCTTCAACCTTGGCGCCATCATATGGCTACTGCTTGTCATAGCGATCATAATAATAGTTGTCCGATTGCTTTCAGGACGCAGAGTATAACATGCATAAATTTAATGAAAATGTTAGTGCAAGGTAGAAAAAATGAGAGCTGGAGCATTGGCGGTCGGCGTTTTTCTGTTGGTTATCGGTGTTGTGGTTTTCTGGATTGGCTATTCCGATTTGCAGCAGTACGGCGGTTTGCTGGGTCAAATATCGCAGTCTCTTTCCGCGGAGGTTCGAAGTAAGGTTGCTCAAGATCAGTTTATGGCGGTTGGCGGGGGAGTCGTGGGGATCATCGGCTTGGCCGTAACAATTTATGGTTTAGCCGCTAATCGAAAAAACTAAAAACCAAGTGAGTCCAAAACTCTTTCCTTATCGTAAATTAGGCACCGTATTTTGTTTGAGTAAAGCGGGCGACTACACGGGTGGAAGAAAAACTTTGTTCTCGTAACCGATTTCATGATGCAACTCAAAATGGGAAAAAAGATTCATCTTTGCGAATTTGAAGCTGACAGCCTTGCTGAAGACCTCACTAATCTTTTTGACCGCTGGGTTGATGTTGAAAGAATTAAACACACGCGCGCGAACAAACATAAACTTCTGTCAGAGGACTTGGGAAATCAGCCGTACTCGAAAAAATGATTTTTACATAAGTAAATTTTATTGAGAAGGAAATGAAAATGCTTTAGATATTGGCGCGTTAAAACTGCATTAGGGGAATATCTATTTTGGCAAGCACAATTTACATACTTTTTTCTTGAAGACAAGACCTAATTCCTTGATGCAATCACTACAAACTTTTTTTCCACACACTTCACAAGTTACAGATTGACTAGGGTAGATCTTCTTTTGGCACTCAGGACAGTATAAAAATTCACCCCAACCAACCAATAAAAATTAGAAAAAATTACCCTTTGCCAATACAGGTTACTGGTATAATATTAGGTTAGGTAGGTAACTGAAAGAATAATCATTTAATAGATAGGGGGTAAAAAGTATAAGAAAATTTACCCCTCGTTAATTATCTAACTAATACTGTTAGGGGTAAAAAGTATAAGAAAAGTGACCCCTCGCAAAAAGGTATTGCAGGATTAATCAACTAAGAAGATCTACTGCTCGCAAACTTTCTTAGGGTTGAACGAGCTATATGGGTTCCAAAGAATGAGAGGTCTTGATTTATGGCAAATAGAATTGTAGAAAGAATTACAGACGCCACTTACGCAGTTCTCGTTCCAAACCCCAACCCCGCTTATCACGATGCACCAACGATAATGGGTACGGGCTTTTTCATTAGTAAAGTGGGTTTCTTCATAACTGCGAGACATGTGATCGAAAAGGAGGATAACAGCCTTCACGATCCTAATCAAATCATTTTTCAAAAGCCTCTCCCAGGACCAATGGTTAAAGAAATTACAATAGTTCAAGATTGGACTGAGTTTGATATAGTCTTGCTGAAAGCTGATTTCGAAGAAAACAAGAATAGACATGGATTTGAAGGAAAAACTGGGTTTGATTATTTGGAAGTTGATTACGACATCGCACCCATAGGAACCGATGTATTTTCATATGGTTTTCCTTTGTCTAATACGCATGTTCGTGCGGGTAGCCCTGTTACGTTTGTCCTACATCACTATAGCCCCCGCTTGACATCCGCAATGATCTCCGCACATCACGAATATATTGGACCAGCGTTTTCACCTGAATCTCCAAAGTACTATGTCATTGATAAAGCATTGAATTATGGTAACAGTGGAGGACCAATTGTAGTCAAAGAAACTGCAAAAGTTATTTCAGTATGCATTAAGTTTCAGCCTGTTGACATTCAACAGGGCGAAAATTCGTACGTGACTATTCCGTCATTGTATAGTGTGTCGAGTCCTCTGAGAAATATTGAAGCTAACCTGAGAGCTTACCTTGAAGGTAGTTGAAGCTCTTTGTGTGTGTTTGGGTTTGAGATTAAAAATAAAGGCTAAATATAGGGGTAATCGATGGAGCTATCTCTTACCAACCTAACGACCGAAGATATTTCAAAATATTTTATTCTGGTCAGTAAAATTATAGATAAGGATTTTCCAGACCTGAAAAATAAATATACATTTATCAAAATTATCGTTTTCAGGTCTGACCGTACGTCAAGTGATGAGTTGGAAAAAGTAGTTAATGACTTTCTGGGAAAGTGTATCAGCCTTACTGGTCAATTTTTTCCTATTAGAACCACTGCAAATCCCCCAAAAGCTTGCTTCGAAATCAACATCTCCATATTTGAAAAATACGAAAATTGGAAACAGGCGTTTGCAATTAAGCATGAATGTGCTCATTTGTTGTTTAAAACAGACCAGCCAAAAACACTTAATCACCTAATATCAAAATATGGGGTTGAAAAAATCACGCATTTTGTTCGGTTTCAGCATGAATATGTTGTCCATTTTTTCATGATTAAAAAATGGCAAGAAGACTGGCTTAAAGAGCCTGTTGGATTTAATGAATCAATGCCAAACCCTTCTATTGCTGCACTTGGCGTTAGAAAATCAAGTGGAAGGAAAGAAGCCATGTTTTTTTGTATACAAAATATTGTACATCTCATGACATTGCTGAAATTATACGATATCATCCCAAATGACAATAAGCGCCTTGTAATAAAGAAAAAATTAACCGCTAAAAAATATTTGCAATCATTTAGTAATGCCCTAAATGTCGACTCAAAGAACTTTCCAGAACCAAGAAACTGGTTTGATGCAGCAGACTTCTCAACAGAGGAAATACACTTTCAAAAAATTGAAAAACTCTTGACAATTCTTGATAATGAATAGCGCTGAGTTTGCGAAATCTAAAATCTAAACAAAAATTACATTCAAAAACGAGTATACGCCAGCGCCTATTCAGATTCGTATTTGGCTGATTGGGAATGGCTTCTAACAGTTCAAGATTAAGCTACTTTTGCATACTTATCTTGAGGTCATTTCATGCCTAAGAAAAAGTTAACAAACAAAATGCTGAAGCAGAGCCTTGGCTTACTGCCGAAGATAACTCAGCCTCCGCAAGTGCAGGTTAACATTGATGCCCAAGCAAACACAGCAATCCAGCAAACAGCAAACTTGCTGGCTGAGTACGAGCACTTCTTCAAGGAACCAGCTGAAACGATTAATCTTCCAGCAAACGATCCTGCTAAACAGGTGGATACGGCAAAAACCAACGCAGAAACAAGCAGAGTTCCTACTGCTTGACAGCCTTGAAGCGCTGTTCGGCGGAGTAGTTGGAAAACAAGGCGATTTACTACGAGTATCTTAAGGCTCCGGTCAAGAGAATACTCATCCCCAACCTGAAAGTTGGGGTCTTCTTGCGAACTCAGGTAAAAAGCTGATCTCATTCTTCTTTCTCCTGAATTTTTCACCTTTCAACTAGTCAATATAGCTTGAAAAACCATTTATTGACTAGAATCAACCGATTTTTTTCACCAACCAACACAGGTCACTTTTTGAGGCAAAATTGTTCCAAAAAGTGGCAAAAGCATGCAGAAACATCAACTATTAGCTAAAAACTCAGCCAAAAAGTGACCTACTCACTAACCTGCTGAGTCCTAAAATTTTACCTCTTAACTACTCAAACTAACCCTAAAAACCCCAGTTTGAGTAAAAATAACCTGAAATTTTCAACGCTGAAAACTCCCGCAGCCACGAGAATCAACCAAAACCTCGCCCTTCAAAACATCAGGCACATCACTAAGATAAACCGGCTGACTCAAAAACGGAAGAACCTCTTCCCGCGAAACCCTATTAACAGTTTCACAAACAATTCTATCAGTAAAACTTCGCATGTAAATCGCTCTGCGAATCTGCCTCTGCAACAATTTATCCTTGCTTCGTTTATGCACCATAAAAATCTCTTCCATACTTTTCCGTAACGCCACTCAAAAGGCGGCTACAAGAACAGGAGGTCAACCCTGAGAAAAACAGCAAACTTCTGGCAGCCCCTGGTAGAGCAACGAAGCTTACCGCTTTTCCCAGGACTGCCTATGCACGAGTAAAACCTATCACCGCAGCCATCTTATAAGATTTGCTGTGCCCCAAAACAAGCCCCAAAACCAAAAACCGCCAATTCTGGGGCTCTATTGCAGGTCAACAAAACAACCCGTAAGCATGGCCCCAGAAGAGGAAATAATCAAACAGAAAACAAGTAGGATGGAGCAGTTAAGCCCGTAAACAAAGAGAAAGAGCAGTCTGCATGAAGAAACCAAACGCAGTCTAGACATTAAAGAAACTAATGTTTAAGAAAAGCGTAACTGCGCCGTGTACAGGAGACATTTTATTAGGCAATTTGAAAGTTCTCTTTCCCGTTTTGGCTAATCCGTGGAATTGTCATTGTGAATTTTGCTCCTTTGCCAGGTTCACCATTCTCCTGAATCGACCAGCCATAGACGCTCATCATTTTCCGCATCAGAAATAAGCCGTACCCAGATGTGCCGCTGGTGCTGAAGCCCTCCTTGAAGAGTTTTGGCTTGTTCTCAGCCGAAATCCCCACGCCATCATCCTCAAAAACCACAATCAGCTCATCTTGATCCGCTTTCTCATAATGTACTCGTATCTTTGTGACCTTTTCGCCATGTTTCAACGAATTATCAATCAAGTTGTAGAATAATTGCGTCAATAGCGAGTCCGCCAGCAAGCTTAGTCCATGGCAATCATTGATAAATTCTAAACTGAAAGAACCTGAAAAAAGCGCTATTGCCTCGTTTAGCGCTTTCTCGGCGTTGATGTATTTTAACTCTTCAACTCCCAACTGTTCATACATCTTGGCGAAGTCAAAAATTGCTACAATATCCTTAACAGCCTGCTCCATCTTGCTAACCCCATCAAGAATGTCGGCTTGGTCCGCATGTTTCTTCTTAAGCAAATACGCATATCCAGTCAGCGCTGAAAGTTTGTTTCGAACATCATGCCTGGTCAAGCTGCCCACAACCTCCACTTTTTCATTAACCAACACCAACTGATCCATCGTCTGGTTCAATAGTTCTTCAGCTTTTTTGCGGTCGGTAACGTCTCTGGCTATGGCTACAAAATACTGTTCGCCTTCTAGCTGTAATGGTGCCATTGAAAGCTCCATTGAAAATTCCGTTCCATCTTTTCTAAAGGCAGGAAATTCCAGAATTTCACCCGCATTTTTCTTCATGTTTTCGACTTTGCCAAGGTCTGAAGTAAGTTTAAGGTGATCCTTGTGAAAGCGAGGAGGCACGATTGTAGCGCCCACTTTTTCGCCGACTATTTCTTTTTCTGTGTAACCAAAAATTCGTTCAGCCGCAGGATTCCAATAGGTAATTCTGTCTTCCTCATCAAACATAAATATGGCGTCGATCGCGGAATCACTAATGGCTCTAAACTTCGCCTCGTTAGCCTGCAGTTTTTGCTGTATGCGTTTCTTTTCAGCTATGTCTACAACAAATTCCAGTGCTGCTGTGACGTTTCCATCTTTATCCTTAAGTGGCGTGGCAATAAGTTCAACATAATACGGCTTGCCATTAATACCCATTTGAGAATATTCGTGAGAATCTTTAGCAACTCCATCTTCGAAGACTTTTTTAACACCACAATCCGGGCAAATGTGGTCTAAAGTGTTAAGAGTTGCATAGCACTGTTTTCCCTCTACGTCGCCCACATTGTTTTTTATGAATCTGTTCGCGTACAGCACGAGATAGTCTTTGCTTATTGTTACAAAGCCCGCGCCAAGGTTCTCCGTAATTGCTTCAAGCATGTCTTGGTCCTGCCTAAGAGCATCTTCCATTTTCTTGCGTTCAGTAATGTCCGCGAACATTGCTTGCACAGCTGGTTGTCCATCATATTCTATCAGAGCAGAAGACAGTTCCAACCAAACAATGGTTCCATCTTTTCTGATTCCGCGAACTCCGTATTGTGTTGGAGTAGGCTTTCCTTCCAATCGTTCTTTGAATCGTCCGAAGAAGAGGTCTCGGTCGTCTGGATGCACAAGACCTATAACCTGTTGAGGCGAGAGGGAAGTCAATTCTTGAACACTGTAACCCAGAATCTTTGATATGACGGAGTTAGCGAAGACTATGTGAGGTATCGGTCCCTTAACGATCACTATTCCCTGCGTTGATTGCTCGACTAATGTTCGGTATTTTTCTTCGCTTTTCCGTAAGCCCCCCTCCGCTTTTTTGCGTTCAGTGATGTCTAATAAGGAGGCAACAGATTTTTTTGTTCCGGGAATCATGGCGATTGTTAATAAGATGTTTTTAGTCTCACCATACCTATCTATGAATCTAAATTCATATTGCATAGGAGCCGCTTTTTCATCGATTCTTCGAAGCCTATGCTTTTCCTTCATCCTGTCCAGGTCTTCTTTCACCACAAATTCGGTCCAGCTTTTCTTGCCTTCTAATTCTTCTTTTGAATATCCAGATAGTTTTTCACATTCAGTGTTAACAAGAGAAAAAGTTGTATCTTCTTCAATGATTGCTGCGGCTGTTCCAGTAGATTCAAATGTGGAGCGGTATTTTTCTTCTGATGCCAGCAACGCCTCCTCAGTTTTCTTGCGTTGAGTAATGTCGCTCAGTGTTCCTTGCATCAGCTTCTTTCCTTCCAGCTCAATAATAGTATCCCTGACCGCGACATCTCTGATTTCGCCTGTTTTCATTATAATTTGCGTTTCAAGAGTTTTGGTTTGGTCTTTGAGGTGTTGTTTGAAAACTCTTGCAAATCCAGCTTCCATTTGCTCTTGGGGAGTAATGATGGATTGATGTTGACCCACAAGTTCTGACTTCTGCCTACCAACCAGCGTTGACGCGGCAGAGTTACAATCAACTATTATGCCCGTCTCAATGTCTGCCACGAAAATAGCGTCCATAGATGCCTCAAACAGTTTCCTGTACTTCTCTTCAGACTCCTTTAACGCCTGTTCAGCTTTCTTGCGTTCGGTGATGTCTTGTCCTTGAGCTATTGTGGCTACTATGTTGCCATCCTTGTCCGTCACGTTTGCTGAGTTCCAAAGCGCAATCCGCGTTTGCCCATCTTTGCATAGAATAGGCACTTCAACAGACTGCCACTTCTCGCCGCGCGTAGCCTTCCCAATAGTTTCCAGAATCCTTGTCTTATGAGAAGCTGGAAATAGCACTTCAATGTTTTCTCTAAGCATGGACTCTTTACTGTAGCCCGTGAAAGCCTCGAAAGCGTTGTTAAACAAGGTAATCTTTTTCTTGTTGTCCCAGACTATGATTGGCGCATTAGCATAATTCAGAAGATTGTCAAAATACTCTTTTGTTTCCCTCAATGATTCTTCAGCTTTTTTATATTCACTGATATCTACGACAATCCCTCTTAACCCTGCGACTTTGTTTTGAACGATACGTGGAGTAGCCCAAATCATCACAGGAAAAACAGCCCCATCTTTCTTTACCAGATTGTACTCAGTAGAGCCAACATTCTCCCCAGACAACAGCCTCTTAATATTCGCTATAGCCTTTTCGCGCTCATCTGGAACAACTAGCCGAATGAAATTGAAGTTATTGCCGAATTCATCTTGACTATATCCAGTAATCTGGGGGGCTTTCTGATTAACAAATACGAGGTTGCCTTTAGCATCAACCTCAAATACAATCTCGGGCAACGATTCAGCAAAATCGCGATATTTAGCTACACTATCCTTTAGCAGTTCTTCTGCCTTCTTGCGTTCAGTAACGTCTCGGAATGAACCTTGCATCAGCGTTTTGTTTCCCAGAGTGAAGATGTTGGCTTTGATTGCTACATCCTTGATTTCTCCACTTTTAGTAATGACTTGCGTTTCCAGAACATGCCCTTTCTTTTTGCCAAGGTGCTCCTTGAATGTTCTGTTGAATTCTCCTTCGTTTTTTTCTGGAGGATGAAGAATTCGCTGGTGCATGCCAACTATTTCGGATTTCGCTCTGCCCACCAACTCGCAGGCTGCAGGGTTGCAATCAACCAAGATGCCTGTTTCAGCATCAGCTACAAAAATAGCATCCAACGCCTCCTCAAATTGCCGTCTATACTTTTCCTCAGACTCTCTTAAGGCATTCATCACTTTCTTGCGTTCCGTGATGTCTATGACCAGCCCTCTAAGCCCGGTCACCGCATTTTCAGAAATGCGAGGTGTTGCCGTAATGAGCGCAGGGAAAGTGGTGCCGTCTTTCCGCACGAACGTGTACTCAGCAGGAACACAGCCACCTCCGGCTAATAACCGCTGAATGATTTTCGTTCCTCTTTCTCTATCTTCAGGGGCAATGAACTGCAGAAGATTCAACCCTTTTTCAATCTCGCTAAGAGAATAGCCAGAAATTTCAGCAGCCCTTTCATTGGCAAACACTAATTGCCCATTCATGTCAGTCTCAAAAACAATCTCCGGCAAACAATTTGCCAGTTCTCGATACTTCTCTTCACTTCTTCTCAGAACCTCTTCAGCCTTTTTGCGTTCGTTAACATCCAAGAACATGCCCAGCACAGCCGGTTGCCCATCATACTCAACTCGATTTGAGAGCGCGCTCAACCAGATTAACGAGCCATCCTTGCGCACCGCACGAAACTCAAAGCAAGACTCAGCCGGTTCACCCCGAAAGCGGTTTTCCATACGCTTAAAGAAAACAGCCCTATCCTGATGGTGCACCAAGCTCATAATTCCTTCGGGCGAAAGTGACAGCAACTCTTGAAGAGAATAACCCAAGATTTTTCCCATAGCATCATTGGCAAAAATCAGCCTGAGCGGAGCTACTTTCGTGACTAGTATTCCCTGAAGTGATTTCTCCACCAGCATGCGATACTTTGACTCTGACGCAGCAAGCTGCTGTCTTGATTTCTTACGCTCCACAGTCTTGTTTATGGCATCTGCTAATTCACAATAGACCGTTTCAGGAGAACCGTTTTTGTTGATGTATCTGTCAGCGCCCAAATTCAACGCTTCAACTGCTACTTCTTCTCTGCTTTTCCCAGTGAACATGATAAAAGGAATGCGGTTGCGTTTTTCGCGGAGTTCCTGTAAGAACTGCAAGCCATTTTTCTGGGGCATTACATAATCCGAGACTACCACGTCAAAAGACTGCTTTTCCATTCTCTTGAAGGCTTCTTCAACGGATAATGCGGTGTCAACCTCGAAATTGTTTTCAACTTCCAGAATCTGTTTTGAAACCTCTAGAATGCAAGGGTCATCGTCAACATGGAGAATTTTGATCTTCGACATGGGTTTTTCGTTCAAGGAAACTTCAGCAAGGAATAAACTTGCAGCCATTTCACTCATTTTGAATGCCCTTAACCTGAGAAGAGGTATGTTTCATTATTAATCACTTATGAATTAAAAATATACGTTCTTGTCAATCCATAGCCTAAGTCTTCTGCTTTTCTAATCAAGCAGAGTGCCTCGTCAACTCAGCAAGGAAAATCCGCATGCAAACTACTGCCGCCTCAATTTCCTTCTGCTTCAATAAGAATCCTCCTGGCTGCTGTAGACAAAAAAGAAAAAGGGAAGGTAAGCGCGCGGGAGAAATCGCCACTTAAGCCAGATATACATTTTTCTAGAGAAAGTATTAATTTCATACTTTAATGTAAAAGTTGCGCTTTTTGAAGTTGACAAAACTTATCCTTATAATATTGTTAAATCAGGTTAGTTAACTAAAAAGTGTTTGAAAGTATGTTAACCAAGCGAGCAATAAAGTTATATCTGCCTCGCACTTTCTAGGAATAGCACCTTTAGATGATTTTAAATGAAGGTGTGAAGGGGCGGGGCCATGGCAGAGGTACTTTTAACTGCTGACAGAACCTTAATGAGTAATTATCACCATAACGAGTTCCTCGGGTTTGGTACGTGTGCGCCTCCAAACTTTATTCCAGAATGGCTCTATAGCTACCTTTTCTTTCCACCATTAAAAACAAGAAATGGTCGTCCTTGGACTGCACCTTACGGCTTAAGAAAAACTGAAGCTCAACTTTTAAAAGAAGGCTTTAAAGTTGAGACAGTAAGTCCAAACCATTTACGTAGCTATCTTAATGACGCAAAAGTTCTTGGCATTCACACTATGGATCCGTTTGGGTTAGGTCCAGCTTCTTCAACTCTTGCGTCTATTTTCAAGAAGGAACCCTACCTCGCAAAGCACTTTCAAGCTTTGCTAAAAAGCCAAACCGTTAAAAAAGCGAAACAAAATGGGTTAAAGGTTATTGTTGGTGGACCTGGGGCATGGCA
>Ga0208456_1000923_pt1 | contig 13467 bp, 10 predicted proteins | sample June2015DPH_4_10_2_FD_184691 | JGI IMG/M metagenome (GOLD analysis project Ga0208456, IMG submission 184691) | Peatland microbial communities from SPRUCE experiment site at the Marcell Experimental Forest, Minnesota, USA - June2015DPH_4_100... | ecosystem: Environmental > Terrestrial > Soil >... | reverse complement strand
GCACGCTGCCTCCAGTCGGCGGCAACGGGTCGGTTTGTCCAATTGTCACGTCAGCAGGTCGCAAAGATCCTCTGTGGACGGGATCACGTCTGTGGCTCAGTTCGTCTATCCGTTCGCTCGTGGCCTTGCCTCTTGATACACAGACAAAATCGGATCCCACGTTGCGCGCACCTTCCTATTGGTGTATTCGGTCACCGACTGCAATCTTCCGGCCTGAGCGGAGTTGAGCGGTCGAGCGATCCAACAAAAACGCGTTAGGCTTACGCAAAAACAGTGCCTGTCGCGTTCAGCTGGCTGCCCTTTGAAGCAGGAGGCCTATTCGCCAGAGTGCGGTGAACTGCGCGAGGATGGCGACGAGCAATACCGCAGGCTCGACGAACCCAACGAGCAATCCTATGGCGAGGATAAGGAGACGCTCACTTCGCTCTGCGATCCCAACAGTGCACGGGATTCCCAATCCTTCAGCCTTGGCGCGGACGTAGCTTACGAGTAAGGAGCCCATCAAGGCCGCTCCGACATAGAGCCAGTTGACGCCAGCCACGCCGAGACCAAGCAGAACTATGCAGTCAACGTAGCGATCTGATATCGAGTCAAAGGTAGCACCGAAGGTTGTTGTGGCGCGTCCGTTGCGTGCCACCGCCCCGTCGAGCATGTCAACCAAGCCCGTCAAGAGGATTAGAACGCCGCCCGCGAAAAAGAATCCCAGGGCAAGAACGATGCCAGCGAAGATGCCGATCGCCAATCCGCAGAGGGTCAACATGTTGGGCGTGATGCCGCGGTCGGCGAGGAAGTTGGCCGGTCGTGCGAGGAGTCGATCAGCGTAACTTTTGAGTCTGCTTAACACGGGTGCGTCTCCTGCGGCGTAACGGCCTGTTAAGAGGGAATGGCGTGTTTCCGTAATATAGTTGACGAATTGGTGTTGCATCTAGATAGCCAACGGCTTAGCTAGAACCCGTTGTTAGGCGAGTCTTTATGAAAAACGCCGGTGGGCGCCAATCGTACCAGTGCGGCGTATCAACCTTCGTGAGCGTTACGGCTGATAGCGTTGAACGACGGTTCGCGCAAGGCCTTTCGGAACGAACCAGCGAGCGATCGTAAGAACGGGCGACCAAGCGCAGCGTCGCAGAGCAGTTTCGGTGTGACTAAATTTTATATATTAGGTTAGCCTAAATATCATATAGAGAAATATGTCGCAGAAACACGAGCTGAGCTCTTCAGAAGAGGAATATCTCGAGGCCATTTACACGACGCAGGAGGGGAAAGCACGAGTTGCTACCACGCGAGAGTTGGCTGCCTGTCTCGGCGTAAGGGACGCGAGCGTCACGGAAATGCTCAAGAAACTGAGCGAAAAAGGGCTTGTCAATTACACGCCTTACCGCGGCGCGATGCTCACCGAGGCCGGATGCACGATCGCTACAAAGGTGAAGCGGAAGCATCGGCTGCTTGAGCGCTTTTTGGTGGACATCTGTGGGATCGACACGCACGAGTCCCACAAGCAGGCGTGCGAGATCGAGCATGTCATTTCAGATAAGGCAATCGATACCCTGTCCGCCCAGTTGGGACACCCGTCGACGTGCCCCGGCGGAAGCGCCATACCCGAGAGCGACAGCGAGGACGAAACTGATGTTTCAAGGCTCTCTGAGGTCAAAGAAGGGTCGTACACGATACGGTTTTTGACATCTGCCGAACCGGAGACGATCAGTCGGCTGTGCTCGCTCGGTCTTATCCCCGGGCTTACCGTGCGCGTCCAGCGGACGAGCTCGAAGGGCCCTCTTGTCATCGAGACGAAGGATACGCAAATCGCGCTCGGCAGGGACGTCGCAGAGTCCCTCCTCGTGAGCCCGGAAGCGATGGAAACAGAAGGAAGAAGAAGACGAAGACGGAGAGGCGCCCCGTCTGCGGCCACGCCGGGCTAGGCCTCCGTCACGTGCAACGCGCACTGGTCACAAAAGGAGCGGAGCGGATAGCTCACCACGCACATGCATGAGACGACGGTAACAAGGAACGCACCCAAAAGGATCGCGCTCATCGGGAACCCCTCGGCGGGCAAAAGCGCGATGTTCAGCCAGATGACGGGCGTCAACGTCATCATCTCCAACATCCCGCAAACGACGGTAATGGTGCAGCAGGGGCTGTCGCACCTTGACGAGCATAACGTCATGGTGTATGATCTGCCCGGGGTCTACTCCATCACCGCGGTTACCGAAGACGAAGCGGCGTCAAAGGACTTCCTTTTGAGCACCCCCATAGACGCCGTCCTTGATATCGTCGACGCGACGCGCCTCGAACGAAACCTGTATCTGACGTTGCAGCTTCTCGAGCTCGGCCTTCCCGTCGTCGTGGCCCTCAACCAGGTCGACTTGTTAAAGACGCTCGACCTTGACATCGACGTCGCTGACCTCGAAAGAGAGCTCGGGGTGCAGGTCGTGCCGACCATCGCCACGCAAGGAGAAGGGGTGCACACGGCGCTAGAAACCGCCTATCATTACGCCGACCAGCCCTCGAAACGGACACACCGTCAGGTGAGCTATGACGACCACGTCGAACGCGCCTTGGCAGCGATCATCCCGCTGCTTCCCGAAACGAGCATCCCAAAACGGGGTTTTGCGGTGCGGCTCCTCGGGGGCGACAAGGACTTTGAGTCGCGCGTGGATGAGCGCACGCTCGCGCGCGTCAGAGAGTTCAGGGATGATGTGGAGCGGGCCCACGGTGAAGAGGTCGCTGTGACCATCGCCCGGGGACAACACTCGACGGCCGACCTCATCGCGAGTGCCGTCCTGGTCAGGAGGGTCCACAAACCCACGCTCGGCGAGAAGTTTGGAGAGGTTTCGACGCGTCCTCGCACGGGATACCCCCTGCTCTTCGCGCTCGTCGGCGGCATGCTGGCACTCATCTTCTTCGTCGGCGGCTACTTGAGCAGCCACATCACCTCGTTCTTCGAGGGAACCGTCTTCCCGCCGCTCTACGGGGCGGTGAACGCGCAGGTTGCCAATCCGTTCATCACGTCCGCCGTCCACTCCACCCTGCTCGCCTTAGCGGCGGCACTCGCCATCGCCGTTCCATATATCCTGATCTTCTTCATTTTCCTGGCGATCCTCGAGGACGTCGGCTACCTCTCGCGAGTGGCGCTGCTGCTCGACAGGCAAGCGCACGTCATCGGCCTGCACGGCCGATCCATCATCCCCCTGCTGTTTGGCTACGGCTGCAGCGTGCCCGCGATTATGGCGACGAGGGCCCTACCCACGAGAAAGGAACGGATAATTACCACCGCTCTCATCACGCTCATTCCGTGCTCGGCGCGCACCGCGATAATCCTCGGCGTCGCGGCGACCTACGCAGGGATCCCCTACGCGCTTGCCATCTACCTGATCTCCTTCGTGCTCATCATTGCGGTAGGGCGGCTCCTGCGATCAACGGTGCCGGGAAGGACGGCGGGGCTCGTGCTCGAAATTCCGCTCATCAGGAGGCCGGCGCTCGTCCCGATCTTAAAGAAGACGTGGCTGCGGATGAAGGAGTTCCTTTACATCGCTGTGCCTCTGCTCGTCGTGGGGAGCATCGTGTTCGGATGGCTGGAACTGACTGGCCTGAGTCGATTTGTCGAGGCGCCGATGGCGCCGATCACCGTCGGCATTCTGGGACTTCCTGCCTTTACGGCCATCTGCCTCATCTACGGCGTGCTGCGAAAGGAGATGGCCGTTGAAATGCTTGCCATCGCGTCGGGAACGTTTATCTTTAGCGCGGTGATGACACCGGTTCAAATATTCGTGTTCTGCCTCGTCGTCACCCTCTACGTTCCGTGCATCGCGACGTTTGGCGTCATAGCACGGGAGCTCAACGCGCGGTGGGCGGTGGGCATCGCAATCTTCACGATCGTTTTGGCGCTCATCGTCGGCGGGATTGCCTTTCGGGTGCTCACCTTCGCGTGGTAGTGATGATTGGTGGTGGGGGGCTTTAGCACTGCATCGCCCCAAGCCTTTTTGTTTAGACAGGTAATCTAGAGCTGTGAAGCCTTTATTTGACGATCTGTTCAAGTGGTGGGGTGCCGTCGCTTTGGTGCTTATTGTGCTGAAACTATACGGCGTGCTCTAGAATTTAGCGCTGATCGAAGAACAGCGCCAGGAGCGTCAAGATCGATCAGAGTCAAACTCACAAACATCCGTGCAAGTCCCCCAATACCAGTTGTAGCCGAGGGCCGAGCCGCGTGTGTCGCTCTGCCGACACAATCGATACAACAAGGGCCCGAGCGTCTGACTACGGCGAAGAAGGTGATTCCAGAAGTGCCGTCGCAAAGCGAGTGACCTTCTCAGCGTACGCCCCGCTTTCAACGTCGTTAGCCGCAACGTCAAGCATACCCGCCGTCTTTTTTCCGGCAAGTTTTTCCATGCTTTCGAGCATCTTTGCGCTGGCCTCGCTGCTGGGGTTCCCGTGCGTGCAAAAGAAGGCGACGCTCGTGAACTTCTTTTTGTTTTGTGCAAGATACGTTCGTATCGGGCTCGACATCTTCCCCGCCCACACAGGGCTGCCGATGACGACCAGGTCATAGGATGCGGTGTCTTTGGTCGTTGGGCCGATTTTTGCGCGGACCCGCATGAATGCCTGCATCGCCAAACTGGCCATACTCTTGTCTTTCAAGTCAGACACGATCGGTTCAATATCGGCGTTGAGGTTTGCAGCAAGCGCTTCGGCGACTTTTTTCGTGTTTCCCGTTCGCGAGTAATAGGCTACGAGTGTTTTCATCCCTGTGCTTTATGCGGCACCCGCTTAAGAGCGTGACGGGTCACCCCCGAGGCGCGAGTGGTCGACCGGATGAGCGCTCAAGGATTTTTCGGGGAGATGCCACCCAACCGTAAGTCCAGGATATGCGCCGGGGAGCACGTCAACTATCAAGAGGCCGCCGACGAAGAATATAAGCGCTAACCGTGGTCAAACATAAGTATAAGTATGGAAATGTTCAAACTGTTTAACATACTTAACACAAAAAAGGAGCGAACAAACAATGCACGAAAAACGCTATGGTGAGATGGGAATGCATCACGACATGGGACAGAAGTGGATGATGAAAAAGATGATCTGGGAACAGCTGGACGATGATGCCAAGAAGCAATATGTGCTTCGCAAGCTGGACGAGAAGATCATGAAGAAGGAGTTTAAAGTTAAGCTCGTAGAGCACAAACTGGAGACCTTGCGCTTGCTCAAGGGCTCGATCGAGCGGTGAGCGCCCTCACCTCCTTTGAACAACTATTCTAACGGCGCGAGGCCTGCGCTGCTACAGCAGATCCCGATCGTCAATGGACAAGGAAAAATCAGAACATAAGCGTGTGCTCGTCAAGGGGTACATGCGTCCTGACGGCACGTCCTACTACGTCGTCATCCCCAAAAAGATCAGAGAACTTTTCAAACTGGACGGCGGCGAGTACTTCATCATGAAGGCAAAGCCGGAAAAGGGAATAATCCTGCTGAAGCTCGTAGAGTTCGCCGACGAAGAGCCAGAAAAAGAGTCGGAAACGAGATAATTCTTTACGCACCCACGGCTGTTCACTGATGAAGTCGCGAAGGTCGCTCAGGACCAGACGGTGTCATAGGCGATGTCGAAGACGGCAAGCGACCGCTGCACCTGATGGGTGGGCGCGGCAGCGCCGGAATGCGCGCTGAGTGGTTTTTCCCCTTACCGACAGGTCGCGCGTTGCTATCTAAGCGTTGATATTAAAGCGTTCAGAACAGCCCAGGAATGGAACGGGTCACCCCTCGAGGCGCGACCGTTCGGCGTTGACCGGACAAGCGCCGGATACGGCGGCGCGATGCGAACAAATTAAATACTGGTAAAAAAACATCTGGTGGAGCACCCGTGGAAGCGATCGAAGTCTCTCACCTGGTCAAGCAATTCGGCGACCTCACCGCCGTCAACGACATCAGTTTCTCGGTGCCGGTCGGGGAGACCTTCGGGTTCTTAGGCCCTAACGGCGCCGGCAAGACGACCACCATCCGCATGCTCACCGGGATCTCACCGCCGACCTCAGGAAAGGCGACCATCTTTGGTCACGATATCATGCACGAGACCGTTGCCGCACGGCAATCGATGGGCATCGTATCAGAGATCTCCAACGTGTACACAGACCTGACCGGATGGCAGAACATGATGCTCGCCGCGCAGCTCTATCGTATCGGGAGAAGCGAGCGGGAAAAGAACGCGAGCGAGATTCTGAAGCGTTTTGAGCTGTATGAACGGCGTGGTGACAAGGTACACGGGTATTCCAAGGGAATGAGGCGCCGGTTGACCATCGCCATGGGCCTCGTCAACAGCCCGCGTCTGCTCTTCCTTGATGAACCGACCTCCGGATTGGACGTGGAGAGCAACCTCATCATCCGCGACATGATCAGCGACCTTATTAGCGAGGGGGTCACTGTGTTCCTAACGACCCATAACATCGAGGAGGCGAACATCCTCTGCGACCGGGTGGCCATCATCGACAAGGGGCACATCGCCGCCATCGACGCGCCCGAACGGCTGAAAAAGACGATTCAGAGCGTCCAGTCTGTCGAGGTCGCCTTTTTGGACGGCACATCGCCTGAGCGGCTTGACGAGCTGCGCAGGCTCCCGATGGTGAACAACGCCCGCAAGGAAGGTGACAAGTTCAAGCTCTTCACAGAGGACCCCGCAGAGGTCATTGGCGGCGTGATGGCGTACGCGCAGACGCACCACACACGGGTGATAAGCATCACGACGCTCGGTCCGAGCCTTGAAGACGTCTTTGTCAAGCTAACGGGGCTGCAGCGAGGAGGCGGGGTTGGTGCCATCGATTAACCTTTCGGGGATCGAGGACCGCCTTTCCCGCGAGCTTGTCGCCGCGTGGGCGATTGCGAAAAAAGACGTCCTCATCTATTACCTCAGGCCAGGCGTCATCGTCGGCGGGGTGCTCTTTCCCCTTTTTATGTTCCTCGCGTTTACGGCAGGGAAGCTCGCGACGCCCGTTGCGCTGGTCCCAGGACTCATCGGGATCACGACGCTCTTTTCCGCCTCATCGATAGAACCGGTATCCGTCCCGATCGAACGGAGAATGGCGACCTTTGACCGGCTGCTCGCCGCCCCTATCTCCTTAAACGCGCTGGTGTTGGGCGAGAGCCTCAGCGGTCTTATCTATAGCCTTCTTATTGCGGTGGTGGTGTTTGTCGCCGCGCTGGTCATCCTGATGACGCCCATCACGAATATACTCCTCATTGTGCTAGGGATCCTTTTCAGTTCACTGTGCTTTGCAACGCTGGGAACCCTTTTCGCGGCATATCCGACGGAGAACCCCGGTGATATCATCTCGATGGTCAACGTCGTCAGGTTTCCCCTCATCTTCATATCAGGTGTCTTCATCCCGATCGCGACACTGCCCTCTGTAGGGCAGATGATCGCCTATATTTCGCCGCTCACGTACGCGAACGATCTCATCCAGGGCGGATACAACGGTAAAATGATGTTCCACCCGATTGTTGACGTCGCGATGCTCATCGTCTTCATCCTGATCTTCCAGTTGATTGCGAACTACCTTTACAAGCGATTCAACGATTGAACGCGTCGAGCAGAGAAAAAGTCTGCGAACGGAGATTCGGATCCAAGTACGCCGTTCATATAGCCAAGCGTGATTGCCTGTACGCCTGTCGTTTGGCACCACCGGTTGTGCATCGCTAGCTCGAATCGCTCTGCTGAAATGCGGCGTACCGGGCTTCAAGCATCACTCCTTGAAAAGGTGCTACAATGAGGTATGGAAGGAATACTAAGCCTTAATAAAAAGATGCTATCACTCAATGAGAATATGTAACTGAAAAAGTAGCGAAGCAGGACATTTGCTTTTGCGGATATGCCAGCGGGGAACTGATCAAAGCTAAAAGAGCAGCGACGCGAGAAAATCCCACCACCATCTTCTTGGGGGTAACGACTGTTCCGCCAGCGGCTGGAGTGACATCTGCGTTGCGGACGCAAAATGAAATTTTAGCTTAAGTCAGAAAATATCGGACTGCCTCAGCACCATAGTCTGATTCAAGTAAGATGTTTAAAAGGGTACTTAAAACGGGCCCCTTGAGTTCCGTTAGGCGCAGAAACCCGTAGCACAGCTAAGTATCAAAACTCGTTTTACCAATTCGGATGCGTGGTTCTCCTTCTTTTTCGCCGCGTCACTACGCAAATCGTGCGTCACTTGTGGGCAACCACATAATCTGAGCCGTGGACCCGTTCCACCGCGTAGCCGAGAGAGGTTAACAGGCGGCAACAATCGACATACATATCGAAGCCGTGTGTCGCCAAAAAAATCATCGGAGCAGGCTCTACAAGCGTTGACGCAGCTCCTTTGAGGGCTGCGAGCTCGCCTCTCTCTATATCCATCTTGACAACATCAGGGGCGGGGATTATCTCCTTTTTTACAAGCGAGTCAATCTTGACGGTCTTCACCGTCGTGGTATTGGGGGCGGGGCCGTAGAGGGACGAAAGGGAGCCCAATGTACTATCTGCCACGGAAAAGAACGTAGCCGTGCCTTCGCTGTCTGAAACGGCCGCCTCTACAACCTGAACGTTGGTGCAATGGTTAATCTTAACATTCCCTTTCAGGATGCGTAGCGCTGAAGGTAATGGTTCAAAGGCGACGACTTTGCCCCGCGGATCTGCCAACTCCGAAGCCAGAAGCGTGTACCAGCCCGCGTTAGCACCTACGTCGTACACTACGCTTGATGGATATATCGACTCGGCGAATTTGTCCGTGTACTTTTCTTGCCACCTTCCCAATACCTGAGTTATACCACCCCCGACAATCCATTTTTTTCCCTTCAAACGACCTGCCACGATTGGTAATGTGGTGTTCTTTCCAACAATGCGCTTTATTGCGCGCCCCGTCCGGACGGCCACGTACAATTTGAACGATTTAAACGATCCTTTGGTCTTTTTTTCGTTTACAGAAGATGACACGGGACCTCATTGCGGTAACTCAAGCAACAGATACAGATTAACTAATGTGAAAAGCACTACACTTATAAGATTTTTGTTGTTGTATTGTTGCCAGACATGCTACGCTGGCGAAGTGGCTCACGAATAGCCGTGACAGATAGCGCGCCCCGCACTTTGCAACCCGTCGTGGTCGCGAGGCGGGCTGTATAATGGTTGAACGGAAATTCGTCTGGGCTACGCTCTCCATCGCCTCTCTCGCTAGCTTCATCATCATTATCGACTCGTTTTTCCTGAACGTCGCCATCACGACGCTTGTGCGCGAGTTGCACCCCGCTTTTTCGGCCTGCAGTTTGACGCTACTGAGGAATGGAGGAGCAAATCTGCTTGACAAAAGGGAGGAATCGCCGGTGCCACGGGCAATACGCAAGATCAGCCAACAGGCGAGGCGAGAAAACGGCGGACGCGCTAGAGGAAACGTGTGTTACACTCAAGTGTCACAAGGCTTTAACCATGGCTATCAGAAAGCATCTCATCGCGTAGAATCACGCTGGCGGATTAGCGAGCGTCGCGTGAAGATACGAGGACAACGAACACCAAAGGGTTGAATCGCGAAAAAATACTTATGAGACGCAGTGATTAGCGTGCGTGGCAGGACCGTCGGAATCGTTGGTGCGCGAGGCATAGACAATTACGGCGGATTTGAGCGTATGCTCGCAGATCTCATACCGCGCCTCGTGCAGAAAGGGTACGGCGTTCGTTGCAGCTGCGAGAAACCGGGTAGCGGAAAGCCTGTCGTTGACGACATAGGGGCTACCCTTGATTACTTCGAGCTCAAACCTCCCGCCAACTACACCTTGCGAAAAGCGTTCGAGCTTGTTTATGATTTTTTCTTCGTTCTTAAGTATGCGTTGGTTTGTGACGTGGTTTACGTGCTCGGCATCTACGGCGGAGCCGCTCTGCTTGTTCCGAGATTGCTCGGGCGGGATGTCGTCGTCAACACCGATGGGTTGGAATGGAAGCGCGCCAAATACAACGTGGTGGAGCGCAGCATCATCATTCTGTACTTCGCCGTTTCACTCAACCTCGCGACTGAGATCGTGGTCGACAATGAAGAGCTAAGGCGATTCATTGGCGCAAAACATCACTCCAAGATCTCCTACATTCCGTACGGGGTCGAACATCAACGACCACAACCGTGGGACGCGGCCAAACTAGGCAAGTACGTTTCTGAGAAGCAAGGAGCGGGAGCGATAAAACCCGGGAAGTACTGGTTGCTCGTGTCGCGTCTCGAGCCTGAAAACAACATCGACCTGATCATTCAAGGATTCGTTGAAGCGAATCCGAAATACCCGTTAGTTGTCGTTGGCGATTTCACCAGTCACAGATACAGGAATCGGGTCCGCGAGCAGGCATCAAACGGCAGCTCGGCCCCCATACACTTTTTGGGAGCGATCTACGATTCGGAAACCCTCTGGATGTTGCGGCAACACTGCCTGGCGTACATCCACGGGCATTCCGTCGGCGGTACCAATCCGAGCCTCTTAGAGGCGATGATATCAAAGAATCTCATCATAGCACACGATAATTCCTTTAATAGGGAAGTGTGCGATCGCTCCGCACATTTCTTCTCGACGAGTGCTGACGTGAGCAATTTGGTCGCGTCAACCGAGCAAAACCCGGAAGGCGCCTCGCGGCTTCGCTGGAATGCGTACGAGCGGACAGCGGCATATTCGTGGGAGCGTGCTGTGGAGGGGTACCACAAACTGTTCAAAGGCGATAACGACGTAGCTCGGGCCAGACTCGAAACTGAGGCGCGTGTGGCTCAAAATGAGCAATCGTCCTCTTTTAGCAAGAAGAGTAGCGAGATCCTGAGTGATTTGCGATCGGCAGTGAAAGAGCGGTTTTCAGAAACGGGCCGGGGCCGATAGACGCTTTGTTATCTGCAGAGCTCAGCAGCTTTGCAACCGCCCGCAGCGGTCACACTGAACGAGAAAAGCCATAGAGCAATAAGCTGAAGGACTACTCGTACTGAAATTATGGTGCGATCTCTCATCGCTCTGCGTTGTCTGCCGAGAAGTCTAAGCGTCAAGTTTGTTGGGAAGCGATGCTGTTGAAACGGTCATGTGCGGGGCGCTGAACGTTTCACAAGCCCGTGGGCTCGAAAACGCATACGAAAACACCGTGGACATTGTCGCTGTAGCTACACGTGCCGTCGGAGCCTGCTGTAAGTCGCCAAATTGCAGACAAAACGGCTTTTGAAAAGCACGAGAGCAGCAGGAGAGCGCGATTGCACTCAACGAAAAAGCAAAGGGACGCAAGGTATGTAATGAGGGGGAGGACAACAAGTGTATGTGTTTCGTGGTGACGTGGCACTACCCCGTTGCCCTGCACGCAGATGCGCGCGAAGGCGCTTTTTATTCATTCTCAGATATAGTTATTTCGATATGAGGCATTCCCACGCGCCGCATTTTTCACCTCAGTGCGCTCGTTTTAGGGCGAATAATTGTACGTTTTCTTTTTGCGAAGCAAATGAGCACAACCGCAGCACTTCTTCATCGTTATCGCACACTGCGTCACACTAGCGCAACCTTTAACTATTAAGCGCCCTCTTTGCCATGTCTCTTCTCAGAGGCGATATCCATGCGGTTACGCACCAAGCTAATCGCGCTTACTCTCGTGCTTCTCTTTATCGGTTCGTTAGGAGCGGTCGCGGTAAGCGCGGAACAAGGTAATGCCGGCGTCGTATCAGCTCAGGCGGCGCTTACCACTACAGCGTCAGCCAGCTCGTTAAGCAGGGCACCGATCAACCCCGCTTGGACGCAGTATCAAAAAAACGTGGCGACGGGAAATGTAGCGCAGCAAGCGGTTCTCCCCCACGGTCTCGGCGAGATCCCACCTGTTGTAGATCTCTCCCCCCTTAAGCAGCAGACCGTTGCGCTTGCTGGAGCGTCCGCGTTTCCCACATCGTATGATCTTCGCGCCTTGGGTAAGGTAAGCCCGGTGGAGGATCAAGGCTCGTGCGGCAGCTGCTGGACATTTGCCACGTACGGCTCGCTTGAATCGTATCTGCTGCCGGCACAGCTCTCGAGCTTCTCAGAGAACAACTTGAAAAACGAGCACGGATTTGATACGCCGTGCTGCAACGGAGGAGATATGGTGATGTCGACGGCATACCTCGCCCGGTGGGGCGGCACGATGCAAAGCGGGCCGGTGGCCACGGCTTGCGACCCGTACACGGCCTCGTGCTCTGACACCACATCCTGTTCCGTTCAAGAACACGTGCAAAACGTGTATTTCCTGCCGCTCAAGCAGTCACCAATGGATAACAACAACGCCATAAAGAGCGCCTTAATGACGTATGGCGGCGTATATTCCGCCTTCGACTGGCTGGGGGATATGCGAGCGCAAACCACTTATTGGAACCCGTCGACTGCGGCGTACTATGACTCCACGACGCAGGGCGGGAATCACGCGGTGACAATCGTCGGCTGGGATGACAGCTTCCCCGCGACGAGCTTCTCTACAGCGCCTCCTGGAAACGGCGCATGGATCTGCAAGAACAGCTGGGGTACGTCGTGGGGCCAATCTGGGTACTTCTACATTTCGTACTACGATCTAAACATGGGCTCCACTGAAAACGCGGTGTTTAGCGCTGAGCCCGTGACCAACTACGCCGCCAACTATCAGTACGACCCTCTTGGGTGGGTCGGCAGTTGGGGAGGCGGCAGCTCGACGCTATGGGGCGCGAATGTCTTCACCGCTCAAACAGGGAATCTAAAAGCGGTGGGTCTCTACGCCGTGGCTCCAAATATGCAGTACACGATACAGATCTACACCGACCCGGCCAATACTCCGACAGATGGCACGCTGGTAGCGACACAATCGGGGAGCGTAACGTATGCCGGATACTACACCATTCCTCTGGGCACGACGATCCCGCTCACGTCCGGTCACAAGTTCGCCGTCGTGATCGAGTTCACCACTCCGGGGTACTCCTACCCACTCCCCACGCAGGAGTATAAGCAGGGGTACAGCAGCAACGTGATCAATAGTCCCGGCCAGAGTTACTACAGCACAGACGGGTCTTCGTGGTCAGACTGGTACAAGTATGCCGGTAACGCCTACGTCGTCAGCAATAACATAAAGGCGTTTGCAACGACCGCCGCTCCGGTCGGCGTCGCCTCAGGCACTCGCCCTGCCGTGTGCACGCAGGATGCAAACAGCCTCGACCTCTTTGTAAAAGGTACAGACGGCGCCCTCTGGCACAGACACTACCAATCAGGGTTCTGGGGCAACTGGGATTCCCTCGGCGGGTACCTCACCTCGTCACCCGCGGCGGTGTCATCGAGTAGCGGTGTGCTCGACGTCTTTGTCCGCGGCGGCGACGGCGCCCTCTATTGGAAGCACTGGAATGGCGCGGCTTGGTCAGGGTGGGCCTCTCTCGGCGGGTACCTGACGTCAGACCCCGCTGTCGTGTCCCAAGGTGCAGGGAAGATCGACGTCTTTGTCCGCGGCGGCGACGGCGCCCTCTATCAGAAGGAGTATAA
>Ga0208456_1000912_pt1 | contig 13591 bp, 10 predicted proteins | sample June2015DPH_4_10_2_FD_184691 | JGI IMG/M metagenome (GOLD analysis project Ga0208456, IMG submission 184691) | Peatland microbial communities from SPRUCE experiment site at the Marcell Experimental Forest, Minnesota, USA - June2015DPH_4_100... | ecosystem: Environmental > Terrestrial > Soil >... | reverse complement strand
GGCATCTCCCAGGCACTCACGCTCTGGGGGCAGGGCGGCTCGACGGTGATCCGCGGCACCTTGCTCGTCGTCCCGGTTTTGAATTCGGTCCTCTACGTTGAGCCCCTCTACCTCGCCGCTGAGGCCGGAGGCGGTCTACCACAATTGAAGCGCGTGATCGTGGCCTACTCGGACCACGTGGTGATGGAGGATACGCTCGACGCGGCGCTGAGCCGGATCTTCAGCGGCACGGTGACCACCAGCGCGGCCCCCCCTCCGCCTGCGGGACCGGCCGCGCAAGCACCCAACAAGGCGCCTGGCGCCCCTGGGGTCGATACCCAAGCGCTCATCCGCGAGGCCAACCAGCACTACCAACGCGCCTTGCAGTTGCAACGGCAAGGCGATTGGGCAGGCTACGGCGAGGAGGTGAAGAAGCTCGGCGAATTGCTAAACCGCCTGGCCTCCACACCCCAAGCAGCAGGAAACAAGTAGGCACCGAGCGAGCACGATGAGGCGGCGATTTTGAGTCATGTGGAGGAGCGGCTGGTGACCAACGACCACAGCATTCGCAATCTCGAGGAGATCACCTTTTGAAGGTCTTCCAGACTGAGGCGATCAAAACTCTCGTGACCAACCCGCATTTCTCGCCACGGGTCTGGAAGGGCAAGGCTTCAGCCCCGCCGCTGGGGTTTCTACATTTTTGCTGAGATTTCCTGGCCTTGCCCGACCTGCCCTCTCCCCCTTGGGGGAGAGGGGCTCCAGCGCCGCCGCTGGGGTTTCTACATTTTTGCTGAGATTTCCTGGCCTTGCGCGACCTGCCCTCTCCCCCTTGGGGGAGAGGGTCTGGGGTTTCTACAATTTTGCTGAGATTTCCTGGCCTTGCCCGACTTGCCCTCTCCCCCTTGGGGGAGAGGGTGGACCGCCGCCGGCGTTCTCTTCAGCCGGGGCGGGCCGGGTGAGGGGGTGTCTGAACAAAAGTTACAAAACCCGCCGCGGCGGGCGCTGCCTGCTCAGTCTCGGCGGATGACCAGGAGAGTGCGGTCGTCGTGGAAGGGAAGCTCGTTGCGGAAGGCATCACAGGCCTTTTCGATGAGGTCAATGACGCTGTCTGGCGTGGCGCCATGCGCGGGGCGCAGGGCCTCCCGGAGCCGCTCCGCACCAAATTCCTCATTCTGCTCGTTCGAGAGCTCCGTCCAGCCGTCTGTATAAGCAACCAGCAGATCGCCGGAGCGCAGGTCGCAGACGCCCATGTGGTACTCGCTCGCCGGGTCAAGGCCGAGAAAAAGCCCACCATCAGCCAGTTCTTCAAGGCCATCGGACCGGACTACAATCGGCGATGGATGTGAGCAGTTGACGTAGAGCAAGCGGCCCTGATCGTCAAACTCCCCGTAGAACAGGGAAATCAGATTGCGCTGTTTGCCCTGCTCAGCCAGGCTGCGGTTGATCAGTCGCACTTTGTGCACCACTTGGAATGGTGTGGCGTTGACCACATGAAGCGTGGCATGCAGTGCAGTCACCAGGACTGCCGCCTCGAATCCCTTGCCCTTGGCGTCGGCGACCGCCGCGGCAAAACTGCCCGGCCCCAAGGGGATGATCTGGTGATAATCGCCGCCTACTTCCTGCGCCGGAACGGACCGTTGAGCAGCTTGATAACCGGGCAAGGAGGGCAGTTCTGGCGACAATAAGCTCATTTGCTGTTCCCGCGCAAGCGTCAAGATTTCCTGAAGCCTCGCTTGCTGATGCTGGCGATCACCAAAGAACCGGATCAGCCGTCCCAGTACCTGGAAGTCAGCTTCGCGCTGCTGGCCCTCCTTACCAGCCATGGAGGGAGTGACCAGGCCAAGCACCTGACGCAACTCGCGGTCCACCGGAATCAAAATCAGGTCGTACCAGTCTTCGCGACCCTCGGCCTGTCGGCGCAACCCCCGCTGGATCCACCAAGGCTGGCCCAACAGACGGCGTTGCACTTTGCGATAAGACAATCCACGGTCCAACAGATCCCAAAGGGGTTCGCCTTGTGACCATGTGATTTCATAGCGGCCGTCCTCCCGGCGGAACTCAGCAGTCGCCAGCAGGTGGAGGGAGTTTCCGAACTCGCGCAGCATGCTCTCCAGCAACGCTCGCACGAACCCTCCCACCTCCCGCTCCTTGTGAGAGACGCCTTCAATCAGATCGAAAAGTCTGCGCTCCAGCATGGCGTAATCTTCGGGTTCTTGGTCGAACCCTTTGCAGATGGTTGGTGCTTGCTTCACCGAGGCGTATGGGTTAGGACTTCGAACGTCGCGTGGGATTCCGAAAGGGGCTCCTGGTACCGCAGCTAGGCATTTCGCCCATTCCCTCTGTCCAATTACTATGGATGCACAATTAGCGCCTGAGGATGCCGCCCGCGGGGAGGACGACCGTGAATTCCGTTCTGTTCTCCCTGCCCACTAGAGCGGATAGCGCCCGCCGCGGCCTACGGTCCGCCAATCTTAACGGCGGGCGGGTTTTGTAACTCTGCGGCTCTTGGGTGTTGCCGATTATTGAAACAGCGAATACTCTTTCCCCAAGTCGCGTCTGCGGCGCCTGGTGCTCTCGGACCGCTATTTCTTCGTGACCTGCAATCTTCTGCGGACGCGGGCCGTGTTGAACGAGGATGATTTCGAAATCCTGGCGGGTGGCGCAGACATCGGTTTGTGAGGTCTGCGACATGCTGATTCCGCTTGAGGCTGAGGTAGAATCTTTGCATGCCTCGGCCGCGGCGTTTTTACGGCCTCAATCATCTTCATTGCGTGGCCGCCAGCATCACGCAGGGCGGGATCGCGCCCGCTTCTACACTCCTGCTCTTCTGAATCCGGCCTTTTTGCTCTTGACACGAGGCTAGGGATGTGATAGGTGGTAGACGGTAGGCGGTAGGTCGTAGATGGTAGGTGGCAGGTGGGGAAGAGCAGGTTGCAGGTGCCAGATCACGATTCAGGATTCAGGAGCCGGGATTCAGGGGTAAGGATTCAGGAGGCAGAAGAGCCGCGGCAGGCGCTAGAGCAATGCTGAATTATGAATTGTGAATTATTATGAGCTGCCTTCTTTCTTTTGCCACCGCCGACTGCCTTCTGCTTACTGCCGACTGCCTACTGCATTTGAGGGGAGTTCGAGTTGACGAGACCCTTGGCCCGTACCGCCGACTACGACAAGATGTCACCGCCGAAACGGAAAGAAAGGACTAGTAACTTCAAAAAGTGACGGACGAGGCGGGAATGTCTATGAAAACAAAGGACCGGACTTCCACGGACAGGGCAGAACCGGGAATGTTCTAGAAAACAAAGGTAGTTACGCGTTGAAAAGCGGGAATGTTGTTGAAAAGAAAGGAGGTAGGTGGTAGGTGGGCAAAAAGCAGGATTCAGGAGTCAGGATTCAGGAGGCGGAAGAGGCTCGACGAACTTGCCTCTCACCCCCACCACGTCTCCCCGGGCATCAAGTGCCCGCGGACGCACTCTTCGTTGAGTTCCACACCCAGACCCGGCTTGTCTAAGATCCTGTACTTCCCGTCCTTAATCACGGGGCCGTCATAGATGACGAATTTCTCCCAGGCTTCGGTGGACAGGGCGCCGGGCGAAAATTCCTGGGCGCGGAAGTCCCGGATGGCCGCCGCGCAGTGTGCGGATGCCAACGCCCCCAGCGGGCTGGAAGCGATGTGAGCGCAGACGGGAAGCTCGAAGAGCTCCGCTAGGTCGGCAATCTTCTTTGACTCCAGCAGTCCGCCCGCCTTGGGGATATCGATCTGAATAAGGTGGCAACCCTGGTTCAAAATGAAGGGCTTAAAGCCTTGGCGCTTGTAAAGATTTTCTCCAGTCAGGATCGGCACGGGAGATTCCGCGGTCAGCTTGCTCCAGGACTCCGAGTAATCCGGCGGCATGGGATCTTCCAGCCACATGGGTTTGATGGGCTCGACGGCCCGCGCCAACTCCAGCGCGTCGATCCAGTCGAACTCCCAGTGGCAATGAACGGCGATGTCAACGTCCTCCCCGAGTGCCTCGCGCAGGTTGGCAAAGCCCCTGGCAATCCGCGCCAGGTCCTTGGGCGTCAGGTGGCTGCTGTACGGTTCGTGACCGGGCTCGCGGAACTGTGGGTCGTACTTCGCGGGGAAGGAATCGGCATCCGACTTGACGGCGGTGATGCCGTAGGGGTGGCTCTTGAGCACGGCCGCAAACTCGCGGCAGGAAGCCGGGTCAAGCATGTCCTGGGGCGAGCGCGTCCAATAGGCGCGCACGCCGTCGCGGTATTGGCCGCCCAGCAGCTTGCACACGGGAACTTCCAGGATCTTCCCTGCCAGATCCCACAGGGCGATTTCCACTCCGCTGATCGCCGTCACCGTCACTCCCGCCTGCGAACCTGCTCCGCCTGTGAAGCGAAGCATTTTGGTGTAGAGCGGCTCAATGTCCAGCGGGTCCTGGCCCACCACGAGTTGGCGCAGGTAGCCCAGGATCACATCTTTTACTCCGCGCCCCCAGTAGGCTTCGCCGATTCCCGTGATGCCGCTGTCAGTTTCAATCTTCACCAGGTTCGAATCGGTGTTTACGTGGACGAACATGGCTTTCACGTCGGTAATCTTCACCTTCTTGCGCAGGGGCGCAGCCATTGCCCGGTAGTTTGAGAGAACCGCTGAGACGGGGATCGCTGCCGCCAACCCTTTGAGGAGATCCCTTCTAGCCGTGGGTCGCATAACATCTTCACCTGTGTTTATGGGATCGACGTGCTGTGTGACGCTGCGAGTCTAAGTTATGGCAGCCCGCAAGTCAATTGAAAGGCGCTCGGTGCGACCTCTCTGCCTCTGTGGTGAGAAGGTCCTTCCAGAATTCTGTCACAGCTTCTATGAGTTCAGGGATGATGGGGTGTAAACTCGCATTTACTCGGGACTGGCAATGGAAGTCCCGGTAGGGGAAAAAACCCATCCGGAAACCTGGCTCTTGGACGGATTCCGTGTGGTAATTTTTCGACTCTCTGTAGGTCAAATCGGGTTCCCGATCCTGCGCGCCTTTGAAGAGGGACAGTTTCAGGGCCATGGACCCAGCGGCCGGACCTACGACTGGAAGCGGTGGGACGGCACGCGCAAAGGGCTACGAAGGACCGCTGGGGGATGGCTTCATGACGCTGCTGGCGGTCCTGTCATGGCAGTCCCACAACCCAAGCGGGGAGTGAAACATCATGCTGTCCTACATTGACGCGATAACGATTTTCGCCAGCCTGGCGCTGGTTGTGTACGCAGTGACGCGGGCGGCGGGTAAGAGCAGCTCGGGCAGCGAATATTTTCTGGCGGGCCGCGACCTTCGCTGGCCATTCATCGGCATGTCACTTCTTGCCTCCAACATCTCCGCAGAACATGTCCTGGGGCTGGCGGGCGACGGTTATCGCATCGGAATGGTCGCCGGAGGGTTCGAATGGGTGGGCGCGTGGGACCTCATCGTCCTTGCCACAATTTTCGCGCCCCTTTATCTTCGTGAAAAGATCTTCACCATCCCGGAATTTCTCGAGCGCCGATTTGGCTGGAGCATGCGCGCTTTCCTTTCCGCTAATCTGCTGGTGATGAATGTGCTCACGAAAAACGCCATTGACCTCTGGGCGGGATCACTCCTGTTCGGGGTGTTGTTTGGATGGAACCAGACCCTGGTAATGGTGATCATGTCGGCCTTCACGGCCCTTTACACGATGAAAGGCGGATTGCGCGCCGTGGTTTACGCGGACATGGTCCAAGGGACATGGCTCATCCTGAGCAGCGCCTTACTCACCATCCTCGGGCTGAGGGCGGTGGGTGGGTGGTCCGGCCTGCTCAGCCACGTGCCTCACACCGCGATACAGATGGTCAAGCCTCTCAATAACGACTTTCCCATCACAGGTTTCCTCGTCGCCAATTTCCTGTCGGGTTTGTTCTACTGGTGTATGGACCAGACTAACGTGCAACGTGTCTTGGGCGCCCGCACTCTTCAGGACGGCCAGCGGGGGGCGATTTTTGCGGGCTTCCTGAAGCTCATGGTTCCCTTCATTCTGGTGCTCCCTGGGTTGATCGCTCGAGTTCTTTACCCGGCGCTGCCTCGCTATGACGGGGCTTATCCCAAGCTGGTCCAGGGTCTTTTGCCCGTGGGTCTGCGCGGGCTGGTGGTGGCGGGCCTGATTGCCATCCTGATGTCCTCCATGAGCGCCTGCTACAACTCCAGCGCCACGTTGGTAGTGCGGGATTTTGTGCTTCGGTTTCGGCCAGCCACCCCGGAACGCCAACAAGTGGTGATTGGCCGTTGGGTGACAGTGCTCATGGCGGTCCTGGGTGTCCTGGCAGCTCCGCTGGTCGGCCTTTCGGTGACCATCTGGTACTACCTTCAATTCATCTCGGCCTACCTTTCCGTGCCCATGTCTGCGGTGATTTTCACCGGTTTGATGTGGAAGAGGGGCAACACGAAGGGAGCTATCGGAGGAGTGGTGGTGGGGTTTTTAGCGGGGCTGGTCTTCTTTCTTGACCAAGCGCTGGGCTGGAAGTTGCCGGTGCTGTCCCACCCTCTTTTGCACTCTTTCTTGCACCGTGCACTGGTGGTATGGATCATTGCTGCGGCGGTGATGATCGCCATCAGCCTGGTCAGTCAGCCTGCGGACCCCAGCAAGGCGACTCGTAACGTATGGGGGGAATTCACTGCCCCTGGCAGGGGATTTGGTGATTACCGTAAATGGGCCGGCGTACTCTTTCTGTGCACGGTGGTCCTGTGGCTCTCGTTCCGGTAGTTTGACGAATACGGCCTTGTTAAAAAGACTCGGGCAATGTCATTCCGAGCGCCTCCTCACTGTCATGCTGAGTCCGCCGCGGCGGACGAAGCATCTCGCCCTGCTGTTTCTCGGCGGAAGAGTCCAGAGCGAGATTCTTCGCTCCGCTCCGCTGCGCTCAGAATGACAGCAGGGATTGTTGCGGGAGAACGCACATGAATCTCAAGAAGTAGGGGCACCCCTTGTGGGTGCCCAGGAGCGGCAGGGATGATTGCGGGAGAACGCACATGAATCTGGATGCGAAGTGGGTACCGATGAAGTGGCCGTGCGGGCTTTTGGAAATCGCACGCCGAAACAAGTCACAGAGTATCAATGCTGACCTCAAGGAGACGCTCCAGGCTTGGGGGCAACCCTCCACCCTGGAATTGCTCAAGGGAACACCCATCAACTGCCTGATTGTGGACTGGGCTTATGGCGAGCCCGAGGATTCAGCTCAGCAGCAGGCCCTGAAGCCCCTCCTCGAAGCAGGCCGCCGGCTTGGGATCAGCTTTCTGGGAAAGGTCGCGGCGAAGGAGGGCTCAGGGGCTGCCGTCGCCGCTGCACGCGCGGCCGGGCTTTCGGCAGTAATGCTCGGGGATACATCCGGCCAATCCTTTGACCTGCCGGCCATTCTGCAATTCCCACGCGACAAGGTCGCCTGGGAAACAGCTTCAACCATCTTCAGCTCGAGGGAAAACGTTTGGCCTGGATTGAGTCTCGAGACCATGGAAGGAGATACCGCCATCGCCGGCCCAACGGGTATCCCTTGGGTGAATTCGAATGGGTGGTTTTCGCTGCTGGCGGGCGAGTTGGCGCCAGGAAAAAGCCTGTGGCTGGACTTCGATCCTCCCGACTCTTCGAATGTCCTCCACCCTGCCGACTATGACTTGGCCATCGCAGACAGCCGGGCGTATGGGAGCCGGTGGATCATTTCCTTGGACGATAAGCTTCGGGCCGCGCTCCCGAAAGGAAATTCCCAAGCAAAGGGTGTTTGGGAAAAGATGTGCGAAGCGCTCGCTTTTTTCGAAAGTCACAGGGAATGGGAGGCATTCAAATCACAAGGCATTCTGGCGGTCATTTCTGATTTTCGTGGGGAGAACGCGTTCTTGAGCGGAGAAGTGTTGAACCTTCTCAACCGCCGCCAAGTTCAATTCCAGATCGTCGAGAAATCGAGGCCGTTGCCGGCGCCCACGAATGGCTTGAAGGCAATACTCTGGCTCGACAAACAAGCGCCCGGCGCGGAACAACATTCGATGTTGCTCGCCTTTGCCCGGCAAGGGGGATTGGTGATTGCTGCAGCCTACTGGGGCCCTCCGGAGGTGAAGCCAACCAAGAAAGACCCCTCGCTTCAGTATAAGATGTATAATGTCGGCAAGGGGCAAATTGCAGTGGCAGAAGAAGGGTTCCAGGATCCTTATCAGGTGGCTGTGGATACTCATCTGCTGGTGAGTCGCCGGAACGATCTCGTGCGCCTTTACAATCCGGAGTCGGCGAACTGCCATTCCAGTATTGATCCCGGCCACAGAAAACGACTCGTTCAAGTGCTCAATTACTCCTCGGAGCCAGCCGAGTCCGTCACACTCTGGATGAATACTCGGGCCCGGTCGGCACGGCTCTGGAGGCTTGGCACAAAAAATGCTCTCACCGTCCAAGGCGTCGCCGCGGCGCCCGGGACAGATTTCGGACTTCCCCCCATCTCTGTCTATTGCGCACTCGAGTTTGAGGGTTCAAACCTATGATGACAACAGCTTGTTCCCGAAGGAAGTTCATTGCCGCGATGGGTGCAACGGCCGGCGCGTGGCTGGCTCGTCCCACAATGTTCTTGGCTCATGCTGCTCCGGCAAGCCGAGTAGCGGTGGGGACGTGTAACGAGTATGGCCCGGAAGTGGTCGGCGCGCTTGGGAACATGTTCGACCAGTTAGGGGGACTGGAGGGGCTGGTTCGAGGAAAAACCGTCGCTATAAAGCTCAACCTGACCGGAATCGCCACTGACCGGTTGGGGTACTTGCCGCCGGGAATCACCCACTGGGTTCATCCTCAGGTCATCGGGGCAACGGTTCATCTGCTTGCCAAGGCGGGAGCGCATCGCATTCGCCTGCTGGAGAGCCCCATGGTTACCACCGAGCCGCTGGAAGAATTCATGCTCCAGGCCAACTGGGAACCGCGAGACTTCCTGAGCGCGGCGCCGCGGGTGGAATTTGAGAACACGAACTACCTGGGAAGCGGCAAGAAGTATTCCCGCTTCTGGGTTCCGGGTGGCGGCTTGATGTTCAAGGGCTACGATCTTAACCACTCCTATGAAGACTGCGACGTCTTCGTATCGCTGGCCAAACTGAAAGAGCACACTACCGCCGGCATCACCCTTTCGATGAAGAACTGCTTCGGCATCACTCCCTGCACGATTTACGGGGATGGCGCTCCCGAGGATGAGCCGGGTCTTTTTCCACGGGGCGGCCGCGACCCTTTCCATTCGATGAATCGGTTGCCTCCGAAGAGCGCGCCCCCGCCGGTTAATCCCGATGCCCCGAAGGATCCCGGGTACAGCGTGCCTCGAGTGGTGGCGGACCTGGTGGCAGCACGGCCCATCCATCTGGCAATCATCGATGGAATCCACACCATGACCGGTGGCGAAGGTCCCTGGACCACGGGACGGCGCCACGTCCAACCCCGCCTGCTCATCGCGGGAACGAACTGCGTGGCCACAGATGCGGTAGGCATGGCGCTCATGGGATTCGACCCCATGGCGGACCGCGGCACTCCTCCGTTTGAGACTTCCGATAGCACGTTGCGGCTGGCGGAACAACTGGGCGTGGGTACTCGCGACCTTAACCAGATCGAGGTGCTGGGCACTCCGATCGCTAAAGCGCGTTTCAACTTTCGCAGCGTTTGATTCGCAGCGCGCCCCTTTGCCTGCTCGAGCCTCGAGGCTGGTGAAGAAGCTCGGGGAGTTCCCATCCTGAGCGTGTATAGCCGAAAACCGCTATCCGTGATGTCAGAAACGGAGCGCATCGCAAAGTGGGTCTGCCCTCTCCCAAGGGGAGAGGGTGGACCGCGACGGCGCTTTCACCAGCCGTCGCGGGCCGGGTGAGGGGTCAGTTGCACGCCGCGGACGGGTCAGAGAGGCTCGGTGCAAGTTGCTCAATCGACACGAGTAATGCATCGAGTTTCTGGAGAGAGCGCACGGAAATCCAGAAGGCGGGTGGCGCATACATCGTTTTGTGATGTATGCGACCTCCTGGCAATTGGGTTAGAATGCGCTGATGCCCCGGGAATGTCACTGCGGGGTGCCATGATCGCATACATGCCAAATGGCGGCATGTATGCGCCACCCGCGATTATTACCTCAGCAACCCGGTGCCAGGGAAGAAGACGAATGACCTGCTGTTCTCGACAGGCCTTCGGCTGACTTTCGGCAACGCCGCGAAGTGAGCCCAGGGGAATACCCACAAAGGCGATTGAACAAACCTGAGCCATAACCACAAGGGGGAGAACATGCTGAAGGAATTCAAAGAATTCGCGATGCGCGGCAACGTGCTCGATATGGCCGTCGGCATCATCATCGGCGCAGCCTTCGGGAGGATCGTCAGCTCAGTGGTGAACGACATCATCATGCCGCCGATCGGGCTGGCCCTGGGGCACGTGGATTTCTCGAACCTGTTCCTTAACCTGTCGGGAGCGCACTACAACTCGCTGGCAGATGCGAAGAAGGCGGGAGCCGCCGTGATCGGCTACGGCACCTTCCTCAACACGGTCATCGATTTTCTGATCGTGGCCTTCGTGGTCTTCCTGCTGGTCAAGCAGGTGAACCGGATGATGAAGGCACCGCCGGCTCCCGCACCGCCGCCTACCAAGGAATGCCCCTATTGCGTTTCCGGCGGCATCGCGCTTAAAGCCACCCGCTGTCCCCACTGCACGGCGGAGCTCCAAGTGGCGTAAGGGGAAGCAAACCCGCTCACTGTTTCGAACGGGCCTCGTTGGGGATTGATGACGTGACGGAAACGCCTCTTGAGACACTACGGCGCTGGAGTTTCTCTCTGGAAGCGTCCACAGTCAACCCGCATGGCGTGCGGGCGGCATGCAGTCGGGCCTTCTTCAGGCGGCCAGGGCACTATTTCTCTTTGAAGAGCGGCGAATAAGCAACTCCGGCCAATGCCGCGCCGATGATCGGGGGTGGCGCATACACTGCCTTTTATGTATGCGCCCCACGGACACGGGCAACATCCCTGTCACCGCGTCCTATCCGTGGCCTGTTCTGGCTTCTTAACGGTCCCGCAAGGCGGGATGCCGGCGCCACCCGCCACAGGCGGGCTGAGGACAGTTGATTTGAGAATTTCCCCTTGAGCCTAAGGCTTTGCCGCAACGGGGAAAGCCAAGCTCATTTCGCAGCTTTTATAATGGGACAAACCCGATTTTTCATGCGCGGGAACTCGGCATTGAACGGCGCGCCGCTTCCAGCTTTGCGTATAGGGCCGGGTGTTCGCGGCGAGCCTCTTCGCGCATCCGCTCGAAGTCCGCCCGCCCCTTCTGAAGGTACGCATCAACCGTTTGCTGGTGCGCCAGGTAAAACGCGATGGCGCCGTACGCTTGCTCCAAACTGAGTGCCGGAAATGATTCGACGATGCCCTCTGGGGACTCGCCGCGCAGAAAGGCATACACGACAGAATCGAGCGAAACTCGGGTCCCGGAAACGTAGTAGCCACCATCGCGCTGTTCGACGTACTGATTTCCCATCCCAAACCTCTTCCCTATATTATAACCCCCTTTGGGATTCGCCGCGAAACACGATTGATTCTTAGGGGCCTCTTCCCAGAGTCTTTCGGACTCGGCCAGATAGGCAATCCGGGACCCACAATTCATAATTGCTCTTGCCCTTCAGCCGCTCTTCAATGAGTCAATGGATCAATGACCCAATGAATCAATTGAAGAAGCCCTGGGCTAGGTATGTGGACACATTGTCTCTTGACAACTCCCCGCCCTTGTGGTAGCCTACTCATGTGAAAAGCCCGACCCGCGGGGAAGTCCTTTCCCCGCTATCCCAACACCCCGTCCCAGGAGGAACCATGTCTTTACGCAAATCACCCCAACTTACGCCCGCGTTGCTCGCCGCCGCGCGCAACAATGCCCAGCATTCCACCGGCCCGCGCAGCCCCGCCGCCAAGCAGAACTCCAAGCTCAATGCCTTGAAGCACGGCGGACGCGTCAGGGACGAAAATCGCTGCCTAGCCATGCAGGCGCTGGGCGAAGACCCGGAACAATTCCAAACCCTCACCCAGGAACTCATGAGCGCCTTCGGTCCCGGCGACGCGCTCTGGGAGAAGCAGATCGAGGACCTCGCCTGGCTCTACTGCCGCCGCGAAAGGCTCGAGCGGGCGCAAGCAGGCCTGAAGCGGCGCGCCTTGCAGGGAATCGACGATTGGCAACACCGCCGCCAGCAGGAGATGGCCCGTGTCACCTTCGACGCCTCGCAACCCTGGGCCATCGACCTCGACATGACGGAGCCCGCCGATCCCGGTGTGCGCCTGAGAATGCTGCTTTCCTTCCTCGAGCTTATCCGCGCCCAGGTCAAGCAACGCAATTTCAAGCCTCGGCAGGCCTCCGAGATCGAAACCCTCTACCACAACGACGTGGGCTGGCGGCAGGCGCGGCTTCTGGCGCTGCTGCGCCTCTTCAAGGAGTCGTCCGGGCCCCCCGCCAGCCGACCGGACCCGGAGTTGGAGGAAATGCTCCGCCAACAGTTCGGGCCCCGCGAGTCGGCGGGGGAGCCCCAGTACCAGGAACTCCTCCGCCTGCTGGAAGAGGAAATCGCCAGCGTGCGGGAAGAGTTCGAATACGCGGAAAAGGCGAATGAGGAGAGAGCGGCGATAGAACGGGACGCCTGCCTTGCTCCGGAGGGGGAGACGTGGAGGATGATGCTGCGCCAAGAAGCCGCCCTGGACCGCTCCATAGACCGCAAAGTGAGGATACTGCTGAGGCTGCGGAAGGAATCTGCCAACCTCCCGGCCGCTCCACCTGATCAGGACGATGGCCCGACGGTGGGCAACATGGAGGACACCTTCGACAGCGACATTGCGTCCGATAACTCGCAGAGCGTGGGAATGGTGGAAGACTCAAAATTGAACGCACGATGCGGGAATGTCATTGAAAACAAAGGATCGGGTTTGGAGAGTCGCGCGCGAAGCGAGAATGTTGTAGAAAACAAAGGTAGTTACGCACAAAATGCAGGAATGTTGTTGAAAAGACAGATGGTTACTTCCTGATAGCTGGCAGGTGATAGGTGGAGGTCCCACAAAAACTCGTTGACAGGCAACCGACCGCGCATTATAAACACGCCTCGGCTCGGCTGTATATGATGTTCAGAGGTCGGTAGCGGGTCAGTCTGATGTAGAGGCGGCTTTACGCCGCCATTTGGCGAGGTAAACTCGCCGCTACAACACCAAACTGACCCACTACCCAGAGGTCAAGAACAGTGGACTTGCCACGAAGCTGATGCAGCCGCAAGGAGGGAAGATGTCACAGCAGCTTGCCAGGAGAATGGCTTGGTTATGTTTCGCCCTACTCGTTTCGCTTCCAGCGCCTCTCCTGGGCGCCGAAGGAAACGTCTCAATTTTCAACGTGAAGAATTACGGAGCTACAGGGAAGAAAGCGGACAACGCTCAGAAGGCCATTCAGAAAGCCGTTGATGCCTGTGCCGAAGCCGGTGGAGGCACAGTTTATCTGCCTCCCGGCGAGTATACGTCAGGAACGATTCACCTGCGCAGCCACGTCAGGCTTTATGTTGAAACGGGCGCCACGCTGTTCGCGTCCCAGGACTCTGCCGTGTTCGATAAGAGCACCCTGCTCTACGGCGAGG
>Ga0208456_1000906_pt1 | contig 13667 bp, 10 predicted proteins | sample June2015DPH_4_10_2_FD_184691 | JGI IMG/M metagenome (GOLD analysis project Ga0208456, IMG submission 184691) | Peatland microbial communities from SPRUCE experiment site at the Marcell Experimental Forest, Minnesota, USA - June2015DPH_4_100... | ecosystem: Environmental > Terrestrial > Soil >... | reverse complement strand
AGGATTACCAGAGTGCTGTCGTAGTCTCCGGTGAGATTCAGATTCAGCCCGTGGCGCATCAGATAGGCGCCGCTCAAAGCTTCCTGCTTTTCAACGAGCTTGTCATCAAGCGGCTTCACCCGGTACGTCGCGTTTTCATCAAGCCCGCGCAAGCAGACGGTGGGAGCCGGGCGCAGGTATTGCTGGGAGTGGAGGAATGCGAACAAAACCGCCTGCTTTCCGTCAGCGGAGACATATTGATTCGCCGTCAGCCCACCCTGGCGGGGAGAGAACAAGCGGTAGAGGTCCCCTTCTTGCACCGTTTCGCGGATGCTCTTGTAGGTGCCGATCATGCGGGTGGCGAGAGCAAAATCCTCTGCTGTCCACTTGTTCAGGTCAGCCCCGACGCCCAGCGCCCCCTGCATCGCCACCAGGAAACGGAATTGCAACGGCGTAGAGCGCCCGTTCAAATTAGGAACATCGGTAACCCAAGCCGACATGACCTTGGAGGTATACGCGTAGCTGAAGCCCTCCTGGATTCCCAGGCGATCGAAGGCCTCAGTATTATCGGAAGTCCAGACGATGTTGACGCGTTCCAGAATGCCCAGGTCCACGCGCCCGCCGCCTCCGGAGCAGGCCTCAATTTCAAGGTTCGGGTGCTTGGCGCGCAAGCGGTCGATGATCTCGTACACGTTGCGAACGTACTTCACCCAGATTTCCTTTTGCTCCGCAATGGGAACTTCCGCCCAGCCCGGCTCACCGAAATGCCTGTTCATGTCCCACTTGATGTATTTGATGTTGTTCTCGGAAAGCATCTTGTCGAGCACACCGAAGATGTATTCCTTCACATCCTCGCGGGCCATGTTAAGAACAAGCTGGTTTCGAGCCTCGCTGCGCGGACGTCCCGGAAAGTTCATCGCCCAGTCGGGGTGATGTCGGTAAAGGTCGCTGTCAGGGTTCACCATTTCCGGCTCGAACCACAGGCCGAAATCCATGCCCAAGCTGTTCACGTAACCGATGAGCGGCTGTAGGCCGTGGGGGAACTTTTGCGCATTCACGTACCAGTCGCCCAGGCCGGCGTGGTCATCGTTGCGCTTGCCGAACCAGCCGTCGTCCATCACGAAAAGCTCCACGCCGAGTTTCGCGGCCTTCTCCGCCAAGGCTTTCTGTCCTGGCTCGTTCACGTCAAAGGTGGTTGCCTCCCAGGAGTTGTAGAGCACCGGCCGCACATGCGGATGGGCGTGGTCGGGAAGAATTTGGTTGCGCTCAAAACGGTGCATTAGCCGCGAGGCTTCACCGAACCCGCGACTGCTGAAGCCACCGTAGTAAGGCGGCGTGCTCAGGCTCTCGCTCGGCTTGAGCGGCCAAGAGAAATCAAAGTCGTTGTAGCCGCCGGTCACCCGCACTTGGTGGGCGGCAGGCGTGTCTTCCACCACCAGTTTCCAGTTGCCGCTCCAGCCGAGGGCGCCGAACCACACGCGGCCGTGTTCCTCGTCGGCCTCTCCCCCTTCGTCGATGGCGAACCAGGGATTCAATTGGTGGCTGGTGTTGCCGCGGCGGCTTTCCAAGACCTTCTCGCCAGGATGAAGGGGTTCCCGCACCAGTTGTGTTTCGCCCGCCCAACGCCCGGTGAGATAGGTGAGCCGATATCCCTCCCCTGTGGGCACGTACCAGACCCCCGACTGCGCGCTCTCCACGGTCACGACCTGCAGCGTCCGATTCTCAATTTCCACCTGCTTGCGGATGATGTCTTCTTTAGGAAATACCTTGTAGGTGAGTTTTACAAACAGTTCATATTGAATATCCCTCAGACGGATTTCCAGGGTGTCGCCGCGGATCTCGTGACTCGCGTATTTCAACACCAGGTCACGGACGCCCGATGCCAGCGTCACCTTCAAGGCGGGCTCGTTGTAATACCGGCCGCCCCATCCGGGGTATTCAAGATTGCTCATGCCTTCCTGAGAATCAAAGGAATTGTATTCAGGGCGCAGACGCGCGGCGGTAAGGTCATGGTCGCTCTCGAGCTTCCCCCCCCAGTAGAGCGTTTGCAGCTCGTCGCGTTCATTGAGCCCCATCACATAGGAGGTTTGCGCGGTCGTGAGGACCCACAGGCGCAAATTGGCGACATAACGCACCGGCGCGGTGCCCATCGTCCCCTCCCCGCAAGCCCGGCCGGGCGCGAGCATCATTGCAACCATCAGTGCCCCAAGCATAACGGCTTTACCCAATCTTTCCGCTTCCGTGGCTTTCATGCATTCCTCCTGAAGTAGCGCGGACCTGTTTTATAGGTCCGCGGCTTTTTATTGTCAACATGGGACGAGCCGCAGCAAGCGCGGACCTGTTTTATAGGTCCGCGGCTTTTTATTGTCAACATGGGACGAACCGCAGACCTTCAAAACAGGTCTGCGCTACACCTCTGGATAACGTTCGACCTTTTCGCGAAGCGCGGACAAGTGCGGCATAGCCACGCCCAGGTTCTCGCCGGTGTTGAGCACATCGAAGTAATAGCGTTTCATTTCCTCCGGGCTGTAGGCGAAGTGACTCCCCCTGAGAAGGCGTCGACCCTTTTCAGTGAACCGAACGGCATAAAAATAGGCAAGGCCCGCAAGCCAGGCAGGCATATTCAAAACACTTCTCGCGTCGGGATAACGCCCCAGGTCGACGCCACGGGCCGCAACCACATGCAATGCTTCCCGAGTGGCCAATGCCCCCAGCTTCAAGGTCTTGAAACTCCGCGTCGCTTCGGCTATCCCTCCCGCCCAAAGGGCGATTCCTATAGTGCCAGCATTGATAGCATGGTGTACCCAGAGCCATTCGATGATGTTGGGTTTAATGTCCAAGGTGAAACCTGCCCGTTGGAACAATTCCGTCACGGCCTTGAATTTCTCCGGATCGGAGCCTTCCAACATTCCAAAGCGCACCGTAGGGTTCACGGTTGCGATAAGGATACCCTGAGCATCGGGGCCACCACTGGCGGCGGAATAACCCCAGAGGATTGAAGATCGCGGCAGAAGGCGGTCAATCTCCCCCGTTCCATCCCAATTAGCGGTGAACAGTAGAAAAGTGGCGCCAGGTGCACCGGGCAAGTATTGGCGGATGGCCTCAGCCGCCTGGTAGTGCTTGGTAGCGACAATCACGAGGTCAAAGCCGTCTAAAGGGCTGATCTGCCCAACTGTCTTGGCAGCATACGTCACCCCGGTGTTTCTCGGGTAGCCGGGCCGCAAGTCCAGCAGGTCCAGGGTGTCGGTGCCAGGAAGCCCCTCCTTGCGCACGACATGGGTGACATCAATGCCCGCCTTGGACAAGGCCCAGCCGTAAATTGTTCCGACCACACCCCTGCCGATGATAAGGGTTTTCATGACGTTCTCGCTTGGCGCTGACAATTCTGTACGTTTCCGGTGAAGGAAGCAAGTGTAGCGTGGACCATAGACCGAATCATGTGCGTGCTCCTTTCGGGAGGGACATTCAAAGGGGAAAGTAAACCGAGATGAGCACTATTGACCAAACGGGTGTTCCGAACGACACAGACAACGCATCAGCTTGACTGTATAAGAGAAGTGGTTCATTAACAGGTTAGCCAGCTCGGAACCAGAAAAAGGAGATTCCAGATGAAAACAATCATGTCCTGCCTGGCGCTAGTCGCTTTGGCAGTGTTCACGTCAGCCGCGTTCGCCCAGGAGCCAGCGCCAGCCCAGCCGGCAGCGCCAGCCCAGCAGGCAGCGCCAGCCCAGCCGGCAGCGCCAGCCCAGCAGGCAGCACCAGCCCAGGAGCCAGCGCCAGCCCAGGAGCCAATCCTCACTTCCGCGGAAGCGAAGTTTGACACGACCACAGACAATAAGGATCAACAAACCAAACTGGATGTTTACGTCAAGAACAGTGACGGGCATGAAGTCGCTAAGTCCGAAGGCAATGAAGGCCGTTGGAACAAGAATTCTACCCACACCGTCACGTTACAGGTCGAGGGCAGCCCAACGAAAGGAGAAATCGGGAACGGCAGCGTTACGCTGACTCTCCACCCGCAAAGAAGGAACAAATGGTCGTTCAACTACACAGTTACTCTCAAGTTCTCTGATGATACTTTCATCACCAGAGGATTTACCGGCTGTTACTTGACTGATCATGACCCAGCCCGGACGGATTCCCTTAAGTGATACCGGGGGCCTAGCCAAGCCAAGTGGCGCCCTACCAGGGCAAGCCAAGGGGGGGGAATCCCGTGACTTCCACACGGCCGCCTTCCTTGATGCTGACTGCGTCCTCCGTGCCTCTCAAGCTTTAACACGGAGCACACTGAGCCTCTCAGTGACCTCCGTGTTGAAGCTCTTCTGACCACGGAGGACACGGAGACACTACGCACAGCAGGAAGAGTCTTCGCGGCGCGAGAAGAAGATGAAAACTAGTCGTACAGGGCGGTTTCCCCATCGCGCCCGCCAGGGCCTGTGGGGTCGGAATTAGTAGGGACGAACTGAGTTTGGCCCTGCGGCTCTTCCAGCGGCGCGGGCGCTTGCCGCGCCGCAGTGGCCCTGACCCCGCAAGGCGGGGTCAGCACGCGATGGCACCGCACAAATGCCGACCCCGCCCTGCGGGGTCGGCGCTACATTTGCCTCACTGCGCCTCGAACCAGGCGATCTAAAAACTTTCCCTTATCCGCGCCGCCAAAACCACGGCGCAGTGGAAAAGCCGCAAAGCCTGCCCTGAGCAGAGCGAAGGGGCTGGAGAGCGAGCCTTGCGCTACATTTTCTCTTGCGCGCCTCCCCATGCGCCGCACTCGCCACTGCTTTCTTGGCCGTGGTTGAGCTTCCGGTCCTACTACCTCAATGATTCGTCGGTTCTGAGTATGGATCGGCTCGCCTGGATTCGGTCTTGTCCGTGGGCCGCAGAGCTGCGTTCTGCGCCAGCCTGCGCGGTTATCGGATTGTGAACGACAGTCCTCAAGTTTTCCGGTCTGGAAGCTTGATACCCAGATTTGCAAGAGTCTTGTCGAAAGTCCCGGAAAGAACCATCTGTGTAAATATCTCGTACGGGTCATGAACGTCCCCAGCCTTCCTGGGGCTCTCTGAAATATAGAGAATTACTATCTTGCGGTATTTTGAGGAAGCTACGCAGCAGATCCGCGTTCTGCCCTTCTTGATGCGGAATATGTTGGAAAGATGACCAGACAAGGACTTGTTTGGGTTTAAAGGATCATGGGGGATGATTCTGGTGACGGCCTCATCGACCATGTTAAAAAGCTTCACCTTCGCGTTCGAATCGTCCCCCGCATCGAGACACGCTTGGGCATCTTCGTAAAGCTTTCTGTATACCCTTTCAGCGGTCTCGGTTAATTCAACCTCAAATTCGGCAGAAGACACGGGTGTGCTCCAGATTTCACCTCTTCTTGCCTAGCGAAGCCTTGATCTTCGAAAGCGGTTTCGTTCGTCCTGCCTCGAAGTCCTTCAGTCCGGCCAGAAGTGCAGCCGTCTCCTCCTTGTTTGTCAACAGTTCAACAGTAGCCATCAGTGATTCGAGTTCGTTTTGGAGAATCAGATACTTTTCGTACTTCACCAACACGGCCAGCGGCGTGTCGTTTTCTTGTAGAACGAGGGTCTCCTCGATCTTCCTTAGGTCGTCGGAATTGAGTTTCCGTAGCTTGCTGACACCAACATGCCTGACATTGGGGTCAATCTTCGGAATGTTCAAACCTTGCAACGTCAAAGTGTTTTTCCTCCTTGCTGGAGGTGCTCGTTTTTTGTCCTCCGAGTTTTAGATGCGCATGTCGCGCGCATTGCATAACTATAGACAGTATTTTGCCAGTCATCAAGTACAAATGTTGTCTTTGCACTAGCAAGGATTTGATCTTACAGGATTGCTCTATTGCCAATAATCTGTACGTGGGGCCCTGTCGGAATGGGATTTCCTCGGTCGTAGGCTGGCGCAGAGCGCAGCTCTGCGCTTCAGCATGCTATATTAGCGCTGGTCATGCCGACCTCCACCGCGCATCTCGGGCCTTAGCTGGTCCTTGTATATACAAAGGAAGTCTTCGATCTCGTACGGTTCGAGAACCGCGAGTGCCTTCGGCAAGCCGCGTGGATCAAGCGAGTCCGCTCGCCAATCCAGACCCAGGTTACGGGCGCCGTCGCGTGTCCCTCTGTGCAGGTAAACGCGCTTCGGCATTCGACCCAGGCGAGCACCGATGCGCAGTGCTGTGTCGTAGTAATAAAGTTCTGCCAAGCCCCGAATACGCTTCAGGTGTTCTTTGATCAGGTTGTGGAGTTGGTCGAACGAATCGCACCGGCGTAGCTCCTTGGCTGCATCCCAAAGAATGCTTCTTGCCTTGCGAAGCAGGGACCCTCTCAACCGCCTCTGGTGACTGAAGCGTTTTCCGCATTCGTCTTTGGCTAGGGTAGCCCTGTCAAGCGCCTCTTCAAATGGCTGTCCGCACCGGCCCCTGAGTTCGACCTGAGCGCGACGGCGGTAGCGCAAAATGTAATCCCGAACCATCCCGCGCAGGCTGCGAGGTATCTGCCCTTTGTGCCCGCAGCTTGGGGTGGGAAAGCACGATTTCATATTTCCGCCCTAACCTCGTTCGCAGGTCGCGCCGCCGACGTCCTATTACCGCCAAATCCTGGGAACGCCGAAGACAATCCCTGCGAGACCGGCCAACGCGAAGATCAAGAAGATAACGTTAAAACAGTCGGAGTAGGTGAAGCAAGTGTAGCGCGGACCTGTTTTGTAGGTCCGCGGCTTTCCGCTTCAAATTCTCGCGTTCTGATCGGCCGGCAAACGCACGCGGTCAATGGTCAGCCCGCACCGGCTCTGCTGTTCGGTGGCGTCGACGCCCGCGTAGTCAGGGAAACTGGACCTCAATGATTCGTCGGTTCTGGGTATGGATCGGCTCGCCTGGATTCGGTCTTGTCCGTGCGCCGCAGAGCTGCGCTCTGCGCCAGCCTGCGGGTGTCGCTCCTCTCCGCATAGATTGCATAAGGCGGGATGTATGCGTCCCGCCATAGCGTGGATCTGTCCTGACCAGGCCGTGGATGTGCCACTCGCGCCTCTCCGCTGTCCGCATAACAGGGCGGTCGCCACGGGTGGGGGATCGCGCTATCAGCTGTGCCATCCTTCCATCAGCCAACGACGGAGCGTCGGGAAGCCCAGCTTTATACAAGTCCGACACCAGTCGACGTACTTATCAGGATACCCTTTCCAGTATTCTGGGAGGACGGGATCGCCGGAATTCTTAAACGCCAGGGCCAACCATTCCACGCACCATGCCAACGGATATAGGATCGGCAACATGATCAGGACGAGAGTGGCGAGCATGAAACTCAACCCGACAATCCACCACCAAATGCAGGCCACCCATAAACCCCCGAGAGAGACGACGACCGGGAGACGCAACAAAATCCCGACCAGTCTGCGGAATTGAGGTAGGTGGGCTACCATGGGACGCAGAGTAAAAGACCACACTCGCGGCCACGGTTAATCCCCCGTTCGGATTAACGGTGGGTTCCTGAACGCCGGAAAAGCCCAGGGCTGGAATAGCATCAACCGGGCTACCCGCGGAGGGCGTGTCGCTGCGCGACATCGCAGACTGCACAAACCAGCAGTTTGCGCCAGCCGGCCAGTCTTGATGCGTCGTGGACCAGCCCCGATGTTCGTCATCGGGATGCGTCGCCGGCCAATACAATTGAATAGAGGCTTTCGGCGCAGACCCGGTGGGCGCACACATCGCGTGGCGTAATTCGAGGAGCCTCAATAATAATTTGCGCGAATGAGTCCTCGACCCCGATTAGCCCTATGCGATGCCGGTACAGAAGTAAGCGGTCCACGCGAGGGACTACTGCCATGGGTACCGCCACATAGCTACGGTGCGCGAAGAGTGTGTATCTCCGCGCCTGCAATATCGCATCGGACCAGCGGTCGATCTTTGCTTCTACCGCCACGATTTCGGCCGCCGGATTTGGCAAGCGACCAAGAAGCCAGTATCTCCCCTTCTTTTCAAGGACGAGACCTCTTTTGATTAGAGCTCTCAGTGCCTTATGTCTTAGGCTGCTTGGCGCTAAGGCGACGCGCTGAGCCAGAGTCTCAAATGAAAGACTTCGCTTTGAGGGAATCCGCAAAAGAACCTCGATTACGCGGCGGTCCTCTAAGGGGGGACGCTGACCACCCCGCGTCCGTTCTTCGTAGGAGGCTCTTGAGACAACCATGCCGACGAGGTCTGCTATACCATACCCACTTCTGTATTCCCGAAGCCAAACATCCAAACGATGATAGTTGGCGACCGCGTCCCCTATAGGTGCGATCATTCTGGACTCGACACGGATGCTCATTTGATCCCCGAAGAACTGACACTTCGGAAGATATTCTGCCATGTTTTCAGGTGCTGGTACATCCCCGGACGCAGGTCGACCTTCATAGCGCGCCTAATACGCTCGCACTCCTTGATTGCTTTCTCAACTCGATCCAGAAACCAACTGACCCGCTCGGAACGTGATTTCATGTCGTTGATTTCAGCTACTTCGCTTGTTCTGGCCCACAGGTAGTGAGGCTTGCTGGCCCTTTCAAGGTCGGTCCGACCCCATCCGGAAATGAATGGGTTTGACGGGCGTAAGTGAGAGTTCGCATCATCACTCAGAATTTCCGACGCGAGCGCCACCGGCAGAGTGAGAAGAAGCTGGGGGATGTAGAATCGCTTGGACATGTCGTACGGACCCACACTTCGATTAGCCAAGAGATCAGCCTCCGAGAAACTTGCCAACGAGGCGATACCCGTTGTCATTCCGTCGACGCCCAGGCAAAGTAGCCCAATGCCGAGCGTGCCAACTCGGCAGGCGAAAACGGGTTGGCCGAGGTCCTGGAAGCCCGCAAGCAGGGCAGCGTAAGACTTCAATTGGAGTGGGTTGGTTGTCCGCTCATCAATGTTATCCACAAAAAACAGAAAGCCGTCCATGCGGGCGCGAGAATACCTGTTGAGCAAGGTCAGCCTGTTGTTCTCAACTGCGTAAGCTTCGATGTTTAGTGAAAGCCCTCCGTAAACTGGCTTAGGACGCGCTTTCTCATGTCCGTAGGCGGCCGCCTCTTCCATCAACTTGATGTCGACATCGATCCAAGGAGAGGACAGATCGCGTGCATAATGGAAGGGGGCGACCAAGATTGAGCATTCCCATTTCAACTGCCAGTCTATTGTGCCTCGGGCATATTTCTGGAGTGCTTGCAAGGACCGGAGCGAATTCGCGTCAAGGACATTGTTGGGATCAGGGACATAAGGAAGCTTGACAACACCCTCTGTCTGCGCGAAGGATGAGTACGGCAACCGATATGTGACCGGATCGAACATAAAGGAGAGTCCCATTTGTCGATATTCATTGAAAGAGTTCTGATACCTTGGGAGGAAGTTTGCGGGGAATTCAAACCCATCCATCCGGCCGCCCGCATTCAAGAACATTCGTATGTTCTCCACGCCCTCATTGTGTAGCAGCCGGAAGAAACACCGCTTCGGATGAGGCAACCGCTTCGTGCGACGCGGGGGCCCTGGTGCAGGCGCCATATAGAACGTCGTCCCCAGAAGCGCCTGCTTCAACTCATCGTGATTCAGGTTGCGCTGGTATGGCTGTTTCATCAAAAGGGTAAGGATCAGGTTCTCCAGTTCAGATGACACCTTGCCGTTTCGCCTCGTTGGAGCGATCGGGGGCTCATTTGCCACTTTTCCGTAAAGTTCCAGGGGCTCTTGCGCATCGAAGGGATACGCGCCCTTTGTCACCAGGTAGTAGAGCATCACGCCAAACGAATAGAAGTCGGCCCGGTAGTCGATTAGCTCTCCCCTGAGGATCTCTGGGGCGACGTACATTGGAGTTCCAATCGGTTGGCCGGGCAGTGTGGTCAGGGTTGTGTAGTCGAGCATTTTTACGAGGCCGAAGTCGAGCACCTTCACCTCGCCGCTATCCGTGATGAACACATTTTGCGGCTTCAGGTCTCTGTGGACGATGTTCAGCGCATGAATGGCCTTCAGAGCCTCGAGGACTTGTAGGAGGTTTTGCTTCAGCGTGCTCTCAGGAATGTCGCGAGAAGCGTCTTGGAAACGTTTCGCTAGGTCCTTCCCCTCAAGGAACTGCAGCACAATGTAAAAGCGAACTTCCTCACCGAGCATGTCTTGGCCGGCATCTATGAGGCGAACCACATTCCGGCTCTGTACCTTCTGAAGGGACCTCACTTCACGCTTGAATCGCTCAGCGTCGTAACCGGCCTGAATAGCCTCCTCTTTGATTAGCTTCAGGGCGAATATCTTTCCGCCCTTCGTCGCTCGAAACGTCTCGCCAAATGCTCCCTTACCGAGCAGCTTGCCGATTTCATAACCAGCTATGGTCGCCATAGGCTACGTGTCCTTTCCGCTTGGTTGGGCATCCCGACGACCTTGCGCGCGGCAGAGCCTATCCCGAGCACGCGGTGCCTGTAGGGTCTCGCGATGCGGCCCACGCAGATTACCGCCGCGTTACCACTCCTGTATACATCTGCTCGCAGGGGAAGGCAAGGGGGAAAGAACAGCAATTATGAATGATGAATTATGAATGGCGAACGGAGGAAAGCAGAATTCGGAAATCAGAAGTCAGAAATCAGAAGTCAGAAATCAGAAATCAGAAGGCAGAAGGAAGACGGAAGGCGCGCAGCAAGCGGGAGGCAGGGGGTGGTGGATGGGGGCAATCGAAAATCCAATCCAAAATCCAAATCTAAAATCTAAAATCTAAAGTCTAGAATCTAAAATCCAAAATCCAAAATCTAAAATTGCCCTAGCCCCGTTTTCTCAACGGACTACTGACGACTGACCCGCCGTGGCGGGACAACTGACGACTGACCACTTCCGCTTCAGCCGACATCTTCCATCTGAACCAGGGGAATCAAACTTTGGATGAGCGCCAGATCGGCCACCTTGCTCCCTTCCATCGTCACCGCTGCGGCACTGGCGGCCATGGCGAGGCGGAATGACTCGCGAAATGAAAGGTGTTTCAGTTCTCCATACGCTAAGGCTGCCACCATTGCATCGCCGGCTCCGACGCTGCTTCGCGGGGGCACGGCTGGGGGGCGGGCCGACAGCAGATCCTGCCTGGTAGCCGCGATCGCACCCTCCGCCCCCAGAGAAATCACCGCTTCTTCGGCGCCCATTTCAAGCAATTTGCGGGCGGCCTCGGCCAGCTCGCGGCGGGTCCTCAATCGCACTTGAAGCAGTTCTTCAACTTCCGCCCGATTGGGCTTGAGCAAAAGGGGTTTGGCTTCGAGTCCGTGCCTCAGAGCGAGTCCTGCTGTGTCTAGCATGCACTTTGCCCCCAAAGCTCTTGCAATGGTGATGAGTTCTGCAAATGTCTCGGGCGGGGCTCCGGGCGGCAGGCTTCCGGAAAAGACCATCACGTCACAACGGGGGCCATATTCTCTGATCTTCTGTTTCATCGCTTCCAGGTGTTCAGGAAGCACTTGAAAGCCGGGTTCGTTGAGTTCGGTTTCTGTCCTGTACACGGGATCGTGGATTTTCAGGTTTACGCGCGTCTCACCCGGGACGTTAATGAAGTCCGCGGGAATGCCGTTGGCGGCGAGCGCCTCGAGGATGAAGTGGCCGTTGCTTCCCGCCACAAACCCCAGCGCGCAAACTTCTGCCCCAAATTGCTTCACTGCTTTGGCGACGTTGATTCCTTTGCCGCCAGCGTCGGTTCGCCTCACTTCTCCTCGGTTGGTCTTGCCAACCTCAAAGCGCGGAACCGTGAGGCTTCTGTCAATGGCCGGATTCAACGTGACCGTTACAATCATGTCGCCATCTCCTGTGGCACGGGATGGGGAACAGGAGAATAACATGCAACCGAACGCTATTCCAGATTCCCTCTTCACGCGCTGAAGAATCACCCTACCCCTGCGCGAGTTGACCCAGTTCGTGGGGATGGTTCCCTCCCATCAGAGGCGCCCATTCACAAACGATGGGCCGAGGGGAAAAAAACAGCGCACTCGCGGCTTGCTGTGCAATTAAAGCCATGACAAATAGACCATAAGGCATGGTGTCATATAGGGGCCAATTTCATGCCAGATATGTCCGAAAACCTGGACGGATATTGTTGCATATTTCAACATAAGCCCCTTTTTTGATGATTGCGTTTGGTCTACGGCTTGCAAGGCTAGGTTAATGGTGCGGTTGAGGCAGAACCACCAATGGCCGAGCAAGCATCCCTGATTTTCCTGGCAAGGTTTCTTCCCTCACGCGGGACAAACCTTAATGCATCGCAGGGTTTTCCGGCTACAGACTTGGCCAGGACAATTTCAAAGCGCGGCACGGCCGCAACCAAAAGCAGATTCTTCGCTACGCTGCGGTCCGCTCAGAATGACATGTCATCCTGAGTCTGCCGCCGCGGATTATGTCATCCTGAGCCCGCCTTGCGGGAGAAGGATCTGCTTTTCTTCGCGCCGCGCGAAGATGTTGCCGCCTGGTGCTACAGGGCATGTCACCACAAGGTCGTATATTCTGTTTGTAGGCGTTTTCTCAGTCGAATAGGAGGCTCGATTCTTATGGCACAAGGCCTTCCCCGAATTTCGGCGAACGTGGTTGTTCCCAAGCCTTCCTTACAGAAGGTTTTCGACAACTTACGTGTTTCCGGCTTCAGCCTCATCGGCCCGACAGTGCGTGAGGGCGCGGTGGTGCTCGATGAGATTGCGGGGGTTGAAGATCTTCCGCTGGGCTGGACGGCAGAACAAGGGCCAGGCCGTTACCGCCTGAAGCAGACGCGCCATCAGGAATACTTCAGTCACGGCGTGGCGCCTCAGAGTTGGAAAAGGTTTCTCCATCTGCCGCAGGTCAAGCTGTTTTCGGTGGAGAAGACGGACGGGAAATGGGTGATGAAGGCGGCCGAGGAAACGATACCGCTGCGCGCGTTCATCGGTGTGCGTGCCTGTGAGGTGGCCGCGATTGGCATCCAGGATCGCGTTTTTCTCAGTGGCGAATTCAGGGACCCCCATTACGCGCGCCGGCGGGAGCGTATTTTCATCCTGGCGGCTAACTGTGGACGGGCCTTCTCCACTTGTTTCTGCAGCTCGATGAAGACCGGTCCCAAAGCAACGGAAGGTTTTGACTTGGCCGTGACCGAACTGCCTGATGCCTTGGTGATGGAAGTGGGTTCCGAAATGGGTTCGGAGATGCTTCGTGACACTCCCTGGGAGCCCGCCATGGCTTTCGATTTGGGCCGCGCGGCGCAGACCGTGCAGAATGCCGAACGCGGAATCGAGCGCCAGCTCAGGACGGATGACCTGCCCAAGTTACTCTATGACAACCTCGAGCATCCCCGCTGGGATGACGTGGCGGCGCGTTGCCTGAGCTGTGGCAACTGCACGCAAGTTTGCCCCACCTGCTTCTGCGTCACCGTAGAAGACACCTGCAACTTGAAAGCGACGGTCGCGGATCGGACGCGCGTCTGGGATTCGTGTTTCGTGCGGGAGTTTTCGCACGTTCATGGCGGCAATATCCGGCCCACCATTCGGTCGCGTTACCGTCAATGGCTGACACACAAACTGGCTTCCTGGATTGACCAATTCGGGATTTCAGGGTGCGTGGGTTGCGGACGATGCATCACCTGGTGTCCCGTGGGAATTGACTTGACCGAAGAAGTTAAAGCTATTCGCGAGAAGGTTCAACGATGAGCTTAGCACCTGCCCCTGCACAACTGCGGATGATGCCGGACCCGATG
>Ga0208456_1000904_pt1 | contig 13714 bp, 9 predicted proteins | sample June2015DPH_4_10_2_FD_184691 | JGI IMG/M metagenome (GOLD analysis project Ga0208456, IMG submission 184691) | Peatland microbial communities from SPRUCE experiment site at the Marcell Experimental Forest, Minnesota, USA - June2015DPH_4_100... | ecosystem: Environmental > Terrestrial > Soil >... | reverse complement strand
GGGCAACGACTGGAATCTGGCCGCCGACCTCGCCATCGCGGCCGACCACGTGCGTTTTATCCAGGTCGGCACGCGCGTGGGTCTGGTGGAAGCGTGGGGGACAACCCAGTGGCTTCCCTTGGTGGTGGGCGAGCGGCGGGCGCGCGAAATGCTCCTGAAAGGCGAGGAGATCACTGCCGAGCAGGCCCTGAGTTGGGGCCTGGTGAACGAGGTGGTCCCCTACAAGCAACTGGACCGCGCCGTGCATGCGCTGGCGGCAAAGCTGGTCCAGAACCTGCCGGAGTGCGCGCGCTACACTCGCCAACAACTGGGCTTCTGGAAGGACTTGGCGTGGGCCATGACGGCCGGGCATGCGCGCGATTGGTTGACGGTCCACTCCACCGCGTGGGAGCCTTACGAGGGCGTCCAGGCTTTTATCGACAAGCGGCCGACGGATTACAAATCTATCCGCAGTCGCGCTGCCGCCGGAGGCTCCAGCGAATCCCTCTGGGGCACGCCCACAAAAAAGTGCGAGAACTGCGGCGCCAAAGGAATACCGGAAGGGTTTGATTATTGCGGGAAGTGCGGCAGTAAGTTGCAATGAACTCGGTACGACGGCCGGCGGCGAGGCGGGAACAATTAGCCCGCGGGCCGGTTAATGGAGGAGGACATCATGCCGGGCGAACCCCTCGACCCCACCACGCCCAAAGACCCTGGCGAAAAGAAGAAGAACCTCCAGTTCATCCGCTGGGACGATTCCGAACCGGCGGCACACCTCACCCTTTGCCGCCCCAAGCAGAACGTGATGAACCTCCAGATGCTGCAAGAGATGGCAGGGGTGATCGATAGCCTGCTCAACCGGAAAGAAGTGCGGCTGCTCATTCTGGATTCCGCCCCGGAGTGCGAAGGCTATTTCTCCATGGGTGTGGGGGCCGAGGGACACGCCTCGCCGATGGTTTTCCAGATGATGGATGCATTCCACAACGTCTTTCGAGCCATGAACCAGGCCTCCACGCCGGTGCTGGCCGTCGTCAATGGCGTAGCTTCCGGCGCGGGAGCAGAACTTGCCGCCTTTTGCGACTTGGTTATTGCCACCGAACACGCGCAATTCTGCCAGCCGGAGATCAGGCTGGGAGTGTTTGCTCCCCTTGGCGCCGTCATCTATCCGCGAGTCATCGGCCCCAGGCGCGCCATGGAATTCCTCCTGACCGGAGACCCGATCAATGCGCAGCAGGCGCTTGTGATGGGCCTCGTTAACCAGGTGGTGCCGCGCACGGCTCTCAAAGAAACCGTTGGCGCGCTGGCAAAACGCATCTGCAACCAGAGCGGGCCGGTCCTGAAACTTCTCCGGCAGGTCATCTTCCAGGGGACTTGGCGGCCCCTCAACGAGGCTTTGAAGAACGCCCAGGACATCTACCTCAACCAATTGTTTGAACTCGAAGATTCGCAGGAGGGACTGCGAGCACTGCTCGAGAGACGGAAACCGGTGTGGAAGAACAAGTGATTGGAGACTGGGGGCCCGGGGTCGGGGCTATGGGCGTTAGTTGAATTTCCCGCTCTCCCTTTTTGCTTGCGCGTCCGGCTGTGAGTTTGGCTCATCGTGAAGGAGTCGGTGAGTGTTGGGCATCATCGCATAGGGGAGAAAGCGCCCCAAAATGGGGCAAGTGGAGGCCTCCGATGGTTGTGGTTTTTAAGGAACGGAATGCAGGCAGGGTCACGATTCTGGAGTGCGTTGGACGCCAGACGGCAGGAGAGGGAAAGGAGGCGCTCAACGACCGCGTCCAGGCCCTTTTGGCGGAGGGCAGGATTCTCTTGCTGTTGGACCTTAGCCAAGTCAGTAGCATTTACAGCCAGGATATCAGCGTTCTCGTGCGAGGCTTCGTTTCAACCGGAAGGTGCGGCGGCAAGTTGAAACTGCTCAAGCTCTCGCCGCGGGTTCGCCAGGTTTTCGATGCCACGCGGCTGTTCAACGTGCTTGAGGCATTCGATGACGAATCGGCGGCGATCGCCAGCTTTGAGTGATCCCGCCATTTCAGGCCGCCTTCTCCTTACCCCATCGAAAGTGTGCGCTGTCGTCCCCTGGCGCTTCCTTGTATAGGGAGGGAACGGCCCCTCACGCCTACCTCCATGCTTCACGGCCAATGGATTTCGCCCGCCGCGCGGAACGGGAAAAGCGCCACAGCCTAGCCAGGCGAGAGCGAGTTCTTCAGCGGTCTCCTCAGGCCTAGAAAACGATTTTTATTCCACCCTGCCAGACGCGCGGCGTCACAAAGTGAGTGCCGCTAAATGTAGACAGGAAATTGTAGAGCGCATCCTTGTTCGTCAGGTTGATGACTGTGAATTGCAAATTCATCTTGTACCGGTCTGTGTGGAGAATGTTATCAATCCCGACCCCAAGGTCAAGGAGGTGACGCGGAGCGACGCGGGGAGGATTGGTATCGTCATTCTCGGTCCCAGGCGCGGGAATCCGCACACGTGTGGCACCCCACTGAGGGTAGGGCACGTTGCACGAAGTGATGGGATTGGTCAGAGTGGCAACGTTGCTGCCGCAATAAAACCCGATGGCGGCCTGTTGATCCCCATCCAGACTTAGAGCGCTTGCCAGGTCCGGGACCGATCCAGCGACCAAGCCGCTGTCATATCTCCAGGTGAACGCCACCCAGGGTCCACGCTTCAGAAACTGGTACTGAAGGTGAGTCGACTGCTGAAAGGCCTGATCGTGGTCGATTCGGAACACCTGTGTGTTGACGGGATTATTGAAGATCACGCCTCCATTCTCCGGGGGAAAGTAGCGGGCGCGGTTGTGCCCCATCACGGAGTAGGCGGTGAAGCCGTGAAATTTCGCGAGGTTGATTCGGGCTCCGATGCCGTCGAGCTTGGATTTATCCCAGCTTATAGGAAACGCCAGAGGGGTGCTGAAGAGCACATCAAAGTCATAGCCATTGAGCGTGTGCTTGTAATAATAATCGACATCCACCACCACCCACCGACCGATGGCCTGCTCAAACCCCGCGTTGTACTGATTTCGTCTCCCAGATTGCAAGGGCACGCCTGCATAGGCGCCGAAAAGGTTGGTGGCCAGACCGCCGGCCCCGGTGGCGCTCGATAAGACCAAGTTTTCATTATAGGGTGTCTCCAAGAACCGCCCGTAGGAGAAGCGCAATACCGTGTTTGTGGGCTTGATCGTATAAGCAACGCCCACGCGTGGCTCGAGTTGCACGGCGCGACTAATCCCGTCATACCAGTCGCGGCGCAGGCCGAGATTAAAGGTCCATTGGTGGAGCGTTATGGCGTCCTGCGCATAGAGAGCAGGTTCTTTGACGCTGGCGCGGCCATGAAATGCGAAAAGCTGGCCTCCGCGTGTCAAGTCATACGGAACCAGTCCCGGCAGCAGATTAGGGTTCGCCTGCAAGCCCAGGCCGGCGCATGCGCTGGGATCAGTAGGCGTGGGATTTGTGTCAGGACTCCCATCGGGATTCAAGCATACAGGATTGAAGGCGGGATCCGTGATGCCGAGGTTGAAGCCTTCCGTCAGAGCATTGTACTTGTATTCCACTCCGGCTTTGGCGTTATGGATTCCTTTCGAGTAGGAAAGATCAACCCGGGCTCCGTAAACGCCCAGCCGGCGGTCTTGCACCAGAGTGGCCGGCAAGTCAGAAAAAGGACTGGGGCTCGGGTAGTACTGAACATGGTCGATTCGGATGTAGGGATTGAACGTGAGCAAGAGCGTTGAGCTGAACAGGTGCGTATATCCTGGCGCGATATTGACGGACCGGATTTGCTGGTGCTGGTCCTGGGTCACCGCCAGTTGGTCATAGGTATTGGGAATTTGAAACCAGGAACGGGACGCGGAGAGGTTCAGGTGCAGAGTATCGGCTTCCGTGGGGTTGAAGTCGATGCGGTCGAAGACGCTTTCGCCGTTGCCTTTGTCGTGGAATGCCTCGAACTCTGGAGGATCGAGGAAACGGCTGGAGTTTGTGAAGTACGCCGCCAGGAAGTTCCCCCACTTCCTTCCACCCGTCCCGAGGGTAAAGTCCGCCGTTGGGGTGCCGAACGATCCATATTGCGCAGAGAAGCTGCCGTGAGGTGCGGTATTGCCAAGTCCCGACCGGCTCACGGCGTTGATTACCAAGCTGTCCTTGTCGCCGTATTCCGCTTGAGGTGCTCCCGTTACGATCTCCAGCGACTGGATGGCATCAAGCGGGAGCTGGTTGGAAAAGACCTTGCTGTATTGGTCGGTGATGGGCTGGTTGTCGAGCGAAATCTGGGCCTGGGCGTGGTCGCCGGCAGGATGAAAGAAGCCATTGGCATCGGCCGCCACGGAAGGCGAAGAGTTGGTGATGATTTCACTTAAACCGATACTCTGGTTTTCAACCGGCAGTTTGTCAATCAGGTTCCGGTCAACATCGGTGTGGGCGGTGGGAGTTTGCTCAATGAGATCTGCCGCTTCGCCCTGGACCGTCACAATTGTGGTCGAGGTTGCGATCTGGAGGTTGACCTTCAGATCGACCGGCACTGACGTGCGCACATTAACGTCCCGCTCAAAACTCTGGAAGCCGTTTGCAGTTACGACAAGATGATAGGGATTAAACGGGATATCCGACAATGCGAAATTCCCGGTCGCATCCGCAACCGCGGTGCGCATATAACCGGACACCGGGTTGTGAATCTCAATCGTCGCCCCTTTGATGGCAGCCCCGGACGGATCTAACACCGTGCCTTGAATCGTGCCGGACGTCCCCAGGCTCTGCGCAAGGGTCGAAACTGGAAGGCCGAAAAGCGGGAATATTACCACAAGGAAGCCGACCGCCAGCCTGCGTGGAAAGGAGGGCTTCAACCGTTGGGTACTATCGGTATGAGAAATGCGAAACTGACTGCGACTGTGAAATAACGAGTGCATGAGTCTCTCCTAAGCGAAAGAATTTTGGCCGCATAGAGCGGCTGGAAGCTGTGAGGTCGCTTAGGAGCGAGGCGGGTCTCGCCCGGAAGGAGGTACCTGAAAGACAGAGGGGAAGTAAAGCGCCGGTGAGGAGGGGTTGCTTCGTTCCTCGGATAAATACAGGGTGCCGAGGCTCTGCGGCGCGGGATGTACAGACCCCTGGCGAGCGATCTGGCAAGCTGCGCACAAAGGGTTGTTGTCTGGGGTTGCTTGCGCTAGTCTAATGCCTTCGCGCGCTTGGCCTTGAATTCCAGACAGAGGATCATCGACGATGTGGCGGTGAAGTTCCCCGACAAAGAAGAGATGAGCCTGGACCAACACGGCTGCCCAGATCATCAACTCTCGCAGCAATTTAAGCCCTTTGCGCCTCATCTTCGGAAACAACTCACCTCGTCGTGCCTTTCTTATCTTCACTTGCTGAGAAGGAGCAGCTTAATCAAGAGGCGAACGGCACTGGCCTGGGGTACGTTCGCCGCCAACACTTCATCCTGGTATTATCCGATGCGCCCAACGTCTCATAAGTTGCAGAGAAACCTTGCAGTACCCGCGGACCGGAAAAATGGCCAAACTCCAGAGTAAAGTTCACGGGCGAACTGCGGCCACGCACCAACTCTTTTTCATTCTACCTTCAAGGGTGCGGCAACCGAGCCGATGCGTCCGCTAAGGTCGTCACGGACAACGAAACGGACTGTGTATTGCCCGGGAGCAAGATCCAGGGCGCCTCTGAAGGCAGCACCTTTCTCGCGAATCACCGACGCCTTCTCCGAGGTCAGATGAGCATCAAATTTTTGGCTTAGGGGATGATCCACCCCTTTGCCTTCAGGCGTTTTCGCCAGAGCTACGACTTCCAGCGCAAAATGGTTATTGTCGGCGTCGTTGATCAGCTCAGGATCTGGCGCCAGGTGCATCTCATAATTTACATGCTTCTTGCCCGGTCCCTTGCCGGGTTCGATGTTGTCCCAGCGCGCCACCAGCGCAAGCGATGTGTAATCCAAAGGCGACTGCAAAGCCGAGGCAATGTCATCGTTACGGCTGGTGTCGGGATCGATGGTGGCATTGGTCACAAAGAAGCCGCTGCGCGCACGCACTTCCACGTGATCGCGCTGCACTTTCACCGCGAGCTTGCGCCAGCCAGACTTGGTATTCGACCGATCAAGATAGTATCCAAGCATGTAGTATTGGGCAGAATCGCGAACCGCATCGCGAAAGCCCTTCACCAAATCGTTGGAGTTGTAATAGGCGCGGCCTCCGGTCATGGACGCAAAGGTCAGGAGGGTCGACTCGGTATCCATCTGTCTCCGGCTCATATTGCGCGCATAATTTATGCCCGGGTTGAACACGGAGGCGCTAGGCACGATCCCAACTTGCAGCCCTTTGACATCCAGTGGATAGAGTGCAATCTGTGCGGCGTTCAACAGTTGCCAGGTGTGTTCGTACATGGGCAGTACATCGCTAAGAGTATCGCGGCCGGGGGGAGCGAGCTGCATGGTGTTGTCGCTCACGCTGAAAGGGAATCCGCCGCCCGCCCAGATCAGCGACTTGCGCCCAGGGCATCCTGCCAATGCCTGAGATAACTGCTGCATTCCCTGCAAGGTGTAGGTGATGGCAAGGCGTTGCTCGAACGATTGAAAATTCAGTTCCATGTCTTCCATCATGGTCTGGATTCTGTCGGCTTCGCTCTGCACGACGCCGGGGTCGACACCCGCGCTGCCATCGGGGCTGGCAGTTCCGGTTATGGCCTCCACCTCTTCCTGGGTATCGACCATATGGAACGTGTCGCCATTCACCTTATGCAGTGCGGCTACCAGGACGCGAGGGTCGGTAGTGAAGTCATGGATCACGTGAACGCCGCTACGGGTGAGGGTGTAGAGGGCTGTCGGCTCGCGCTGATCCACCGATTGCGTAAGATACTTGAGCAATTCCTTGCGCGCGTTCGTCTGATCCAGAAAGGGCGTGTTGATGAAGTCGAGCACGATAACCGTAATGCGATTGGCGGACGGCTTGCCCGCCAGGGAATTGCTGAACTCATTCGGATTCTTGGGACGCGACAAACGGTGCGCGTCGCTGGTGATTTCTTCGAACGTGGCAATCTTTTGTTCGGCGCCGTTTTCCAGCACCTTGAAGTCTTCCTTCTTCAGTCCGCTGATGTGATTGCCGGACTTGTCAGTCACCAGCGTGGGGATCAGCACCAGTTCAGTGCGCGAGGTGAATTTGACTTCAGAATTGTTCTCTTTGTCTTTGGGTTCTGCAAGGACAAAAATGGAACAAGCCAAGACGGCGATTACGGTGACGTAGCAGGAAAGCTTACGGCCAATCGTCATTCGCATACTCCCCTCTGATTGCGAGTAAAGGATGCGGGTAAATCACGGCGCGGATTGAGTGCTGGAGACGAGAAACGCCGTAGGACTTGCATTATTTCACATAGGACCGGAAATCACCAGAAGTCGATAGATTCCCATTCGTCATTGTGGTAGGATGTGTGCGTTACTCTGCCTTGTTAAGACAACCCCCATAGAATCACTCTCTAGGGGGTCGTGCACTGATTGAACCGAAAGGAAAGTCATGTTATGTCGGGGCATTCTAAATGGGCGACAATTAAACACAAGAAAGGGGCCTTAGACGCGAAGCGCGGAAAGGCCTTTACAAAGATCATCAAGGAAATCACCATCGCCGCAAGGATAGCTGGTGGAGACCCGGATGCCAATCCTCGCCTGCGTACGGCCATCGTGGCCGCCAAGGCTGAGAACATGCCGGCGGATAACATCAAGCGCGCCATTCAGAAGGGGACGGGTGAACTTCCCGGCGCCGCGTACGAGGAAGTGGTCTACGAAGGTTACGGGCCTGGTGGTGTGGCGATGCTGTTGGAGGTGACGACGGATAACAAGAACCGAACCCTGTCCGAAATCCGTCACATTTTCTCCAAGCACGCCGGGAACCTGGGGGAGCACGGTTCCGTAGGCTGGATGTTTACCAAACGAGGCTACATTGTGGTGGAAAAGGGAAAGGCCAGCGAGGAGACGCTGCTGGAATTGGTGACCGAGGCGGGCGCGGATGACATGGCCGAGGACGGCAGCAACTGGGAAGTCTTTTCACCCCCTGCCCAATTGCACCAGGTGGTTGACCGCCTGAAGACCGCCAACATCACGCCCGCTGCCGCGGAAGTCTCCATGATCCCCCAGTCTTACGTGAAGCTGACCGGCAAACAGGCGGATCAAATGTTCCGGCTCATGGAAGAGCTCGAAGACCACGAGGACGTCCAGCACGTCTTCGCGAACTTCGACATCGAGGAAGCGGAGCTTCACGCCCTGACACAGGCGAAGTAAGGAATCGCCTGGCGGCGCCCGACCCACCCCACGGACGCCTTGCGTCCAGCTCACCGCCCTTGCATAGCGGTCGGGGCAAAAGGCAGGGTGCGCCGCCGCGGGCATGGAATTCCAGCTTCGGACTCTCGGGGTTTTGGCTCTTGGTAGACGAGCCGTTGCCCTCTCTCACCCGCAAGGACGAAGATGCGTCATTGCACGTGTTGAGCCTATGGCGATTCATCCTCGGAGATTCCGGGTTCTCATCCCTTTCTTCGGTCTTGTCATCGTAGCAGGCAGCTACCCTGCCTCGATTTTTCTCCAAGCCGCCGGTGTTCCGGCCAAGCTGACTTATTCAAGGACGTTCAAGGGCAGCACCCCCGAGTATCTACTGATTACCGTGGACTCAAAAGGGTTGGGGACTTTCGAAGGCCACAAACTGGACGAAGCACAGAGCCCTCGCGCCTTTCAGCTTTCCGCAGGCACCACGGAGCGAATCTTCGCGCTGGCCGGGCAACTTCACAACTTCCAGTCCGTTGACCTCGACAGCCACAAGAAGGTGGCAAACCTGGGCCAGAAGACCCTCACCTACCAGCAGGGCGAGGACGTGAACCGAGTGGTCTTCAATTACACTGAGAACCGAATGGCACGGGAGCTCGTGGACATCTTCGAAGCAGTGGGCACAGTTGAGGAGCACATTGCGGCGCTTGAATTTGAGATGAAGTATGACCCGTTGGGTCTCCCGCAAGAGCTTTTGCAAACCCAGATCGAACTAAAAAACAAGAGCTTGGCCGACCCCGAGATGCTCCTTCCGACGCTGGAAAAGATTGCTCATGGTTCGCGCTTTCTTCACTTGGCGCAGGTTCGCGCTCAGCAGATCATCGAACGAATCCAACCCAGCCCTTAGGCCGAATTTCTCAGCGCGCTCTGCGTCATTGCTGATTGACGATTGACGATTGAAGAAGTGGCATGGCAACTCCTTCCGCTGTCCGTGAGCAATCGGCAATCGTCGATCGGCAATCGGCAATCGGCAATTCCAGCCATCCGGCAACCTATTGGCTGTCTGCCTCGTCTAGACTGGTGTAAGGTTAGGGTGGCCTGTTAGGCCTTTCTCGGGGTTTTGGGGAGGTGGTCCATGACACCCATGAAACAACCGGTAGCAAGAATTTTGGTGGGGTTAGGTGCGGCAGTTTTTCTTGGGATTGCCGCAGCCTGGGGCCAGACTTATTCTCACGCCCGTATTGTTCGCCTTAGTTTTGTCGAGGGCAATGTCACGATACAGCAGTCCGACATTGCCGATTGGGCCGAAGCCCCGATGAACACCCCTATCCAGGAAGGCTTTAAACTTTCGACTGCGGAAGGCAGCTTTGCCGAAGTTGAATTCGAGAACGGCTCGACAGTACGGCTTGGCCAGCTTTCCATGCTTGAATTCACCCAACTTGCCCTGGCTTCCGACGGAAGCAAAATCAACTGCCTCACGATGCCCAAGGGCTATGCGACATTCCATGCGGCCCCCGAAGGACAAGACGTGTACGAGGTGCGCACGTCCAATGCAACGCTTACTCCGCGCGGGAAAGCGATGTTCCGGGCTGATGTCGATTCCTCAGAGGAACGGGTAGAAGTCTTCAACGGCTCGGTGGAGGTCGCAAGCTCTCTCGGTTCCTGGACGGTGGCCGAGAATTCGGTCCTTGAACTGAGTCCCGGTACTGACCAGCCTGACCAGCTCTCGGAAGGAGTCACCGAGGACGACTGGGATCGCTGGGTGCAGGAGCGAGAAAGTCGAGTGGAAGCCGCCCAAAACAGCCCATCGCCCGGAGCGTCTTCCAATAACGGCAGTGACGCTTTTTATGGCTGGTCTGATTTGTCGTATTACGGGAATTGGTCCTACATGCCGGGTTTCGGATACGGGTGGATGCCGAATGTCTATGCGGGATGGTACCCGTATTCGTTTGGCCGCTGGTGCTGGTATCCGAGCTTTGGATACACGTGGATTTCTGCGGATCCCTGGGGCTGGCTGCCCTATCACTGTGGCGGGTGGGACTTCTTTCCTGGGATGGGCTGGATGTGGTTCCCTGGGAGTTGCGGAATTTGGTCACCGGCCCTGGTTAGATGGTATGCCGGCCCTGGATGGATTGGGTGGATCCCACAATCCCGCCATCACCATAAAGGTAAAATGAATAACCCCTGCCCACAGGGTCACTCCTGTGGAACTGCCGTAAGCACTAAGGCGTTTCAGACCGGCCGTCCTGTGGGTCCTGGAACCATCCTCCCAGTAAACCTGGCGTCTGGCAAGATGATTGAACGGCCCGAAATTTTGCCGGATCGGCAAGCCAAGCTTCCAGGCCGAATTGTGCCCCAGCCCGCCGGGTTTGCCAAGATTGAACCGATTCTGAAAGGTACACGCGGCGCAACCTTAGGCCCACAGACTATCAACAGGAAGCCGACAACCTCTGCACCGGGTGCGGTCGCAGGCTCAAGTCGCGCTGTGGGCAGGCCGACGGTTGAATCTTTCACCCAGCACGCGGCGCCTGGAGCGAGATCCGGAATAGTCTATGACCCGGCGTCAGGACTATATGTGAACAACTCTCGCCTGCCCTCAGGGGCCACTCAGGCGCCGAACGAACTGCCTATCCGTCCACTCCCTTCAGCCCCAGAGGCTTCGGGATTGCGTGCTGTTCAGCCGTCGTCAGGAACTCCGCCAAAGGTGGGACCCACGGCTGCTCCACAAAGCCATACGGGAGGCTGGTCACATCATTCTTCCCCTCAGTCTGACTCTGGCTCGTCCGCAGCATATCGGAGTGGAGGAGCAACGGCGGGCGGCCACGCGACAAGTGGCAGCAGCTTCAGGGCAGGTGGCGCCACGAGTGGCGCGGTCGGGAGCGGAGGCGGCAGCATGGGTGGTGGCTCCCACGGCGGCGGGTCGAGCTCAGGCGGCGGCATGGGTGGTGGCTCCCACGGCGGCGGTGGGTCGGGCTCAGGCGGCGGCATGGGTGGTGGCTCCCACGGCGGCGGCGGGTCGAGCTCAGGCGGCGGTCATCACTGAGAAGCCGCTCTCGTAGGGGGACGGCTTGCCGTCCCCTTGAAGGGTAGGGCAAGCCCTACCCCTACAACACCTCGTGTCACCTGAGCCGTAGGACCATGTACTCTTCGTCAAAGTATTGGTCACCAATCTTGAGCGCAGCGCGTTCAACTCCGAAGGTTTCGAAGCCAAGCGAGCGATAGAGCGTCTTCGCTGCGACTTGGCGGGCGGATACGGTTAGATCAACCTGCTCTAAACCGGGCAGGGTCTTGACCTTCTCCAACAGCGCCGAGAACAACGCTCGGCCGATGCCCTGCCGCCTGTAATTCACCCTCACGTAGACGCCCCAAATCTTGCCCTTGTGGCGGGCCTTGAGATGTTTTTCGCGGAAGAAACCCGCCATGCCGACGAGTTCTCCGGAGAGGAATGCGCCCAAAACAAAGCTGCCGTCCGCCTGACGCAAGCGCGCCGCGGCCAACTCGATTGGGGTTGCGCGGTGCTCCTCGGCGGACTCGGCGAACGACTGCGGTTCCTGCTCGAGAGCCTCGAGCCGCAGATTCCAATAGGCCGCCGCATCACCTTCCGTCAGGACGCGAGTCTCCACATCAATCATCGTTCCGCTATTGTAGCTGAAGGCGGGTGCGGCGGTGCAACCCGCTCAGTCGCGGCGCACAGGATGAGCGCATTCGAGATTGCAGATTCCAGATTTCAGAGAGGCAAGAACCCGCAAGGCTCTGATGCACCGGGGCAGGCGCTACGCGCCACCTGCTGTCTTCTGACTCCTGGCTCCTGAATCCTGACTCCTGAATCCTGCCTTGTGGGGCCTTTTCTTTACTGCGGGAGCCAAAATAAGCCGGCGCATTTTTCACTTGCTCTTCGCTTTTCATTCGCCTATAATGCCAAGCATAGCTACCCCCGTGACCAATGGAGCTGGGGGGAATTATTTCTGAAATGGTGCGAACATGGCTTTGACGCGTCGGCAGAAACAGGTGTTTGATTTCCTGGTGGATTTCATCAATCGCAATGGGTACTCGCCGAGTTTCGAGGAGATCGGCGGAGGTTTGGGGCTGTCGTCACTCGCGACGGTGCACAAGCACATGCAGACCCTCGAAAAGAAGGGTTTCATCCGCCGCAGCTACAACCAGAGCCGGTCGGTGGAGGTTGTTGCCGTACCGGGCTCGGTGCCGTTTGCCAAGACAGCGGTTCGTCCCTTCGGGCGGAGGAAGCTGCCGTTCGAGACGAGAGCCGGAGTTGAGCCGGTTGGAGCGGCCCCCATTCCAATACCCGCCACGGTTTTAGGCAACATGGAGTTCCCCCTGCTGGGGCGAATCGCCGCCGGCCAGCCGGTTGAAGCTGTGCCCAATGCCGAGACCTTTTCCTTCGGCGATTTCACTGCTGGGCGAGGAAGCCTCTTCGTCCTGCGGGTAAAGGGCGACTCGATGATTGATGACCACATTTGCAACGGAGATTACATCCTGGTGGAAGGAACGCAGACGGCAGAGAACGGAGAGATCGTGGTGGCTCTTATCGAGGGTACCGACGCCACACTCAAGCGATTCTTCCGCGCCCCCAATGGGAAAATCCGCTTGCAGCCCGCCAATGCCCAAATGGACCCCATCATCGTGTCTGCCCGAGAGGTGAAGATTCAAGGGAGAGTGGTTGGGGTGCTGCGCAAGTACTGACCTTTTTTGGCGTGGGCTAATCTACGTGTACTTCAGCCACCGGAGCAATTCCACCAGCGACGGTCTCTTGCCATACATCAAGATGCCCACCCGGTAGATCTTGGCGGCGACATACACCACGCCGACTGTCGTGGCCATGCTGAGGGCCAGGGAGAGGGCGATTTGCCAGAAGGGTGGAGTCTGCAGCGCAATACGAAAAATCATGAGAATGGGGGACAGAAAGGGGACCAACGACACGACAACCGAGAGCCGTGAGGCCGGGTCGCGCATAACGGCGGGGTAAAGAAGGAAGGCGGCCACGACGAGCAGGGTGACGGGCATTTGCACTTGCTGTGCCTCCTCATCGCTGGAAACCATTGCCCCAACGGCAGCGTAGAGAGACGCATAAAGAAAATAACCAGCCAGGAAGAACAGCAGGGCATAGATCAAAAGAGAAAGTGGAATATGAAACTGCGGCACGGACGCACCCGGCCTGAAAGCGGTCGCGAGGGCTGCACCGTAAGTTGAGATAAGAACGGCGGTGAGTGTCCAGATGAGGTACTGCGTGAAGCCTACCCCGGCAACGCCCAGGATCTTTCCCGTGAGCAACTGAAATGGCCGGGCCGAGGAAGCGAGGATTTCAACAATGCGCGTGGTTTTCTCTTCCAGAACGGATCGCATGGTCGCTAGGCCATAAACCAACAGCGTCATGTAGAGAACCATGCCGACGACGACCGCCGCCAAGAAAGTTTGACCTTTTTCTTCCGACTCTCCTCCCTTACCAACTTTGACCAGGGTGAAATCCACCCCGCGAACC
>Ga0208456_1000896_pt1 | contig 13839 bp, 9 predicted proteins | sample June2015DPH_4_10_2_FD_184691 | JGI IMG/M metagenome (GOLD analysis project Ga0208456, IMG submission 184691) | Peatland microbial communities from SPRUCE experiment site at the Marcell Experimental Forest, Minnesota, USA - June2015DPH_4_100... | ecosystem: Environmental > Terrestrial > Soil >... | reverse complement strand
GGATGCCATCGTCGCGGTGGACGTGGGCCAGCACCAGATGTGGGGCGCCCAATTCTGGAATTTCACGCGCCCGCGCGCTTGGCTCTCTTCCAGCGGGCTGGGGTCGATGGGCTATGGCTTCCCGGCGGCCATGGGCGCGCAAATGGCATTTCCCGATCGACAGGTGATCGCCATCGTGGGCGACGGCGGATTCCAGATGACCCTGAACGACCTCGCCACCGTTGTGCAGTACCGTGTTCCGGTCAAGATCGCCATCATCAATAATCGTGCCCTGGGGATGGTCCGCCAGTGGCAGGAAATCTTTTTTGAGAAACGTTACTGCGACATTGACTTGGACTTCGCTCCCGACTTCGTGAAGTTGGCCGAAGCTTACGGAATTCGCGGCGCGCGGGTCGAGCACCGCACCGACGTGGCGGATGCGGTGCAGGATTTCTTGAGCGATCGCGAGCCGCGCCTGATCGACTTCTGGGTTGATCCGGCAGAGAACGTTTATCCGATCGTGCCCCCGGGAGCATCCCTGGCGGAAATGGTGGTGGAGCCTCCGCGCGTCCTGGTGGAAGAGGAAGCGCTCGACGATCTGTGGGCGGTTTAGCGTCCTGACAGGAGCAGGTTATGCAGTGGTTACTGACTCTTGAAATGAATAACGACATGATATCAATCTGCCGCCTGATGAACATTTTGCGGCGAAAGAGCCTGAAGATCACCACGCTGGCGATGACGGCCCGGCCGGCGGGGTTCTCCCTGATGGGCGTCGTAGATTCAGCGGAAGCCGATATGGACTACCTCTTCAATTTCTTGCGGCGGACCGAGGGAGTGCAGCACGTCACATGCTACCGCCATGAATCCTTTCCGAATGCTTCCTTCGTGTTTATCGATTCGGAAGCGGACAATTCCAGCGTCACTCAAGTGCTGAAAGCATTTCCAGAATCGAAGCTGATTTTTGCCAGCCACGGGAAGTATTTGCTGGAGATTCCGGTGGAGAAACGGCGGAACCCTGCTTCGGCAGGCGCTCGAGACCCGGCGTTTCTTCCCTTCGCTTGTGTCAAGACAACACGCGGCGCCACGCACCCGGAGCTTGCTGCAGTTCAGGCTTGATTTTCCCTTTCGCCACGATCCAGTGTAATACAGCACATGACGACAGGGTGGAGAACTGGTATTCTGCATTGATCCCTTCCGGTTTGTCATTCCGAGCGCAGCGAGGAATCTCGCTCTGCTTCGAGGGTTAAGAGAAAGAAGCACAGCGAGATTCCTCGCTGCGCTCGGAATGACACCGGAAGTGGGTATTTCATTTTCACGGGGAAACGAAATGGCCAAAGTCTATTACGAGAATGATGGAGATTTGAAACACTTGGCGGGCAAGACCGTCGCTGTCATCGGCTACGGGAGCCAGGGGCACGCGCACGCGCTCAATCTGCGCGACAGCGGGATGAAGGTGATCGTGGGTGAGGTCCGCCCCTCTACCCCCCAGGCCAAGGCGAAGGAGGCTGGCTTCGAGGTCGTTGATGCAGCGGAAGCTTCCCGGCGCGGCGACCTTATCGCCGTGCTCATCCCTGACCATGTGCAGCCCAAAGTTTACAAGGAACAGATCGAGCCCCATCTTGGGAACGGGAAGACCTTGTTGTTTGCCCACGGCTTCAGCATTCACTTCAAGTTTATCGTTCCGCCCCCTACGGTGGACGTCATCATGATCGCGCCCAAGTGCCCCGGTCACCGGTTGCGCGAGCTTTTCCAGGAAGGCATCGGCGTCCCGGCCTTGCTTGCCGTCGCACAGGACGCCTCCGGCCACGCCGTCGAGACCGCGCTGGCCTACGCCAAAGGTCTTGGGAGCCTTAAAGCGGGTGTCATCCGCACCACCTTCAAGGAAGAAACCGAAACAGACTTGTTTGGCGAGCAAACCGTATTGTGCGGTGGCGTGTCAGCATTGATCACGGCGGGATTTGAAACCCTGGTCCAGGCGGGCTATCAGCCGGAGATCGCTTATTTCGAGTGCCTGCACGAATTGAAGCTGATCGTGGACCTGATTTATCAGGGCGGGATCAAGTATATGCGCTACTCGGTGAGCGACACGGCTGAATACGGCGACTACACCCGCGGGCCGATGGTGATTGATGCGCACGTCCGCGAAACCATGAAGAAGATCCTCGCCGAGGTTCAGAATGGCCGGTTCGCGAATGAATGGATGGAAGAGAACGCTCAGGGCCGGAAGAAGTTCCTCGAAATGCGCGCCCAGGCAGCAGAGCACCTGATTGAAAAGGTCGGGAGTGAGTTGCGGAAAATGATGCCCTGGATTCAGGGCTCCAAGGAGGAAGCCACCGCCGCTCAAGCCGAGGCACGACGATAGCTCGGCAAGCGGTCTCACTTACCCGGGCTACCCGCAATTATAATCAGGAGAAATGCCGCCACTCCGTTCGTGGGCATCCAAGGAGAGACATGAGGCCAGGAACAGACGTTTCGCAGACGAGTGCTCAAGCAGTGAAGGATCCCCACTCCCGTGTCAGGAAACTCGCGCTCATCGGCGCCGGGAAACTCGGTGAGGGACTGCTCTCGGGAATTTTGGGCTCGCAGCTTGTTCCCGTTGGGCGCGTGGAGGCTACTGTAGCTCACCAACCGCGCGCCGACTACCTGACAGAAAAATATGGCATCAAAGCGCATACCAACAACGTTCAGGCGGTCTCCGGAGCCGACCTGGTGCTGATCTGCTTGAAGCCCCAACAGGTGAAGGGCTTTCTGCACGAAGTCAAGAAGAAGCTGAGAAAAGACGCCGTCATCATTTCCTCTGCGGCCTCGGTGACAACGTCCTTGATCGAGCGTGAAATCGGACGGCCGGTGCGCGTGGTCCGCGCCATGCCCAACACACCGTGCCTTATCCGCCAGGGTATGACGGCCCTTGCGGCAGGGCAGCACGCCACCGAAGATGACATGCGCCTGGCGCGAGAGATCTTCAGTTCCATGGGCCGAAGTGTGGTCGTGGATGAAAAACACATGGATGCCATCACGGGTCTTTCGGCCTCCGGCCCTGCCTACGTTTATGTGATTATCGAGTCACTGGCCGAGGCGGGGGTGAAAATGGGGCTGCCGCGCGACCTTTCCACCGAACTCTCCGCCCAAACCTTGCTGGGTGCTTCCGCCATGGTGCTACACACCGGCGAGCATCCCGCCAAGTTAAAGGACATGGTGACCACGCCGGCCGGCTGCACCATCGACGGTCTCCTGGAACTCGAGGAAGGCGGCCTGCGCGTTACTTTGATTAAAGCCGTGGTGCGCGCCGGCGAGCGGGCGCGACAACTCGTGGAAAGCCAGAATACGTAATAAGTCGAGAAGTCGAGAGTCTAGAGTCGAAGAGTTAAGAACTTTCGACCGTCGACTGTCGACTCTTGACTTGTTCAAGCCGCGTCGCCGAGTGCTTGTTCCAGGGCCTTCCGCAGAGCCTCAAGGCTCGGCTCGACGCGAAGTCGCTGGCGGCTTTCCTGAACTTCCGAGCGGTGGCGCATGATGTACTCGGTATCCTTCAGTTGGTTGCCCGTGAGAACGCAGACAATGTCCGCGTGCCAGGGAATTTTTCCGGCACGCACTAACTTTCGAACCCCGGCGATAGTCGCTGCGGAGGCAGGCTCACATCCTACGCCGTCTTCGGCCAGCACGGCCTTGGCCTCAAAGATTTCCTTGTCGGTGACGGACTCCGTGAACCCCCCGCACCACTCCAGGACTCGTTGGGCCTTCTTCCAATTGGCGGGATAGCCAATGCGAATAGCGGTGGCTTCGGTGTCGGGTTTATCGACGGGGGTCAGTTCGTTCAAGCCGCCCGCCACCATTTGATGGAACGGACTGGACCCCGCGGCCTGCACGACCACAACCTGCGGCACCTTTTCGATGAATCCAAGCTCTTTCAACTCGCGCAGTCCCTTGCCGATGGCGGAGCAATTGCCGAGATTCCCACCCGGCACCACAAGGTAGTCGGGCGGTCGCCAGGCCCGTTGTTCAAGCATCTCCGCCACGATGGTTTTCTGTCCCTCGATGCGGAACGGGTTCACGGAGTTCACTAAGTAAAGACCCCATTCCGCTGCAATCTCACGGAGCAGCCTGAAAGCCTCATCGAAAGTATCGCCCACCTCCACCACCAGCGAGCCGAAATCTAAAGCCTGGGCAAGCTTCGCAGCGGAGATTTGCCGGTAAGGCACAAAGAGCAACGATTTCATGCCGGCGCGAGCCGCGTAGGCTGCCATAGAGGAAGACGTATTGCCGGTCGAAGCGCAGGCTACCATGCGGATGCCACGCGAGGCAGCCCGCGTGATGCAGGCGGTCATCCCCAGATCTTTAAAGGACCCGGTGGGATTGTTGCCCTGATGCTTGATGGTCAAATGGACGGGGCCGGCCCACCATCCTGTGCGGCGGGTTCCCACTAAGGGTGTCGAGCCCTCCGAGAGCGAGATAATCCGGTCGCCCGGCTCGATGAAGGGGATCAACTCGCGAAATCGCCACACCCCGCTGCGGTCGATGGGTTCGCCACTCAATCGCCGCTGATGCCACGCCCGCCGAATGGCTTCGGGATCGAAGGCCTCAAACTCATATCTCACCTCCAGGAGCCCGCCACAGTAAGCACACGCGTGCGCATCCTTCTTCGGGTTTTGCTTGCGCCGGCAAGCTTCCTCAATGCATTGGAGGTAGGCAGATGACATTACTACAGCTTAAATTCTTCGTGAATGGCTCTTACGGCTTCCTTCACGTCAGAGGACTTCACGGCAAATGAGATGCTCAATTCGGAAGACCCCTGGGCGATAGCGATAATGTTAATCGCGCGCCGCCCCAGCGCTCCGAAGGCTCGCCCGGCGACGCCTGGGGTGCCTTTCATGTTTTCGCCGATGGCCACCACAATGGCCACGTGAGGCATGACCTCTATCGTGGCTGAGCGGTCGTGAATTATCTCCAGCTCAAATGCTTTCTCGAGCTTGGCTTTCGCCCGTTTCGACTCCGCATCGTGGACGGCAAGGCACAGCACGTTTTCTGCGGAGGATTGAGTGACCATGAGGGCGGTGATATCTTGCAGGCTGAGGCAAGTGAAAACCCGGCTTGCCAACTGGGCGAAGCTCAGTCGATCTCCTCCACTGACCGTGATGAGGTTGGCTTTGCTCAGGGAGGTGATGGCCTTCACGCCGGGCGGGCCGTCTGGCGCAGCAGGGGCGATCCGGGTTCCCGGGCAGGAAGGGTTAAAGCTGTTCTTGATCCAGACCGGAATCTTCTTTTTCATCACCGGCTGAATGGTCTTGGGGTGGAGCACCCTAGCCCCGAAGAAGGAAAGCTCAATGGCTTCCCGGTAGGAGATGCCGGGAATAATCCGCGCCTCTGGGACCAAGCGAGGGTCCGCCGTCATCACCCCGTCCACATCGGTCCAGATCCACACTTCGTCGGCCTCCAGAGCCGCCCCGATAATTGTGCCGCTGAAGTCTGATCCCCCCCGGCCAAGCGTCGTGCAGAGGCCCTCGGGTGTGGCTCCCCGGAATCCGGTAATGACGGGAACGGCCCCGCGTTTGCGAAGTGGGACAAGGCGCTGGCGGGTCTTGGCGGCGGTCTCGTCGAAAAGGGGAGAGGCGTTGCCAAAGTTGTCGTCCGTGACGATGAGTTCGGTGGCGTCCACGGCCTCCGACGCAATGCCCAGGGAGCGGAGGATGGCCGCCAGGAGGTTCGCGGACATGACTTCGCCGAGGCTGGAAAGTGTATCCATGGCGCGGGGAGTAACTTCCCGAACCAGGGAAAAACCGGAACAAAGGTTCTCAAAGTTACCGACCTGGGCAGCTAAGCGAGGCAACACCAAAGATTGGTCGGCCGCCGAGAGAAGCTGGTCAGCGACTTCGCGGTGACGCCGCGCCAACTCCCGGCGTACGTTCTTCCAGTGTTCACCATCGCCGGCGCTGGCTTCCGTGGCCGCGCGAATCAGCATGTCCGTCACTCCGCCCATGGCCGAAACCACCACCACGAGGTCGGCGTGTTGAGCATGCTCGGCCACTATCCTGCCCACATTTTGCATCCGCTCGGCGTTCCCTACCGAAGTGCCGCCGAACTTCATGACCACGAGTGGCTTCTTGCCTTTTGCAGGAGTCGTCGCTTCTTTAACCATAATTCGTCCCTTGCCTCGGGTATAAGTCAATCCCTGCCCGCCTGAGCCAAGCGGAGGCCCGGGTGCGCTCAGGTCAGCTAGCGAATAGTATTCGTGGCCGTGGATGAGGAGACAGAATTAGGTGTCTTGGTCGATTCGCGGACAACCTCGATGAAGACCTTGGCAGGCAGTGACAGGTATCGGTCCCGGCGGTACACCAAACCTAGTTCCCGGTAAATCTTCCCGCCTTCCAGGGGAATCAGCTTCAACACGCCGGCCATGACCTCGGGTTGCGCGTAGGTCCTGCTAATCAGGGAAATCCCCAGGCCCGCACCCACAAACTTCTTGATGGTTTCAACGCTGGCCAACTCCATGGAGATCTGGATGTGGTCACGGTACTCACGTAACAGCCGGTCAATCACCACCCGCGTGTGGCCGGTCTTCGGCAGGATGAGCGGGTGGTGTGAAATCTCCTCCGGCGTCACGCTTTTGTTCTTCCCCAGGGGGTGATTCTTGGGCACCACAAGCTGGACTTCGTCGCGAAAGACCGGGATGACCTCCGTGTTATTCGCCGACTGCGGCAGAGTGACGATCCCCAGGTCCAGGACGCCTTCCTGCACTTTCTGCAAAATCTTGTGGCTGAAGTTGCGGTAGATACTGATCTGCACGAGCGGGTAAAGCTGTTTGAACTTGAAAAAAGTCTTCGGCAGGACGTAGAGGCAGGTCGCCTCGTTGGCCCCCATGTAGAGTTTTCCGCGTGGCGTTTGGTTCAGCTCGGCGATGGCTTGCAGGGCCTCCTTATGGAGGCCCAGCATCTTGTCCGCGTATCGCTGAAGGATCTCGCCCGCTGGGGTCAGGAGAACCTTCTTGCCGCTTCGGTCGAACAGCTTCTCCCCACACTCCTGTTCCAAAAGCCGCACTTGAGCGCTAATGGCAGGCTGCGTGCGAAAAATTTTCTCGGCCGCACGGGAGAAACTCTGCAGCTTAGCGACTTCCAGAAAGCTGGCTAGTTGGTCATAGTCCATTGTATCTTGTCTACACCTAACTTTTACTATAGCAGATTGGGCGGGCTTGGCAGAAACAAAAATGACAGTCGCCGGTCCGTAGTCAGCGGGCAAGACCAGGGGCGTAAGCCATAATCCCTCAAGAGGGAGTGCTGCCAGCAGGGTGGCCGCGCGCGCCCGGGCGGGTTCAAGGTAGCTCACCATTCATAGAGCCAGACATAGCTCGTGGCCCGGCTGCGCTGCGGCATTCCATAAGCTTTCCCGTCTTTTTCTTCGCCGTTTCGCCAAGCCAGGCGAAGCCCCTTTTGAAAGACAATCGGATCCTCCTCATGAAAACGGTAGGCAGAAAAACGGCAGGTGCCGTCGGCATCTTGCTCTTTGTGCGTCAGGCCGGCGATAGGGAAGTGGTACATGCCGCGGTTGAAGTAATAGGTGCCAAGGAAGTAGTCCTCGGTTCCCGAGGAGAGCAAAAGGGGCTCTTTTGCGCCATCCATATAGGCTCTAAGGATGGCTTCGAGAAAGTTGAAATTCTTGCTGGCGACTGCCAGGGTCACTTGGTAAAGGGCGCCGGCGCGCGATGATTGGCAGATGTCGAAAATCTGGAGAGGCTCTAACTCGACATTGTCGCGTACTTGGAGCCGCAGCCGTGCATTATCCGGCAGGCGGATATTGCCAAGGAAAACCGGGAGGTTCTCGACTCCCCGGATGATCCACCAGAACACTTGGGGTTTCTCGACGCCCACGCCCACTTGCCCGGTAACCCGGATGCTCTTACCAAAGGGGATTCGGTAAGTATTATAGAGACCGCTGGGATGGCCGGACTTTCCCAGGCGCTCGGAACCCCAGGGGGCTGAGGGATCGCCCCAGCCGATTCCGTGGCCAAGAAAAAGCTCCATATCAATCGAGGGTTTGGTTTCTCCATCGACATAGAAGCGAATTCGGGTGCGGTCATATCCCGGCCAGTCGCCGCCAAACCACATATGCGTCAAACATCCGGCGCCTTCATGCTGGAAGAGCACTACCTCGCGGTCAGGGTAAAGCAGCCCTTCCTTGCCGGCGGTTCCAAAGGTTTTGAGGATTGCGGCGGATAAGGCGCTCTCCCCCTTTCGCAAAGGGCTTCCTGAAACTGCAGAATAAGGCCAAATGAGGGAAGCAACAGCGACTACGAATGCTGTTCCCCAGTAGATGGCAAACCACAGGTTAGTCTTCGCCCCCGCAAGAGTTGGACTCTTCATTGTAGACTCCTTTGCCGCGCGGGAAGTCCACCGCACCACCCCCTACCCCCTCCTCAACTGAGGAGGGGAGTTGGAAATTCCCCTCCTTTTTAAGGAGGGGGTTAGGGGGTGGTTGAGCGGGCTATGCTCGAGACAAAGTGATAACTTCCCGAACCGATTTCGTAAACCACCGCGCCCGCCTCCGCGCGAAGGTATTTGATACCCGGCGTTTCGCCCGCCGGCCTGTCACTTTCCTTTACGGATGCCGCAGCGTCGGCCGGGACGTACACCGTTGCCGTGGTGTTGACGGGCACGGTAACACTCCAGGTAAAGCGATCCCCGTCATGCTTCCAATCGCTCACAATTTCGCCGTAGGGAGAGTTGTGCGCAGCCTTTACGAAAGTCAGGTCGCCGACCGGAGTGGGGTGCATGATGATGTGCTTGAAGCCTGGGTGTTGCGGATCGGGGCGGATGCCCGCCAAGTTTTCATAGAACCAAGTGATAAGGTCGCCCACCAACATCAAATGGTTACCCAAATTCATGGCCGGATTGGCGGTATCGCCATTCCAAAGTTCCCAGATCGTGGTGGCGCCTTTGCCGCTCATGTAGCCCCAGCTCGGGTACGACTTCTGGGAGGCGATCTCATAAGCGACATCCGGGCGGCCGTTGTCAGAGAGCACCTGCATGAGCCACTGGCCGCCGATCAGACCGGTTCCGATGTGCCCTTTGTTTTGCTCCTCAATCTTCCGCACCAGCGCTTCGGAGACTCTCTGCCTGTCCTGTTCCGGAACCATGCCGAAGGCCAAAGGAAGGACACTGGACGTCTGGGAGCCGTTGCTGTATCGGCCGGTCGGCTGATTGAAGTAGGTCTTGTTGAACGCAACTACCAGCCTGTCAGCAAGCTGGTTAAAGTCTTTCGCATCGCTTTCCTTACCAAGCAGCGTCGCGTTGCGGGCCATCAGGCGCAGCAGATGGTAGTAATAGGCTGAGCCGAGCACGGGGCCCTCGGTCGTGCGGGCCGGATCGTTGGAATGGATCAATTCGGGAGACTCAGGCGGGACGCACCAATCGCCGTAGACATCTCGCGGCATGAGATCGTCTTTGAGGTATATCTGCATATGAGTGATCCACTTCTTCATTCCCTCATAGTGCCGTTCAATCACCCGCAAATCGCCGTACTGATCGTAAAGGTGGTCAGGGATAATGATGAAGCTGGATGGCCAGGTGACATTGTCATTGCGGAAAGGCCAGAACGCCGGGGACACGTCGCTGACGCTCCCCTTCGAATCCTGGGAGTCTGCGATGTCGTCCACCCACTTGGCATAAAGAGCGGCAACATCGAATAGGTAGGGTTCGCCTCGGCTCTCGGCAGACCGGTCACCGAGCCAACCTTGGCGCTCGTCGCGCTGCGGGCAGTCGGTGGGCATGCTGCGGTAGTTGTCTTTAGTCCCCCAGACCACGTTTTGGTAAATCTGATTGAGCAGGGGATTGGAAGTGGCGAAGTCAGCATGTTGTTCCACGGCGTCGTGAACTTCTCGTCCCTCCAGGGAGGACAAGTCTGGCTTGCCGGGGAAGCCCCTCACTTCCACGTAGCGGAAGCCGTGGTAGGTGAAACGCGGCTCGTACACCTCGGTCCCATTACCCTTGAGTGTGTAGACATCGGTCACCTTTGCGGAGCGAAGGTTGTCCAGATAGAGTGTGCCGTCGGGCCGGAGCCGTTCGGCATGGCGGAGCGAGACCTGGCTTCCTTTCGCTCCAGAGACGGTCAGGCGGCACCAGCCCACCATGTTCTGGCCCATGTCAAAGATGTAGACGCCGCGGTGGGGCTGAGTGATGGCCATGGGCTGGAGGGTTTCCGTAACGCGGATGGGTTCAATCGGTTGAGCGGCGAGGACTCCGCCGGGACCCTCGACCACCTGCGCTTGTTGCCAGCCGCTATCGTTAAAGCCCGGCTGGCTCCAGCCCTCCATTTCTTGGCGCGCATCGTAGACTTCGCCGTCATATTCGTTATTGGCGCGGATCGGTCCCTCGGTGGTCAGCTTCCAACTCCCGTCGCTCACCACGCGCTCCACCTTTCCGTCGCTATATTCGATTTCGACCTCAAGCAGCAGCTTGGGGTAGCCAAAGGTCCGCATGAAGGTGGGAACCTGGCGCCGCGGCGCGAAATAGCGCCCGTTGCCGAGGATTACACCGGCCGCATTGGGGCCTGGCTTTAACCGCTTGGTGACATCGTAGGTCAAGTAGAAGACTCGCTTGTCGTAATCGCTGAGGGCGGGAACCAGCACGTCGTCGCCCACCTTGGCGCCGTTCAGGTAAGGTTCAGAGAGGCCCAGGCCTGAAATATAGAGTGTGGCGCGCTTCACCTGTCCTTCCACATTGAAGTCCTTACGAAGCAAGCGGGCAGGCAGGACGCGTCGCTCCGCCCAACCCACCTCGCCCCAGGGAGCCATGCCGTATTCCCCCAGGACTTTGGCTGCCCCCCAGGCTGAGTCGTTGAACTCACTCTTATCCCAATCGGGAACCTCAGCCGGCGAGACTCGCCACTGCCCGTCGGTGTGGATGACCACCGTTTCACCGCGTGCCAGCTCCATTTCGAGTGCGCCGATCAGGCCTGAAGGAGCATCACCGGAAGCGCTCACGGCGACCGCGAGGATGTTGGCGCCGCTGTGCAGGGCCTGAGTAATGTCTTGCGATATGGGATCCTCGAGCCCCTTTGCTGACCCAACTTCATTCCCGTTGATATAAAGCGTAGAAGCGCCGGAGCCGACCAGATACAGGAGGGCATCCGAAACCGAATTGTCTTGCGGAATCTCGATCGTGCGACGGAAATATCTGGTGCCGGGACCGGGCTGGGACGACCAGACCCAGTGAGCTTCCTTTAGCCGCTCCGGCTTACCCTCGCCACCGTCGAGTCCGATCCACTTCCCCTTCCAGTCCTCGGCTTTGAGCAGCCCCATTGACCAAAAGGCAGGCTCACTCCAGGCCGAAGGCTTTCCATGGTCGTCCCATACCCGCACTTTCCACCACACCGGCATGCCTGAACCCAGCGGTTTGCCTTCGTAAGGCACATGAATGGACTTGTCAGACTTGACCTCTCCAGTGTCCCAGAGATCTCCCTGATCGCTGCGTAAACGCTCTTCGCTGCTCGCCGCCAGGATTTGGTAAGCCGTCTGCCTCTGGCCCCGCACTTTTGGATCGGTTGGCTCGAGTGTCCAGCTCAAGCGCGGTTGTAACGTATCGATGCCGAGCGGGTTCTGGCGATACTCGCAGCGCAAATTCATTGGTCGTAGAAGTCCCTCTGCGGCGATGGCGGGAAGACCAGAAGCCATGAGCATCAAGAAAGTCAGCGTAAGACCACATTTAGACATTCGATGACTCCTCATGACAAGCATTCTGTCCATAAGATATTACGCGCATCCCGAGCTGATGCAAGTGCGAACACCTGCACCCGGGTGCTGGTGTCATTTGGAACGGGGGTCCACTCAAGCCGCCGGTCATTCCCGCGAAAGCGGGAATCCAGTCCGTGGACAGCGTATTTCCGAAGGTTTGCGGAGTGGATTCCCGCTTTCGCGGGAATGACTGCGGCCTGGAGCGCCCGTGTCTCGCAAATAACACCACTACCCGGCCTTCCGACACCGGCCTTCCGAAATCTTGGCCACGAGGCGGGCTTGTGCCATAATGCAGTCTTTCTTAAAACCCAAACGCTCGGCCAAGTCCGATCCCGGGAGCAACCATGATTCGAATCCTACGTCTTATGCTTTTACCCTGCCTGCTTGCCGCTGTTGCCCTATCGCAAGAACCCAAATCGAGCCCTACCGTCATCGCTCTGAAAGCCGCACATGTCCTCGATGCCCGTGCCGGCCGCGTCCTCGACCTCCAAACTGTGCTCATTTCCGCCGACCGCATCGAGAAAGTGGGGCCCTCCTCCGAAGTGGCAATTCCCCCCGGCGCCACTGTCATTGATCTCGGCCCCGCAACCCTGCTGCCTGGCCTCATCGATTGCCACACCCACCTGACTGTCGATCCGCGCAATGCGGGATTTCGCTCCCTGGGCATTTCTGTTCCCAGGGAGGCCTTGACGGGTGCGAAGAACGCCCGCCTCACACTGGAAGCAGGCTTCACCACGGTCCGCAACGTGGCTGCGTCCGGCTACTCCGACGTGGCGCTTCGTGACGCCATCAACGCCGGCGAAGTTCCCGGCCCGCGCATGTTGGTGTCCGGGCCGCCGCTCGGCATCACGGGCGGTCACTGCGACGCAAATCTCCTGGCGCCCGAGTTCAACTATCACGCCGAGGGTGTCGCCGACGGCATTCCCGCCGTCATGGCGAAGGTCCGTGAAACCGTGAAGTACGGCGCGGACGTCATCAAGTTCTGTGCCAGCGGCGGAGTGTTCTCGAAAGGCGATCTTCCTGGGGCCGAACAGTATAGCCCGGCGGAGATGGCCGCGCTGATTTCCGAAGCCCATCGCCTGGGCCGTAAGGTGGCCGCGCACGCGCACGGGACACAAGCCATCATCGACGCCACGAACGCCGGCGTGGATTCCATCGAGCACGGCAGCTTGATCGACGACGCCGGCATCGCCGCCATGAAGCAGCATGAAACGTACCTGGTCGCGGATATTTACAACGACGACTTCATCCTTAACATGGGAAAACAATATGGCTTCACGGATGAAATGCTTGAAAAGGAACGAATGGTCGGGCAAAAGCAGCGCGAGGGTTTTCGCAAAGCCGCTCAGGCCGGCGTCAAGATCGCCTTCGGCACCGATGCCGGCGTCTATCCGCACGGATGGAACGCCAAGCAGTTCGCCTACATGGTGAGATATGGCTTGACCCCCATGCAGGCCATTCAGTCCGCCACGGTGAACGCCGCGGACCTGATCGGCTGGGCGGATCGCGTTGGCAGCTTGGAGCCGGGTAAGTTCGCCGACTTGATCGCCGTCCAGGGCGACCCCACCACAGACGTCACCGTCCTCGAGCATGTGCAGTTCGTGATGAAGGGTGGGCAGGTGGTGAAGAACGAACTCGCGAAGAAGTAGACCGCCCGTGTCGCAGGACGCGGGCACTCGGCCCTTATGCATTAGCTTGACTGAATCAGCATTTGCCCCTGGGACTACACCTCAGGAGGTTCGACCCCGGCTCGGGGAAGGCCACTATACGGTCTATTCGAGGACTCCGGCGGTCCAACTTCCTCGAACGGGGCTTCAGGAGCTTGGACTGACTGAGGGGTTTGGGTTAGGGTCATGGGACTCGTTCGTGCGAATTGGGGCTGAGTTTTAGCTCCCAAGTTATCACCCATGCCTTAGCCGGGAGGCAGAGCGAAGAGCCGAGGATCCGCTCGCCCTGTCCTTAATGTTCCGCTTCCAATCTTCAAGGGAAGGCCCTTTGATCTCTTCGGCTCGTTGGCGAAGCGCATCCATCTCCTCAGCCGCCAAGGGCTTGAACTGTTGGGCGATGCGAACATCATCCTCCAATTGGCCGATCGTAGTGCACCCAATCGCAATGCAGTTGACCGGCAGACTCAAGGCGTA
>Ga0208456_1000884_pt1 | contig 14103 bp, 13 predicted proteins | sample June2015DPH_4_10_2_FD_184691 | JGI IMG/M metagenome (GOLD analysis project Ga0208456, IMG submission 184691) | Peatland microbial communities from SPRUCE experiment site at the Marcell Experimental Forest, Minnesota, USA - June2015DPH_4_100... | ecosystem: Environmental > Terrestrial > Soil >... | reverse complement strand
ACCGCCAACCCCCCCGCCGATCAACCCTTCACCCTCTCCGGCACCCTCACAGCCGGCAGCACCCCCCTCTCCGGCAAAGTCATTAAGCTCAGCAGAGGGGATTCGTCAGGCCACTGGAGCGGGGCCAACTACACCACCACCGACGCCAACGGCGCGTACACCATCCCCCGCACCGAATCCGCGCAGGACATCTACACCTTCCAGGCGATCTTCGCCGGTGGCGATGCTTACGCCCCCGCTAACGCCACTGTCAGCCTCCCGGTCGGTAACTTTCAAGTAACCGAGATTAGTATCTTTTCAATAGTATCGTTTGCTCAACGGCTTATCGAATCTTAGAAAACGGGAGAACGTCTTTTCTAAAATATAGAGCACATTAGCATTTGAGAAGAACTAGCGAGGTATCAGTAAAAAAGATGCTTTCTGGGCATCGTGCAGTGGAATGTTTAGTTATAGCCATTTATTATAATATGCGTTTAAGTTCTTGCCCGAAATCGAGGTTCTAGTATTCAGGAATCGTTTGCTCCTTAGTTCAATTACATTCTCTAAGGCATGCAATGGATTTTTTGCCATACGGGCAATCCTCATATCTCCGCTGTCGGGCGCTATAGATGATTTTTGATCTGTCGAAAATCGTTGCTCACCGATTCAGAAATGAAGGAACGGACTGCAGTCCCAACCACGTTCTCAACTCCCAGTTTAGAAAATATTTTGTTTACAAAGTAACCTGACAAGTGGAGCAAAAGTCGAAAAGACTGAAGACTGCTATGTTGCGGAAACAAGCGGCACGATTTCTTAAAGGCAGTTGAAGTGTCTTAATCAGAAAAAACGAGCAAAAATCATGTCTCTGCGGAAATGGCACTACGTTTTCGTTCGGTCGCCTGCGAAAAAACTGCGATACCATGACACCGTCTCAGCCAAACCTTCTTCGAAGCTATATATCGGATGCCATTTTAGTAGTCTTCTAGCCTTCGCTGCCGACAGGTATTGCTTTGTTATCTCATTCGTTGACTCATTCAAGATGATCGGGTTCAGCTCGCTCTTCATGACCTGCAGTATCTTCTTAACAACTTCCAATACGGTCATAGGCTGCTCTGTACTGAAGTTAAACGCTTCTCCATGGATGCTTTTGTCATCCATCTTTTCCGCCAGCAGAGCGTATGATGTAGCTGCGTCTTTGATGTAAAGGTAATCACGCAGGTAACTCCCGTCACTGCGAATGAGTGGTCGTTGTTCTCTTAGGACAGACTTGATGGTCCCAGGGACGACCCTACTAAAGTTCAAGTCTCCCCCTCCATAAAAGTTCCCACATCGCGTTACGCAGACTGGCAAGGCGTATGTATGATAATAGCTGCTCGATAGCAGGTCGGCACAGCTTTTGGATACGTCGTACGGATGCGCCCCCCTCAAAGGCATCTTCTCATCGTACGGAAGATCTCCCTGTTGTCCGTATGCCTTGTCGCTAGAGGCGATAACGACCCGACTGATTAACGGCGCTCTTCTACAAGCCTCCAAGATGTTCCACGTGCCGTTGATGTTGGATTTGAATGTGGATATTGGATTTCTGTTAGCAATCGTGACGATTGTCTGAGCAGCCAAGTGAAACACTGTATCAATTTCATACTCGTTCAGACACCTTTCAAGTAGTGTATAGTCTTCAACTTCGCCGCTAATTGACACGATATCGTTCTTTATTCCTGACCAGATTAGGTGTGATTTTGGCACATAATCCCGGACCAATCCGACAACATTAGCATCCTTTTCGATCAAATACCTAGATAACCAAAAGCCCAGGAATCCGGTACAACCTGTTACAAAAACATTTCGGTCCTTCCAGAAGTTGATCGACATTTTTACCACGTTAAAGCGCTTTTAGCCTGTGATACGAGTCAAGTTGCGCTAGGCGAGCCTTTATATGTAGAGAGCGAAGGGTTGTTTGGATACCATGCGAATTGACTGCATTCGAGATTCGACGCCTGCGACTCCTTCTTGTGAGCGTTTGCATTTTTGTAATGGACTTTGTGTCCCTCTAGCTTGTGCCTTTCATACGAGACTTTGGCTTATTCTTTTTTCTTAAGTCCACGCACTTTTTTATAGCCGTTGAACTCGGCTCCACTGACTCTATCTACGTATTCATTATTGATAGCTTGTAGGTTGATTGCTGATGCTCCGGGGACACACTGCGACAGTTCGCGAGTGCCTCCTCACTTATAGCGTCCTTGCCTTGATTTCACATTGAAAGATATATTCGTTAGAAGATTCATCAGCAACCTTATGAGTATGAGCTTGTACGTTAGAGAGACAAGGCCTCATCGTGAAGGCACACGTCGGACCATTTGGATGAATGAGGAACTATACCTTCAACTGCAAGTTATCAAACGAAACCACCAGATTTTCAAATACCATTCTCATCTCTTCTTGCACCTCAATTCTCTCTTTAAGAGTTTTATAAACATCGGCGTCGAAATGCACTAAAACTAGTTTCTTAACCCTCGCCTCATCAGCAATAGCAACTGCATCATCCGGATTTAGATGAGGCCATTCATAATTTCTTTGCCCCCTCTTAAAAGAACATTCAGCGATAAGCAAATCAGCGTTTCTTGCTAGTCTAATGGCATTTTCACAGATTCCCGTATCAGGACAGTACGTGATTATCTTCCCATCGAGCTGAAACCGGTACCCTAGACACGTCGAGGAATGAAACAGGTACTTGCATTCTACAAGAAAGGGTATATTGTGCGTGCCTTCAGGAAGTTCCTTTACCTCAACTTTAAAGGGCAGTTGGGATAAAGGCACTGTAAACGGCTCATTGACTATGTTGTTTAGGATTGCTGTTGTGCCAACCTGCCCAAAAATTTGGAGTCCACGTTTGAAATTGAACCTATTCAAAATATGTAAACCAGCAATGTGGTCGAGGTGGAAATGGCTTAAGAATAGAGAAACAGGTTTTTGGCCCCTATCATATTGGTCTACTTTATAAATTCCGTTGCCTGCATCAAGGATGATCAGGTGGTCTTTTGACTCCACAAGAACGCACGTGGTATTCCCTGTTTTTGTATCGTACCATCCATTAGTACCGAGGAAGACAACCTCCATTGCTAATACACCAGAATCGGATCATTCATTAAATTCACGCAGGCTAACCTCCTACCGATAAAACTCACAAGCTGTTTTACGTCCTCGCGTATCGGCACAGCACAAATTCCCTATATCCCAAGCTAGAAAAAGTAGTTAGCTTGTCTCAATGTTGTTCAGCAACCTGCTGACATCTTTTCGTATGTCGTTAGTCAACTTGATAGTACTTTTCTTTAGGATCATCACAAAAATAAACATGGCATTTTAGCCAATTCATTCTTCTTAATATTTCCTTGACAATATCAAATACGCTTTGCATCTTACTGACGTAGTTAAACCCTCATTGGAAGTCAACAATGCGCAACAGGTTTAAGTCATTGGACCACAAGTGCCGGAGTCTTGTTTACCATATCCAACCAGATACATTTACGTAAAATCGCGACAGCTTAAATATTCCAAAGAGAAGAGCAAGAAGGAGATGACCAGAAGAGGGATCCGTGTATCACAAAACCGTTTAAATCACTCATCTTTTGCGTGAGTTAATTCTATGTCTTAATAGGTCAAACTCGTCGCGTCACTCGTGAAAGAACAATTAGCTAGGTGATTTTTTGCCGCGTATGCAGCTCAACATCGTTGCGAATTTCATTGGCAGATTTTGGGGTGCACTGATGGCTTGGGCCTTTGTCCCCATTTATATCAGGTTTATGGGCATAGAATCATATGGGTTAGTTGGGTTTTTCGCTACTCTGCAGACAATCTTCATGCTCATAAATCTCGGATTGGGACGCTCATTCGAGATTGAAGTCGCGCGATTATCCGCAGGACAAGAGGATCAACAGACAACCCATAATCTCCTGCGCACGCTTGAGATCTTGTATTGGACCGCAGCAATCTTGATTGTTATATTGCTCATCTTCCTCGCTCCATCGATCTCAAACTACTGGCTAATCGCCCCAGGATTTTCGCCAAACGCCTTACAACTAATAATCGTAATGATAGGGATCCTGATTGGATTAAATCTAATTCAAGGACTGTACGGTATTGGCTTGCTAGCCTTGCAGAAACAAGTGAGATTCAACGTAATAAACTCCACCTTTGGAACATTGCAGGCCGTGGGCGCAATTCTCGCTTTGTCGTTCATCGCACCAACAATTCAGGTTTTTTTTGAATGGCAGATTATTATCAACATAATCTGGACCGTTGCCGTGTTGTTCGCTTTGCGACGTGCGATGGGGCCCGTCTCCTCGGCGCCTCGATTTGACAAGAAACTGTTGTTGGATATACGGCATTTGACAGCTGGCATCACGGGGATAGCAGTCTTGACAACGATATTCAGCAGCGCCGACAAGGTAATCTTAAGCAAGATGTTGACTCTTGAATACTTTGGGTACTACACGCTGGCGTGGGGTGCGGCCTCTTTGTTGGCTTTAGTTACGTCTCCTATCGCTACTGCTGTTTTTCCTCGAATGGTACAGATTGTAGAGCGCCGAGATGAGGGAGCCCTGACAAAGATTTACCACCAAAGTTGTCAACTTCAAACAATGACGGTTTTCCCTATCGCGCTCGTATTAGTGTTTTTTTCATCGGAGTTTCTTTTCCTGTGGACCGGCAGCCCTGCGATTGTAGCTAATGCCCACATTATTTTGTCGGTCTTAGTTCTCGGTGCTGCAATTGCCTCGCTTTCCGTGGTGCCGCAAAATCTACAACTCGCATACAAATGGACGAAGTTGGCTGTCATCTTACAATTGGTCAGTGTAATTGCGTTGATCCCGCTGATTATCTGGCTGACGATTAACTATGGAATAGTCGGTGCTCCCGTTGCGCTCTTAGCAGTCAACATTTTTTATGTTGCTGTTTTTGTCGTGCTCACCCATCAGCGCTATCTTAAACATGAATATAGCCGTTGGCTGCTTCGTGACACGGTGATCCCAGCAGTTGGTACCGCGACAGTTGTTGTAATCGCTCGATTGATTGCTCCGGCTTCTCTCTCACGACTAAACATTCTCTTCGAGTTGGCCATGATTTTTGCACTTGCGATAACCGTAGCAGCTTCTTTAAGTCCCGAAGTTCGCCCCATAATCAAAGGGAATTATCAGCTTCTGAGAGAATCGCTGCCTTTTTTTAGCTCAAAATAGCCGTTGGAAGTGTGCGTGTCGAAACAGGGTGCTGGAGAAAAACTAGGGAGTATCAGGGCCCGCATTTGAGCGTCATTTTCTAGCCGCCTAACGCACCTGCATACTGCCCGATCGGCCCGACTGACTTATTGTGCGTCCCGATCTCTGTGTCAGTTCAGAGACTATTGAGTTACTAGGGATGCAGTGCTTTGGCCTTGCGCTCGTCATCCTTGTAAGAATGTGGTAGTCAAACAGGAACCAAACTATAACAAGCGCCGCAGCTCTGGTTCGATTCAGGAATGAGTCGCGCGGCATCTGAAATGAGTGCAATATGTTAAAAACTATAAGCGAGTTTTGATACGGGCTGAACCTTGTGCCCCCCCTCAATGGCATAAGCTTTAGACTAGCACACGAACTCTGAAAACTTTTCGGAAACATAGCGAATCATCTCACTATTTATTCCAGGATAAACTCCAATCCAGAAGAGATTGTTCATTACTAAGTCCGTGTTTAACAACGAATCTACCACTCTGTACGGGACGTCCTTGTATGCTGGTTGTCGGGTTAGATTCCCTCCAAAGAGCATTCTTGTCGCAATATTGTGGGATTCCAAGTAGGCGACAGCTTCATCTCTCGTAAATGGTGCGTTGGTTTTCACAAGAAGAGGAAAACCGAACCAGCTCGGATCGCTTTTGCGTGTTGCGCGAGGGAGTAAAAGGTACCTGTGAAATTTTTGCAGTCGCTTCTTGAATTCTTCAAAGTTGTGTTTTCTTTTCTGGATGAAAAATGGAAGCTTTTTCAATTGCTCAATTCCGATAGCAGCTTGCAAATCGGTCATTTTGAGGTTGTAGCCTACGTGCGAATAGATGTACTTATGATCATATCCGCGCGGAAGAGTCCCTAGTTGCCAATCGAACCGTTTGCGGCAGGTGTTATCGTAGCCCGGCTTGCACCAACAGCTCCTGCCCCAATCTCTCATAGACAGAACTATCTTTCGCAACGCGGAGTCGTCGGTGAGCACTGCGCCCCCTTCTCCCGTGGTGATATGGTGAGCAGGGTAAAAGCTGCAGGTAGCAAGATCACCAAACGATCCTGTGTATCCCCCATCATATTTCGATCCAAGAGCGTCGCAGTTGTCTTCTACGAACCAGACTTCATGGTCTCGTGAGAGCTCTGATATTTGTTCGATGTCGGCTGGATTGCCCAAGGTATGTGGGACGAAAATCGCTTTGGTTCTACTTGTGAGTCCTTCCTCAATCTTGTTGGCTTGGATGTTGTACCCGCCAATATCAACGTCAACAAAGACTGGAATTAAGCCATTTTGAATGATCGGGTTTACGGTTGTTGGGAACCCACAGGCTGTTGTGATAACCTCGTCTCCTGGTTTGAGCCGCCGTTTCCCCAGCTCCGGTGACATCAATGCGGCGATGGCCAGCAAATTTGCTGACGAGCCAGAATTGGTGAGAAGGCAATGCTTGACCCCAATAAAGGTTGCTAAATCAGCCTCAAATCGTTCTGCACACGGCCCCGCTGTCAGCCAGAAATCGAGCGACGCGCCCACAAGCCTTATTATTTCTTGTTCGTCAAAGACTCGGCCAGCATAATTAACGCGCGTTCTCCCGGGGATAAATCTGGTCTCGCTTGTTCGCAGCTCATATAGCGCTCGTACTTTTTCGAATATTTCCAGTTTTAAGTCCGCCTCGTTTTTCACGTTTCGTACTCGTCTTGTAGGATATCCACAAACATGGCAGCTCTAAGCTCTTCGCGGGTAAGCAGCGGCTCTTGGTCTTCTACTGGTTTATTCACCGACAACTTGGGTGTAGCGCTGCAGTTCATATCAATCTCCACTTCGAGGAGTGCTGGTTGTTTATCATCAAACAACATATTCAAAGCGTGATCTATCTCCGAATTGCGAGTTATTTTAAATGTTCTGATTTTATAAGATCGAACGACATCTTGGAAGTCCGGTGCGCTGTATCCGATAACAGAAGACTGAAAACGGCCATCGAGATACTGCTGCTGGAATTGTCGTATCATACCGTAACAGTTGTTGTTTAACAACACAATTTTGACCGGCAGCTGGTGATGGTAAAGCGTTTGGAGCTCTTGAATGTTTAGCTGGAAGCCACCGTCGCCAGTAATAGCTACTATAGTGTGATCTGGCTTGGCAAAAGATGCTCCTATGGCCAAAGGCAAAGCACACCCCATTGACGCCATACCTCCTTCAGTTAGGATTCTTTGCTGGCGTCTTACCTCAAATGTTTGGGCTGTCCACATTTGGATTTGTCCAACGTCAAGGCAAATAACAGCGTCATCTGGCGTTTGCCTTGACAGTTTGGAAATAAAATATCCAGGGACAATGTGTGGTGCAGTTGGTTCGACGTACGCTGGATATTTGATTTTGCACCGTTGGATATGTTTTTTCCAAGGAATTAACGCCGTATGGTCAACTTCGAGACTACTTCCATTTAGCAATTCTAGAAACCTCTTAATGTCCATGTGTATGGGATAATCAGCTTGGACCTTGTTGTTCAGTTCTGCCGGATCGATATCTACGTGCACTATCGTCGCCTTTCGAGCAAAAGTTTCTGGCTTTGTACCAGTTTGGCGTGTGTCGAATCTGGTCCCCAATGCCAAAAGCAGATCGGAATTTGCGACTGCCAAATTGGCATATCGATTCCCATACGTGCCTATCATGCCAATGTACGATGGATCATCGTGTGCAAAAGCATCTAAACCCATCAAGGAAGTTACCACGGGGATATGCGTCTTCCGTACGAATTGCGCTAGTTGCTCTTGCGCTTGCGCCAATCGGACGCCGCCGCCCGCAAGAATAATGGGTCGAGAGGCAGCACTGAGCAGCGAGACGAGTTGATCGATAGTTTCTGCACTAATTTCTTCAGCGGGCCCCTCTGCAATACTGAACTCGGGTAACTTTGTTGGATCTATTTCCGCTCTCTGGATATTTAGAGGAATATCCAGCAGCACTGGACCAGGACGACCCTGAGATGCCAAAAAAAATAGCTCTTCGAGAGCATATCGGATCTTTTCTTCGTTGGTTATCAATAATGCCTTCTTGGTAATTGGTTCAACTATGTGGACAATGTCTGCCTCCTGAAAGCCAATCTGTCGAACCGGCTTGTTGAATTTGAATTCATAGGTGTTGACTTGACCCGTGATAAATAGACACGGAATGGAGTCGAAGAAGCAACTTGCGATGCCGGTAATCATGTTGGTCGCTCCTGGTCCGCTTGTAGCCATCGCTACCCCAATGTTATTGCTCGCCCTGGCGTATCCTTCTGCAGCAATTGATGCAGCCATTTCGTGATGCATTGAGACTGTTGATATGTCCTTTCTGTCGTATAATGAATCCAATAAGTGTGCCAGTGCACCCCCACACACCTCGAATATGTGAGTGACGCCTTTGGAGACGAGAAAATCAAGTACGTAATTAGACAGTTTCATAATTCACGTCTCAAATTGCTGAGTTCGCATTTCGCTGCGACTGAGTGCGTTATCAAGACGCCCCCTAACTATCGCACTGTGTACAAGGACAAGTTGCGCTTAAAACCACTTAATTGTTTGTCTGAGGCCCTCATCCAAACTGCAGGGTGGCCTTCATCCCAATTTGTTTTCCGCGTTAGAAATGTCAGCGACCCAATTAGGGGGCTCTTTTGCCCATTTTGGGGCCGGGCGCCAATCAAAGCAAGCAACTGTTTTGTCAATATTTCCTTCCCTTTTTTTGTGTCAAAAGGTCGTGGAGGGACTAAATTCCATCCAACTAAACTCTTTGAATTTGTGAGCTCAATTATTTTCGCTACAATAAGAAACAGATTTTTATGAACCACTGCCAACATACATATCTGTCCTTTGTACCTATGAGCCTGATCTGTAAATGCAACGCCAAACTAATGACATCATTGACAAAAACGTAACCTTATCGCTTTCGGATTCGCAAGATTAGGTTCTTTCCCTTCAAAGCGTTTGTTATAGCATGCGTTATTAATCTTGATGGGTCATCATACGACCGAATGGAGAAAATAGTCTTAAGTAATTATGGGCTTATTATTTACTTTAGCGACCTGGCTGGCATATAATGCAGATGCGAGTTTTGTAATGGCATACATTTGATTCGTGGAGATTGCTCAAGCTTATGGAATAAAAGGCGTAAGCATTAACAAGGTTTCGGAAGTCGAGCCTAAAACAAAAAAGTCATGGAATATGACGGCCCGGTGATTTGCGACGTGATGACACCGGAATGGCAGTTGATTGAGCTCGGGATTTCTTCTGAGCGAATGCCGGACGGCACCTTGGTGGCCAAGCCTTACGAAGATATGTATCCTTTTTGCCGCGCAAGGAATATGATAAAGAAATGACGGTTAAGCCGCCAGAGTAAACAGATGGAAAATGCATTGAAAGATGATTATAAGAGTTTAACCCTAGCGAAAATAAAAAAGTTAAAGCACGGGGGTTTTGGCCGTACTTCCATAAAGTGCATGTATGCGGATTTAGGATTTGAAATCATCTTATTAACTTCGGACTGCGCTAAAAGCCAGGAGTTGATGGAGCTTTTGGGCAGGTGGCGTAAAGAAAATGAGGCTTGGTATCTTTCTCAGTTTCCAGTTTCTATCAGAAGAACAACTAGGTGGTTTGTTGACAAACTCATTGAGGTGCCAGATAGGATGCTTTTTATTATTAAAATATCCGGTAAATATGTCGGCCATGTAGGGTTGTTTGGGTTTGATTTTGATAAGCGAACCTGTGAAATTGATAATATATTGCGCGGGGAAAAGGATTTCCCGGGCATAATGGGTTGCGCAGTCAGGGGTATGATGGATTGGGGGGGGCGAAATCTTAAGCTTAGAGGCTACAGTTTGAAAGTATTGTCGGATAACTTAAGGGCGGTCAGGTTTTATCAGAAATTAGGGTACCAGGAGACTTCTCGGATTCCTTTAATACAGGTTAATGGCAGGGATGGGTTGGAATGGGCGCAAGCCCCGCAAGACTATGAAGGGAAAGCGGCAAGATATTACGTAGTTATGGAATCGGTTTAATGCCTACGAGATAATGAGCAGTGAAAATAGTCAAAAGGGTAAAGTTAAAAAATGAGTTTAGCTGTCAGCAAGCGTTCACAACTAATCGTTCAATCTGAAATACGCAATATGTCTATTGAATGCGATAGGGTAGGAGGCATTGACTTATCGCAAGGGGTTTGTGACTTAAGTCTTCCTTTGGCCGTAAGGAATGGCGCTAAGGAAGCTCTGGATAAAGGCCTAAATCAGTATACGCGTTATGATGGAATTGACGAGTTGAGCTCTCAATTGCCAAAAAGATGAAAAGGTACAATAATATCCAAGCGCGTTCTGATAAAAATATGATTGTCTGTTGCGGAGCTACGGGTGCGTTTTATTCGGCGTGTTTAGCTTTGCTCAATCTGGGTGATGAGGTAATTATTTTTGAGCCTTATTACGGGTATCATATCAACACGTTTTTGGCGGTTGGAGCAAAGCCGGTTTTTGTTAGGTTAATCCCACCGGATTGGGGATTCGATTTAAACGACTTAAAAAATATCATCACCAAGAAAACCAAGGGTATTATGATTAATACACCGGCTAATCCTTCCGGTAAGGTATTTTCTCAAAGAGAACTTGAAGATATTGCCGACCTAGCTTTAAAGCATGATTTGTTTGTGTTTACCGATGAGATATATGAATATCCTATTTGTGACGGTGTGACGGGCTAAAACATATCAGTCCGGGATCGCTACCCGGGATTAAGGATAGAACGATTACTATTTCAGGATGTTCTACGACTTTTAGTATCACCGGCTGGAGAGTGGGGTATTGTGTTTGTGACGAAAAGTGGGCCAAGATGATCGGATATATAAATGATTTGTTTTATGTCTGCGCTCCGGCTCCGCTGCAATTTGGGGTATTTAAGGGGATCGAAGTTTAATGATAGATTTTATGCCGGGCTTTGCCGGGATTATCTGTTGAAGCGCGATAGAATATGCCGGGCTTTAAATAGCGCAGGCCTGAGACCTTTTGTCCCTAAGGGGGCTTATTATGTTTTGGTTGATGCTTCAAATTTTCCCGGGAAAACCAATAAAGATAAAGCCATGTTCTGCGTAAGAAAGACGCCTATCGCTTCGGTTCCGGGAGAAGCTTTTTATCATGATCATAGCGGCAAAAACATATTACGATTTTGCTTTGCCAAAAAAGATCCCGTATTGGATGAGGTTTGTAAAAGATTAATAAAATGCAAAAAAGATTGGGCAGTATGAATAAGAAATAAGGCTTTGTTGAAGTAGCCCACAAACACCCCAACTTTTTCAATACAGGTCATACTTTTTCAACACGAGAGACCTATTCAAAAAAGCCTATGAATAAGAAAATTAGTTTTGCCGGCCCCTGGATTACTCAGAAAGAAATAGACTATGTTATTGATGCTGCAAAAAACGGTTGGTATGAGACCTATGATATGCACGCTAAGAAGCTGGAAAACGCTGTAGCAAGTTATCTGGGAGTCAAGTATGGTATTGCGACTCATTCCTGTACACTGGCGCTGCATTTAGCCACTGCAGCTTTGGATCTTGGAGATACCGATGAGGTAATCTGTACTGATTTCAGCTGGGTTGCTACGGCTTACGCAATCAGTTATACCGGGGCCAAGCCGGTATTTGTAGATATCGATCCGGATTCATGGTGTATTGATCCGCAGGCAATAAAAAAAGCGATCACTAATAAAACCAAAGCGATTATGCTGGTGCATTCCTTTGGCCATCCGGCCCAAATGGATGAAATTATGAATATAGCGAAAGAATATGATTTACGGGTTATCGAAGATGCGGCGCCTTCTTTAGGGGCAGAGTTTAAGGGCCAAAAAACCGGAACTTTCGGGGATGTTGGATGTTTCAGTTTTCAAGGCGCAAAAATTGCCGTAAGCGGACAAGGCGGAATTTTTGTGACCAATGATGAAGCGATCTATAAAAAAGCATCGTTGCTGGCTTCGATGGGCAGGACGGATTCAAAAGCCGAATTTTGGTCGGATATGCTTGGGTACCAATATAAGATTGCCAATTTAACCGCAGCACTTGCCTTAGCTCAGGTAGAAAGAATCGAGGAATTAGTTGCTAAAAAAAGAGAAATCTTTAGCTGGTATTATGAACGGCTTAAGGATGCCCGGGGTTTAAAAATTATTAAAGAAAAGAAAGATTGTAAGAGTAATTATTGTTATCCTTCGATCCTTTTACAAGACGGCTTGTCTTTATCAAGAGATGAGGTACTAAAAAAATTAAAGGCTTTGAATATCCATTGCCGTCCGGGATTCCCGAGAATGAGCAGGTTCCCCGTTTTTGAAGCGAGGTATCCAAACCCCCAGGCAGAAAAAGTAGAAAAGCGGGGTATCTCTCTGCCTTCAGCAGGCAATTTAACTAGAGAAGATCTTGATTTCGTTTGTGATTCCTTGTTAGAGATAATTGAATAACCGAAATAAAGCTACTTTAGATGAAGAAAACTCTAAGTCAGTTAAGAAAAGAAATAGTCACAAGAGTTAAAGAATTCCGCAGGCTAGGCAAAGCGAGTGAGAAACTGGTCCCCAGAAAAACTCAAGTTAATTATGCGGCCGCGTATACAGTGAAGAGGAGTTAGAAATTGGCTGGTGCCTCTCTTGATTTTTGGCTAACGGCAGGTAGATATGCTGCGAAATTTGAGGCTAGGCTGGCAGATTATCTGCATACAAAATATTGCGCTTTGACCAATTCCGGTTCATCGCGAATCTCTTGGTAATCTCAGCTTTGACTTAGCCACTGTTAAAGAATCGTCAAATCTATAAAAGAATCGTCAACTAAAGAGCGGTGATAAGGTAATTACAAATCGTTTGAAGGAGAGAACCACGCTACCTGTCGTGGTTAACAAGGTGAGTGTCTTAAACTCATTCAGCTCCTGCACATATACATTGATACTATCCTACAAATTGAGCTGTTGAACCCTTTGCTGCATCTGCTGAACCCGTTCTCGTTCGAAAGCATTCTCCCGATGAAGGTCAGGTGTCGGGTTAAGCTCTCTCTTTAAGCAAGCTTAGTTAACAAAAGCTTAGGGGAGATCTCGCCGGGGGTATAGATCCAAAGTACAAGGTGTGAGGCACGACGCCCTATAGATGCCGTCGGTAAAGATTTGACGGATGAGTATTAGTAACCGAGCGGATAACATGGAGCGATTCCCGACGGCCGTCTAACGCACTACGTTCGGAAAAAAATGGCTTCCAGCGCCTCTACTTGTGCAGCTATTGCGCGTGAATGCCAGCGTATGCACAAAGGTCTAGTACTGCCAATCCATGATTTTGAGAGCATCTATACGTGCCGTATTAGTTTTGGCCGACGTCGAAAGAGCTCAACTTAAATGATGGAGCAAATAATAGAATATTTTAAAGCCCCCCAAGTGAAGGAATTGATTTTCCCTCGACTGGCAAGCTTTTAACCGCGGCCAAGCACTTGAAGTGTTCACTTGATATCATTGTGGCGCGTTACAATTACCAAGGCATACGATCAATTCTCACTTCGATATCGTTGAGTGTCAATTGTAGCTCAGCTCACGGCTTCCTGAATATACCACTGTTATCCAGATCAACATAGCGCACGGCTACGTTTGGGGCAAGTTCGTGCGAGAATGCAGATGAAAAGCGAGGTTTTGCAGTGTGACTTGGCGAGTTACAACGAGTCAAATATCACGTCGAATATAAATGATTCGCAACGTTGGATGCAATGAACAGGACAATTAACAGCAAAACACAGAATCAAGACGTCGATGACACATCAGAATATAGTCTGTTTAGAAATAACGTCACGGCCTGAGAAGCACTCTTTATTATGACGGTAGGTGCTGGCGTGCTTTCGTGGCGCGGTTATGTCACGGGTTAC
>Ga0208456_1000882_pt1 | contig 14167 bp, 9 predicted proteins | sample June2015DPH_4_10_2_FD_184691 | JGI IMG/M metagenome (GOLD analysis project Ga0208456, IMG submission 184691) | Peatland microbial communities from SPRUCE experiment site at the Marcell Experimental Forest, Minnesota, USA - June2015DPH_4_100... | ecosystem: Environmental > Terrestrial > Soil >... | reverse complement strand
CGAACCCGCTGACATGTTCGTTGACGTCTTCACAACTGCACAGTCGTTCACGACAGAACCCGAGTACGAACTCACTGTCAAGTTCGGGAGCAGAGATTGGGTGGCACAGTCCATCGAGGTACCTCGCCCAACCAACGTATCCGCCGTTCTCGTCTTTCTCTCCAGATTCAATGGTGACCCCACCGGAACGGTCATCGCTGATATCAGGGTCGATGACGGCTATGGGCAACCGTCACAAATGATTCTCTCGACTGGGATTCTCAGACCCAGCGAAGACGCTGTGACTTGGAAGGGCATATGGGCTGTGGACCTGAGCTACCCGATAACCCTCCAGCCCGGCGTCAAGTACTGGCTGGTCTTCAGGAGCTTGGTCAACTCAGAAATGGCGGTTCAGGCCTTCGCCTTTGCCAACGATTCTGCCAGCTACGGCGGCTCATCCCTGGGGGTTCTTCAGACTCAAGATTCTGGTGCGTCTTGGAATCTCGTCGACGGCCGGCATTCAGACCTGATATTTGGCCTGGCCTACTCGCCTCTTGCAGCGCAGAAGCCCAGCCTTGGGGAGTTGGCGAAGGAGATCGAGTCCAGACAGCTCATCATCGGCTCCGGGGAGAATGAGGCTCTGGGGTGGCGAGCATATCTGGCCTCTTCGACCAGCAGGATTGAGACCGCACTCATCGGATGGCTCAACCAACAGAATATCTCAGCATACTTGGCGACTGGGTCGCCTCATGTCGCGCCTAGAGAGGGGACCTGGATGTCGCTCGACGCAAACCCACCGTCGTTGTTCATGACTGCTGGACCTGGGACGGCTCAACTCGACCTGTATCCGGTTGTCAACCTGACTCCGGGCTCCCCCGTCGTTTTACCGTCAGATGTTCCCGGCAATTCCATCCCGGTTCTGGCTTTTTCATTGGCACCAAACCAAGCTAATGGGGTCGTGGAACAGTATTCGTCTGTCGTCTCCTCTCTCAACCGATCGGTCATTCTAATCAATGTCGATCCGGTGGCATTCTTCAGAAGCCTAGGTGGTTTCTCGAACTCGTTCAACCTTCTGGCCAAAATGAGGAGCCAGGGACTTTCGTGGCCTATATTGAACTCCTCCACATACTCTAACCTAACTAAGACTGGCCCTTGGGTTGTTGGGTTCGGACAGGCTAGCGGAAAATACACGGTTTGTCCCGTTCCCCAACTCCAGAATCAACCCCTCGCGTTGCTGGATGTGGGGGACATGCAAGTCATTTGGAAAGGCATTGGAACTCCCGCCGCGAGCCCGGGGAGCAGCAGTGGGGGATTGGAAGCTACCTACCTACTGCGAAGCCGTGGCGACCTGGGGGTTTTGTACTCAAACATTCCAGTCCTGAACGTCGTTGTTTACCCAAACCAGGCTCTGATGGAACTCACTGCTCCTATTGGCCAAGCAGAATGGATCCTCGTCAACTCGACGCGGGCAGTGAAGTCTGTGGAGGTGAACGGCAACCAGATTACGAATTATTGGGGGAACTCGTCGTTAGTGAACGGGCCCTATGCCACGAGCGGCTGGTCACGGCGCACTGACGGCACTCTCTTGGTCAGGTTTCAGTCTTCAGGTCAGGACGTTGTCAGAATCGTCTTGACTTCCCCGATTCCGCAAAATCAGTTGGCTGCGAGTGTGATGCTCGCTGCTCCCTTCTTGGTTATCGTCTCATGTGTGACTGTCGACGTGGTTATATGGGTAAAATATGTCAGGGACAGGGCCAAGCCAGCTGGCAGTTCTGACGGCTAGTTAGCCTAGGATCGTCACTTCAACGTGCCCTAGCAAGGGAACGGACGAGGAGTGCGACCTCGACATATAGAGCTCCAAGAGAAGGATGTTTGGTTAGCTTCCCCGTACAAACTGGTCTTGGGGTGAGAAATATCGCGCTTTTACCTGGCGTGGAAGGAACTCAGGTGCCAAAGAACCCGATAGTTGGTCGCTGTCCGTTCGAAAAGGACCTGTGTTTCATGCCGACTAAACCCTGCCCTTCTGGGAGCCGCGATTATCCTTGAGCCTTGTGGAATCCAGACCGCGCGCGGAATCCACTCTCCGAACCCGTTTGGGGGCGGACCCCACCGGGCCCGAACCTGGTCCACCCCTCGCGTCTTCTCCCACAGTGCCGAGTCCAAGGCGGATAATTGAGAGAACAGCCATATACCTAGCCGGGCTATTGAAGCAGGACCAGTGATTGAGGAGGTCCAGGCCAGTTCTGCGTCCACAGCCTATAAAGCAACAATCAATTACTGCCCTTGTATGCTTGACGTATCTAGTGACGGCCAGCATCATACGCAAGGACAGCCTGCATTACGCGGAGACGGTCGGCAGCAGTTCGTAGATCACCGTCTTGGACTAGAGCAAGTTCCGGGGGCGATTTTCGGCTCATGCCCCATAAAACAACACTAATTAGTCGCCCTAATATGGTCTAGGACCTCGAGGCCTATCGGATAGCGAGAAGCGGAGGACCTGCAACCTTGGAATCCAACTCAAATCCCGCGGGCGAATCAGGCTCGAGAAAGCAGGCGCCATTGCCGTCGAGCAATCGTCGGGTCGAGATTCTGGGCCCCCGAATCTTGAGATGTAGCATTGACTTCTCAAAAGCGGATAACTCTTCAATAGGTTCCATACTTCTTGTCCAAAAACCTGCAAAATTGAGGGTTACTGCAAAGTGGCATCGGGTCTATTCTCCGTCTCGAGCATGAATTCGGGCTTCATGGCACTTGGTCTGGGCTTCTGAAGGCTTATATTCGGATGGCGAGGAGAAGGTATCAATGAATAAGGGGAAACTCCTGATTGGTGTAGCAATGGCTTTTCTGTTTGTCCTGCCTGCAGCGGCCTTTGCAACCAAAGCGCCTACCACCTACACATATCTGGAGTTCAACTGCAATCCGCAGAGTCCCGATGGGACCAACTGTACAGCCCCAATGAACGGTGTTACCAACATAATACTAACAACCACTGTTAGCTCCACAATTCCCATGGGTGGAGTCAACTGGTATTGCATCAACGGTGAGTGGAACTCGAAGATGGATGGATCAGGTTTGGACGGCGGCTCGTGTGCAACCCTTCCATACATACCCCCTGGTCCGGCTTGTGCGAGTACGGTGGGTTTCCTTAACTACAAAGTGACCGAGATTACCGTCTTCACTCCCAATGATCCCAGCAAACCCGATGTGTACATGCTGGGCACCACGTCTAGTGCTGGAATTGGAAGCCAGCCGATCGTTGTAGGGCCGTCCCAGACCCTGACAGTACCGTTTGGTCCAGAATCAAATCCTATCGTCATCGGTTCGAACAGCTATGAGTGGTACAGAATCAGACTCAACGGTGCAGTGACCGGCGGGAACATCATAACGAATCCGACTCCTAGCCCAACCGGTATCGCGGGGACATACTTCATTGATATCGAAGGCCAGATGACTTGCGGCACTACTACCAGTTCAGTTACGCAGCTCCTGCACTTTGACGTCGGCTATCATGTCACCACCCCAGAGTTCGGGTCGATGTTTCTTGCGGTGGGCTTCAGTGCTTTGGCACTGATCTTCCTCAAGAAGAAAGTAGTGGTCTCTCACATCGCGTGAGAAACGCCAGAACCAACTTCCCTTTCTGCGCAGTTTAGAATCATGTCGTTGCCCTATCGTATCAGATTGATCCATCGGAAAGGGGGGGCCCAAGCGCCTTCCCCCGCAAACATGACCTCGATTAACCGCCCATGGTCTCCCAAATCCGTAACCTAAATCCAGATGTAGGCGTCCACATCTTTTATTACTTCTATGGATTTCACCAAGATTCAGACCCCCAATGGCAGGGACAGTCATCCATAGGAGAGCCCTTGGTAAAGCAAGGTTGTGGAAGATGAAGAAACCTGCTTCGATAATGGTCTCCGCTCTGCTCCTTGTTTCGATACTTTCCGTCATGAGCATAATTCCGATCGCTCGGACTTCGGCAGCCACGGCAGGGAGCCCCTTGATGAGGGTGGGGCTGGACCTCGCCTGGTACATCAAGAATGGGTTCGGGAGCCTTCATGGCGTCAACTGCAACGCGAATGCTACCGCATGTTACGAATATCTCACCCACGGTTGGGAGGACTCAGGCGGTCTTGCGAACGGCACCTGTCCAAGAGGTAGGACGTGTTCTGGCGGATTCTTTACAGCCTATGAGTATGACATGCATAATCCTCCTCTTTATCCTCCTCAGTATGTTTCACCTGCAAGTTCTGGTGACGTCAACTGGATTCTACAATTCATTGGCGCAGCCAATGCCGACCATGATGGAACACAGGCGAAGGTCTTTATTGGACTGGTTTTGGAAAACAACTTCGACGCCACGGTCTACGGTGCTTTTGACGACTTCTTGAACAGGCTGGGCCCTGTACAAAACAACCCAGCGGTTGCAGGTTTTGAGTTCAGAGGCGCTCAAGAGGGGATAAACACAGGTGGCGGCGCGTCTAGTGGAGGCTGCGAAGGATCGAACTTCGTCCCCTCCAATGTCGTGTACGGTCCCAGCGGCATGGACTCCTTCCCCCAGAACTCCTCGCAAGAGGCTAGGATGTGGAATCAAGTTGAGACAAAGGTCAACGCTAATGGATACACATTAGGAATCAGCACAGGGTTGTCCGAGATGGACACCTGCGTCTCCCCGAAGGACTACAGCGACAACTTGGCTCAGTTCTTCATTGAAGGGGCTTCGATCTACCCGAGCGTGACTGCCTCTCCCAGCGCCTCTTATACGGACAACCTGAACACATTCAAGACTGATGTAACAAATCCTCCCAGGGCGTCCGGGGTCAGCGTGGGGACTGTTTTCGGAGAATGGGACCCGAACTGGTTCGTGGTTAATTACTCTCAGTCTGGCTACCACGCCACCCAGTTCGGAATTCAGTCTTCTTTGGAGGGTTTTGCTGAGGGAGCGGCCATCAACCCGATCGCAGGCCAATACTGGCTCATTTACGGTATGCCCTACCTGACCAACGATGATTCGGCGAGTATCGCCAAGTACGGTCCCTGTCCGTTCCTTTCTTGGATATTGCAATACGCCACTGAGTATGGGTTCTTCACTGACTTCTCTACCCCTCCCACGCCGTCGACGATTACCCCAATTATACCTCCTTCGTCGACTTACTCGGCTCCAACCGGCATCTACGTGCATATCATCGGCGACGCCTCGCTGGATAGCCAGAAGCCCAGTTATTCCCAAACAGACCCAGTGCATTGCTGCGGGACGGACAAGTATTACATAAACGGCCAACTCATCAGACTGTCAGATGGGGAAGGGATCGCCAACGCACAGGTTCACATCTACGAATTCAACTATACGACCGGCGGCTGGAATCCAGTCAAGCTGAATGGGGTTCCATTGGTCGTGACGACTGATAGCAACGGATACTACGGCGGAAAGGGTTCAGTAGGCACCATAGTAATTCCAAGTCCATCTCTACCAAATACGCGAAGAAACCAGGCGTTCTTCTATCCGGCGTTTCTGGGCAATTCCACATACGGATCCAGCAACGGGGTCCTAGAGGACTTGCCAATACTTGCAGCAGGAGTGACCACTACAACCACATCGACATCTACGTCGACCACTACCTCAACGACCGGAACCTCAACGAGCTCCACTTCAACCATTAGCACCTCCTCGACTACTACCTCTACTACCTCTACTACCTCTACTACCTCTACTACCTCTACTACCTCTACTACCTCTACTACCTCTACTACATCGACCCGGACCACAACCGCCTCGACTACTTCAACTCAAAGACTAACCAATTTCTCGTTGGCACTATCAAGCCCGTCTGCCACAAGCGTTCTAGGCTCTGTCGTTCAGGTGACTGCCTCGGTGATGTTTCCGAAAGGTAGCTCTCATCCTGTATCGTTCAGTACCTCGAATCTTCCCGCGGGCGTCCTTAGGAACGTCTCAATCGTGCAGTATGAATCAGGGGCAATATCCCTTGTAACATTCAATATCACTTCCAGTGCAATCCCAGGCGTCTATCCAATCGACATACGCGCAACGGTGGACCAAACCACAAAAAGCAAGACCTTCATCCTGACTGTCCAGTCTTCTTTGTTGGTGACGTACAACCTCTCAGTTTCAGCATCGCCCTCGCATGGAGGGACGACAAGTCTGATCCCAGGAAGGTATACTGTCCCAGGAGGGCAAAACGTCAGTGTCACAGCGGTTCCTGCGCAGGGATGGAGCTTGGACCACTGGACAGTGAACGGCCGGTACGGAGGAAACGGCACTTCAATCAGCCTTCTAGTCACTGCCAACTCCTCCCTTCAGGCAGTTTTTGTCCGCGGTGCGCGGGCTCCCGGGTTCCATTCTGTCATCTTTTCATCAAGCAGTTCTCTGAATGAATCGATCATCGTCGACGGGGTGAACTATTCGTTACCAGTCAGCTTCAGTTGGCAGGAGGGTTCGCAGCACGAGGTAGAGGCGGGTCCGATTATCAACGACGGCTCACAGACAAGAAGACTATTCATAGGGTGGGCAGGCTATCCATTTAGTTCCGGACCAGACATTGACTTCGTGGTCTTCTCCTCTCCAAGTTATGACCTTTCTCCAAGTTATGTAGTCCAGTCCAAGACATCATTCTCCTTCACCGACTGCAAGGGTTCGGCCATCTCACCCACGGACGTTGTTGTTCAGGACTCTGCCGGCAACACCATGTCCTTGAATTCCTCTTCCAGTGCTTGGCTCGACGCTGGCGTAACATACCAAGTTGTCCAGGCGGAATGGATGGGGGTCAACGTCGCAGGTACTTCCTCAGGCCTTTTCGTAGCCGATGGGCTTGCCGTCCATCAACAGCAACTTGGAGTGTGTGACGCCTACATCCGAATCACCGATGTCTTCGGATATCCGGTAGCAGGGGCGTCGGTCGTGATGGATCTCGGAGATGTCGTTCAGCTTGCCTCTGACACGAACTCCTCCGGAGTCGCCGTCTTCTCTCAGGTACCTGAAAGCCCCTACACGGCATACCTGAGTTACCTAGGATTCTCCGCATGGATAACGGGAAGCAGCCTGGCTCAGAGGGAGACCAACGCAACAATCGTCTTCAGCTACCCACTGATGTACGCTGTGGGGGCTTTTCTGGTTGTCTTGACCACGATGACAGTCTGGAGGAGGCACCGCGGAAAGGGTCGCCGTGCGCAGAGACTCTTTGAGGACTATCATGCTCGGTACTGAAGTCTAGTCTCTGACTTCGTTCCGGGTATGCCAAAATGGGCAGGTAAGGAATCCACGTTCTTCGAAAAGAACTGAATCACCTATTTCCTTTTATCCACAAAACCCGCAAGGATGCGTCGGCCATTGTCGTCAAAGGTCCTCGACTTGGGGCTGACAGCCTCATTCTTCGTCCTTTCTGTCTGGGTCTATGAGCTGTGGAACTTCCTAGTTCTGGCAAGTACGGGCGCGCAGGTCCACCTCGTCCTTGCAGGACCGCTGCCCGCTGGAGTGGTGGCCGTCTCAGCCGCTAGCCAGCAGTTCATCGTAGCCAAGCTTGCTCAGACTTTCCTCTGTTCTGTGACCTTTTTCGGGCTGTTTCTGACAATTCGGAAGTGGAATTTGCCCTTCGCGAAGCTGGCGTCCATTTGCATGATCGGTTTTTCCCTGGCCAGCATTCAATGGGAATTTCTTTCGACTGCGTACACGTACTCGTGCTCTATTCAGTCAATGGGATTCATGCTGCTTGCCGTGGTCTTTTCAGTTCTGATCATCAGGTCTTTCTTCTGGCCTGCGCTCTCAGACTGTGGCTTCCAGCCATGACGGCACAATCTTGGTTCCCCCCTCTCTTTTACCCATTTGACCACGAATGAGAAGGAGTTGTGCCCTGTCTTCCCAGGGAAACAGGGATTCACTTTCAGTTCTGTAGTCTATCTGGCAGTTTGACCCAGTTGAGCGGGCGTTTTCACGTCTGGGGGTAGCAAACTTCCCGCGGGGGCTAGATACCTGAAGGCAAGGGTCCAGAAGACCATCACCCAGGCGATGAAGATCAAGTACCCGAAGTACACGTGCATCGCGCTGCCTGCGTCCAATCCGAAATATTCGAAGGTCAGGAATACAACGAGCAGCCTGACGATGTTGACAAGGAAAGCACCTGTGAAACCAATCGCGAGCAGAGGAACTAGTCTTGAAATCTTGGGTTTCATGTCCAACAGAGCCATAGTGGAAAGCAGGCCGAAGGCCAGTATTCCCTGCAACCCCGTGCACTCGCCCGCGATATCGAGCAGAACAGGTTGGCCGTTTGACAAGTTCATGGATACGATGTGTCCCGAGACAGTGGCGGAAATACCCATGGCGCTAACCGCCGAAGCCATGACACCTGCAAGCCAATTCTGCAGCACAACGTAGTTCGGAGCATAGGCCTCGATCTGGTATCCCAGGAGAAGGACTATCCCGTAGGTCGCAGGCACCCAGAAGAGTTTGAACGACCGCATCCCGTAGGTAAAGACAACCGCCCCCAGGAAGATGACTAGGAGGTCTAGGATGCCCACGCTCGATCCCCTCATCGCGTTGAAAAGGTAGATTGCTCCTATCACAAAGATCCCGAGAGCCATCTCGACCCTCCCACTACGCGTGGAAATGGCCTTCACTGCATCCCATTTGAAGAGAAACCAAGCAAACAGCACTATGACCATGATGAAGAAGTATTGGAAGTCAAGCCCAACGCCTGGAATGACGAGTGGAAGGAGGTATCCGACAGCTATGCTTAGGACGAGAAGATGAGGTCTGCTTATCTTCAACACGATGCTGCGTTCTTCATGAGCAGACATAGCTATAAACCGTTTACGCATTTCACTAAAGAGGGTAGTATACTCCAAACCAATACGCAACTATCAAGGCATAGAGAAGGATTCGAAAGGCCTCCCCAGACTGGCAGACTGAAGGAACCAGAATTCAGTACTCGGGTGTGTCCAAGAGGCTCCTGGGACCCAATTTGAGTCAAGAAGGCCCGGGGGACGTGAATCCCAAAAGAACCCGCGTTGAATCCTGTTTCAAAGAATCAAAGTGAGGATTTTGGACTTTACGGTCATAACATAGAAAAGTCGGGAGGGGGTTTTAGGGACGCAAACAGCATCTTGCAGCAAATTCAACTCTCATGTGTTGACGACAATGTCAGACAACTAGTAGACTCGGTGAATTCTAGTATCAAGTGTGAGTGCATCTACCTCACCGGGAGTCGAGCAACGGGTGAGGGACTGAGTGACAAAAGCGACTACGACTTGATGGTTGTTGCTAAGGCTTCGTCGATTCTGAGCTCAAGGCGAAGACTCACTCGCCTAAGAAGTGTCCTCCGAGAGACCTATCCAGCGAAGGTTGAATTGACTTTGCTCACTCCACAGTCGGTTTCGCGTGCTCGCGATTCACTTCTGTTGTTGACGTGGAATCAGCAAACTAGACTCGTCTATGGAACGAGAGATATCCTCGAAGACTTGCAAGTCGGATCCTTCGCCCCAAACAAAGAATCAGTTAGAGACCTCAATTGCTTCACAATAGAGCGGTTACTCCGAGAACTCAGGGTCGACAGAACCCGGGGGTGTGTTACGATCGATAAAGAAGGACTGCAGAAGATGGGCCGCTTTCTTACTGTTCATGCTCGGCTCACCGGCTGGTCAGATCAGCGATTAACAGACTTGGTCTCAGGCATAAGGTCTGAAGCAATGAAGGATAATCCCGATCTGCGAGTTGTCTCCCGTACCTGTGCAGACTATCTGGAGAAGATGAGCGATCAATTCAAGGACACAAGTCTCCTCTCGCAACTTTCGTACCTCCTGACTTATCATCGCATTTCTCGTCTTCGCATGCTCGATGCCCTTTCTCAAAGACAATCATCCAAATCCCAATTCATAAGCGCCCTGACTCACTTGTTTCGGAGTACAGAGTCAGACCCGCCCAGCATTCTCATGTTGCAAAGAGCTTCTCAGCTCTTGAGGAGTTCACTTGCCTTTGAGAAGGTTCAACCAAGCTTCAGCTTGGGGGAAGATGATCCTTACACGCTGTGGGCGGAGGTCAAAAGAGGAATCAGGAGAAGCTGGGACATAGTCATGGACTATCATTATCCGTTCGGACAAGTTCTATTGTTTCGCCCATTTCGGACAGTGCTGTTGTAGGATTCCTTTCAGTCGCTCACAAACGCACGCGAGTTGCGCGATTTACGCCTCCTAACATTCCCTCACGCAGAACTGACCGTCCGACGAGAGCCAAGAGGGAGATGAATCCGCCTCCAAGTTACCAGACCCGATGAGCCTTGAATCGAGTCGCGCGCGCTCAGCAGCCGTCTTTTGAGGGGGTTCGGCTAACAAAGGAAGGCGCCTGCGATCACACATTCCTGTCCTCTCATTGCGGAATGGTCTAGGCATGAATTTGGGGTTCATTTCTATTTGTCTGTACTTCATGAACCTTATTACCATCCTGAGGCCCAATTCCAATCGATGAATCGAAAGATTCTGGTCATGGTTGTCGGAATCTCCTTTCTCTTCGTCCTCCCCGCGCTAGCAGTTCGACCAGTCGCTGCCACAGCCCCTGCCAGCGGACTCGACGCCGCATTCTGGAAAGGCACTTTCTTCGGAAGCCCAATGGCTTCCTGGCCATCCTGCACATCAGAGTCGTCGCCGCCCGCTGGCGTGCCGTCAAGCACTCCGCCAACCGCTACGAAGATTGATCCCAACATAGCCCACGGAGCTTCAACAGGCTTCTACTGGGACGAGACTTCTCCCGGATTCTACGTTGGCGCAGTTCAATTCTACGACACAGCCTTCACCGCGGAATGGACCGGGTACATCTATCTCACCACCGGTACCACATACTACTTCCAGCTCACCAGCGACGACGGGTCATGGCTCTACATCAACACCGCATCAGGGAGTTCAACCATTTCTGCCGCGAACCTCGTAATAAACAATGGCGGAGAGCAGCCTCCCACCTCTGCTGCTTCGGGAGTTGTCACTGTGACTTCCAATGGCTACTACCCAATCGAGGTCGACTACTATGAGACGTGTGATTCCCAATCTGGAATCGACCTATCCTGGGCGACGAGCTCAGCGAGCGGATTTAGCATCATCCCCACGACCTCTTTCACACCCGCTCCAATCGGTTCCAACGCCCCCTCTACCCCGACCAGCGTCCCTGAGTTTGGCTTCGCAGCCCCAGTAGTCGCAACGGTCGGCCTATTGGCACTTGTCCTCGTAAGAAAGAGGACATTCGGACGAATCGACACGACAACCTGACATCAGACGAAAGAAGACTCAAACTCGCGATTCGCAAGTTTGAGCCCGCCTTCTTTTTCTCATTTCGACGCATCCAATGCGGTCGGAGCTGCAGGAAGATGGAAAGGAATCCCTTGCCGAGTTACCAGACCCGATGGAGAGCCTTAAATCGACTCGGGCCTTGCCCCGACCTAGATTGACCGAGAGCCCTTCGAGCATCCTCGTCACTGGAGGCTGCGGCTTCATCGGTAGCCACATTGTGGACGCCTTCGTCAGGAGGGGCTGGGAGGTCGGGATCCTTGACAACCTCAGCACTGGCACTGAATCGAACCTGAGAACTGGCAGAAGCGTCCGCTTTCACAAGGGGGACGTACGTGACCTCAACGCTGTCAGGGAAGCCATGAAGGGTTACGAGGCGGTCTCGCACCAAGCGGCACTTGTCAGCGTGGCTAGGTCCGTGGAAGACCCTCTTGCTTCAAATGCGGTGAACCTCGGAGGTACGCTGAACGTCCTGACTGCAGCACGCGACTTGGGGGTGAAGCATGTGGTCTACGCCTCCTCATCTTCAGTCTACGGGGAGACCGAGACCCTACCAAAGACTGAAACCATGCAGACAAATCCCGTGTCCCCCTACGCCGTCTCCAAACTCGCGGCAGAGAACTATTGCAGGGCCTTCGCAAGGGTATATGGCCTGAGGACCGTATCGCTGCGCTACTTCAACGTCTACGGCCCAAGGCAGAGGGAAGGGCCTTACAGCGGCGTCATCCCAGCTTTTGTCGGTCGCGTGCTCGCCGGCAAGCCCCCGATCATCAACGGCGACGGTTCTCAGACCAGGGACTTCACGTTCGTCCAGGACGCCGTCCAGGCGAACGTCCTCTGCATCGAGAAGAACGTCAGACCAGGAGAGGTATTCAATGTAGGTTCCGCCAGCCAGACAAGCATCTTGGAGCTCGCCAGGATTGTGGCAAAGCTTGGGGCCAAGCCTGGACTGAAGCTCGAGTTCAAGTCGGAGAGGATGGGCGACGTTAAGCACAGCTTCGCGGACATAGGCAAGATATCCGCCGCGGTTGGGTACAAGCCCGAGTACACACTGCAGAGGGGCTTGAGGGAAGTGTTCAGTTGGATGAAAGGCTCACGCTAAGGCGAGGAAAACTTGAGCGGAACTCTGCTGTGAGAGGCCTGCTTTTGAGAGATCAGCAAGCAAAAGAAGGCCCCCTCAAATCATGCATTCCATGCCATCTCGTTGCAGAATGATACATGCATGGTTTTGATTCACTTCCGTTTGTCTCTGCCTCATGAAGCTTATTGTTTCTCCAGAGGCTATGAATCCACTAATGGACCGAAGGGTTCTGGTAATAGCCGTCGGAGTCTCCTTTCTGGGCTTCATATTAGATTTCTGGATGACTTATAACCGGTGAAGCGATTGAGCAGGGTATCGGCGAGTGTAGATTGAGAAATCTGTCCGTCTCCATTGTCGGTCTCGGGTACGTAGGGCTAACGACGGCGGCGTGCTTCGCGAGCAGGGGAATCAAGGTGGTCGGGGTGGACGTCGACAAAGGAAGAGTGAGGAAAATACTAGTGGGGGAACCAGTGATCAAGGAACGCGGACTGCAGCCCCTGCTAGACAGGGGGCTCAGGAGGGGTTACCTCGAGTTCCGGTCAGACCTTGTGAAGTTGGACGAGACAGATGTCTCGTTTATCACTGTGGGCACGCCGGGCAGACGAGATGGGAGCATAGATACCAGCTATGTAGAGGGCGCTGCGAAAGAGATAGGGCATTGTCTGAGGTCAAGGGACGACTTCCACCTGGTCGTAGTCAAGAGCACCGTGGTTCCAGGCACCACTGTCGGGAAGGTCAAGCCAGTTCTCGAGGCCGAATCGAGAACCAGAATCGGGGATAGGATTGGCCTTGCGGTAAACCCGGAGTTCCTCCGCGAAGGGTCAGCGGTCCGGGACACCCTTCAGCCTGAGGCCCTAGTCGTGGGAGCGTCCAACAGGAAGTCTTCCAATCTGTTGCTTTCGCTGTACAGAGAGTTCTACGGAAGACTCCCTCCGACGATAAGCACGACGCTAGGGAACGCAGAGTTGATCAAGTATTCTATCAATGCGGCTCGAGCTCTGCAAGTGAGCTATGTCAATTTCCTCGCCAACATCTGTTCTAGAATCGAGAGTGGCGAGATGCGCGACGTGGTTGCAGGTCTCGCGAGGATAGCCAGGCTGGACAAGAGGTACCTCGGAGCAGGGTTGGGGTATGGTGGGAGCTGCCTTCCGAAGGACACGAAAGCGCTGTTTGCCTTCGCACAGTCGATTGGCGTGGACGCATCACTACTCGATTCTGTTATCGGGGCGAACGAGAGACAGGCCCTTGAAGCAGTGAAAATGGCGCGAAAACTCGTGGGGACTCTCAACGGGAAGAAGGCCGCTGTCCTTGGTCTCGCCTTCAAGGCCGGCACGGACGACGTCAGGGAGTCGACTGCCATACGGGTGATCTGGGCCCTTCTTAACGAGGGCGCCGAAGTAGTGACCTATGACCCCGAGGCGGCCATCAATGCGAGGTCTCTCCTTGGGAACAAGGTCACCTATGCAGCGTCCGCCAAGAATTGTTTCACGGGAGCCGACATCTGCATCGTCGCAACCGGCTGGGACGAATTCAAGGCTCTGAAGCCTAGTCAATTCCGGAGGCTCATGAGGTCCCCCGCAGTGGTGGATGGCAGACGGATATTCGACCCGAAGCACTTCAGGACGGGAGGAGTAAGATTTCTGAGGGTCGGGACGGCTGCGAGTACCTTCCCTACGCGAGAATCTTGACTGTTCCTTTTTTCAAAGACGAGGAGGCTGATGAAGAATCGCAGGGCCTGGTCTCGGATGCCACCTCCGCGGGTAACAAGGCTGGGCCTGGCAGCCGTCAAGCAGTGGGCATAGGAGTACGGACCGTGGTTGTGGCCTGCGG
>Ga0208456_1000881_pt1 | contig 14189 bp, 17 predicted proteins | sample June2015DPH_4_10_2_FD_184691 | JGI IMG/M metagenome (GOLD analysis project Ga0208456, IMG submission 184691) | Peatland microbial communities from SPRUCE experiment site at the Marcell Experimental Forest, Minnesota, USA - June2015DPH_4_100... | ecosystem: Environmental > Terrestrial > Soil >... | reverse complement strand
GTATCCCTGACTTGACGAATGGTACGCCACCGTTGGTGGAACTCTGTTCTACGGTCACATGCAATGCAGATGCAATCATTGACTGTTCTTCATTGAGCGCATTCGGGCTAACCAAAGCGCCTTTGTTAGTAGCTATAGCTAGGGAGCCAACAAAAGGCAATGCCCCAATTTCGCCCAAAGCAGAGGTCACTTCCAAGTGTTGATTCACGGCTGTAATTATCTCCGGAGGGGCGTCTTTGTGTATGACCGCACCGAGGTCGTTTGTCAAAACCACATTCCCCAGCGCAGTCCAGTTGGACTCGACTACTACCACTTTCGTGAATTCTTCAATCCTTTCTAATTCGTATTGTCGAATCGTGTGGGGAACCAGCACTCCGTTAGAGTTTCCGGTAACCAGCGCTCCTACTAAAGTGGAGCCGCCTATCGTGGTCTTGCAAACGCTTACGCCAAGCGTTTCTGTGAGTTGGTTGATCTTGCGGTTTGTTAGGCCTGGCGGCACTATGGCTACTTTTTCATTGCAGAAGCAATATACGCCAATATTCGGGCTGCCGAAAACATCGGCTAGGATGACGGTCATTCCTAGAGTCCCATAATGCCAGGTCGGCGAGCCAATACTGGTTTACGCCGCTTTTGCTGGGTAGACTATTACTTTACCTTCCTTATCCTTGACGGCACGAACTGTAATCTTCCTAGGCGGCTTGTTGATGCTTCGAGACCAGAGTGCCGCATTAACTTCGTTGCTCATCGCTACCTCCTCTGCTTTCATGTGACGAGCAACGAAATCCCTTACGTCTCTTACCGCCCTCGGTGCCCTTTTGCCTCGAGCCGTTACGACCCAAACATGTCGGAGTGAAATCGTGTAGATTTTTTCCTCGACTACTTCTATTTCTTCTTCTCCTTCGGCCTCTTCTTCTTCGGCTGCAGGAGCTGTTTCGACGGGCGCCTTCTCTTCTTCTACCGGCTCAATAGCTTCGCTAACGGGCTCTTCCAGTTTTTCTTCTTCTGCCTCCACAACTTCTTCCTCTTTCGGCTCTGGTTCACTCATTTAGGCTGTTTCTCCCTTTACGCTTTCAGCTTGGTCCTTCGCCAGTGCCGTTTCTTCGGGTGAGTCCTAGTGTGGCCAGATGTCCTCGCCATCACCCATGTTGGGACAGGTTTTCTAGTTTTGCCCGCACTAGCGAGCCTACGTTTTCGCGCTGTTGGTTTATTTCGTGCCATAAGTTAAGCTCTCCTAATTCTAATTTCCTTTCGTGAAGATTGTAGGCGGGCGAGCGCTTCCTTCAATTGCTCATCACTAATTGGAACTTTGATTCTTCCCGACTGTGCTAGTTGAATGAGCTGTAATTCGATTTGATCTGCGAATTCGGGTTTTACCATTCTGATGTTGGTCAACCTTTGCCTTGCCTCAGGGGTCAGTATCTGTTTAAGTGCACTTTGTTTTTGGGCTTCGATTTGTCTGCGGGTTTCTGCTTGCCTCTGTTCATCTATTGCTGAGCGTTGTAGGTCTGAGTATCTCCTTCGCCTAATCTCTTCAAGTTCCTCGTCGGAGTAATCTTCATCCTCACTCATCATGACTGGCCTTCCGCCTTCTGGGCACCCTTCAAAACATCGGCAGCAACTCGGTTGAGAAGGCTGATTCCTTCAGGCGTAAGCTTCCTACCCTTTTTGGCCTCAACGGCAATGAAACCTGCTTTCTGAAGTTGCTGAAGCGGTTCTCTAATAGCTGAGCCGCCGGCTACTCTGGAATGCTCAATATGCGTCCCATGACGTAAACGGCCTCCATACTCGACCCGAAGGCGGGCTATCCCCACTGGTCCGTGCAGGTACAGTTTTCTTAGGAGGGAAGCGCAACGATTGTACCACCAATCCGGACTTGCCGGGGGGCGTTCCCGATGAGATCCTGTTTTTGCGGTCAATGCCCAACTTGGTGGTGCAACTTCACCTACGTTCTCCTTCAGGAATTTCGAGAGATTGTTGATTAGGGTATCTGAAGGAACATCTAGCGGTGTTGGCATTGAGATTCATCCCGGTAATGGAATCTTGACGGTACAACCGGTGAGCGCCATATAAGTTTAGTTTGGAGAGTACGATCGGTAATTGTATTTTACCGCTTTCTTTCAAGTTTGGTTGTTTCGTGGCGTTTGTAAAGCGTGAAGGTGTGGCCCATAACTTCTACGAGGGTCGAGCCTGTCGAAGATGCTACTCTACCCGCCAAAATTGCGGTTTCAGTCTCCGCTAAGGCAGATTTCTGAACTTTAACTTTGACCAGTTCACGGCTTTTGAGCTGGTTTGCGACATGTTTCAACAGTTCCTTCGAGACACCTTCTTTACCAACCCAGATTGTTGGATCGGTTTCCCTGGATCTCGATTGTAACCGTCTCATCCGTCTTTTTTCGAAAGTCGTTCCCTCACAGTGGGGTACCGTTTCTTTGTTCCACAATCCAGGCAGGTAATTAATACCGTTGTCCCAAGGTCGGACCGTGTTCTGACTCGGGAATTAACGCCTGGGACGAGTAAGCTTCCACATCCCTTGCAGATGAAAAGCTTCTCTTCCTTAGGTAATCGAACTCCGGCCTTCATTCCGATTCTGCGGGCGAGTTCCACGTACCGTTTCGCCAGGTCCCGATCCTTCGGGAAAGTGTTCTTTGCAAGCCCGAGGAGGATACGAATCCGTTCAAGCGCAATCTCTTTGATGTTTCCGCCCTTTCTCCAAACCAATGGGCCGACCGCATCAAGGAGTAAGGGGATGATCTTGTAACCTTTTTGTGGCGCCACCGCGACAACGGATTCGACCCCTCCATGGTATTGACCCTCGCTCTTGTAGAATCGGCCTTACAGCTTGTCCCACGACAAATACAATCGCATCCACAGATCAAACGATACGCCGAACGAAGGTCAAAGAGCCCAGCTGAGGTTCTACTAGATAGGGCCTTTCATAATACAGCCATGCGTAAACTCGCTAAGATAGGATATTCGATTCCAGTTGAGAAGATGGGAAGGCCTGACATTATCCACAACACCCTCCTCCAAGTTCTTGAAACCCCCTTGAATTGGGAGGGACAACTTCGCGTCCTAGTCCATACTCAAGAGGACCAAGTCATCATCATAAATCCGAAAGTGCGTCTACCGAAGAATTACGTTCGTTTCGTTGGATTAATTGAGCAACTCTTCGCACAGGGAAAGGTGCCGGAAAAAGGTGAGCCGCTTCTCAGTCTTGAGAAAGGAAATGTCCGAAAGCTCGTGCGAATGGTTTCGCCGAACAAAGTCTTCGGGTTCAGTACGTTGGGCAAGCCATCTCTGTTACGGGTTATTTCGAATCAAATAAGTAGAACAAAAGCTCCTTTAGCTTTTATTGGCGGCTTTCCGAGGGGGCACTTTGCCGAAGAAACTAGGGGCGCGGTGAATGAGATTTTCTGCGTAGACCGAGAGCCGCTGGATGCATGGGTTGTGGCTGGGCGTTTCGTTTATGACTTTGAATGGGCATTAGGGCTCGCCAAAGACCGCGTAGATCTCATGAGATGAAAAGGCGACTAACATGAGCGATGATTCGGAACTTGAGAGATTGAAACGCCAACGGTTAGCGGCGATGCAGAAGAGACTGAACGCGAAGCAAGAGCAAACCGCAGTCACATCTGGAAAACTCGATCCTGTAAAGATTTTAGAGAAAGTTTTCGTGGGACGCGCCTGGGAAGTTTACCATGCGACAAGGCAACAGTATCCTACAATAGCGGACCAGCTATTTCAAGAACTGGCCGAACTCGTCCGCCTTGGCCGAGTGAAAGGCCAGATTACGGGAGAACAACTATACGGGCTACTCCGCCAGATTGGTTTGGACGTTAGGCTAGAAACCAAAATCCAAGTCTTGGACCACGGCGAATTAAAGCCAATAGCGGACAAATTCCGGGGCGACTAGGGTAAGGCATCCTTAGGCAAATGTTCAGTTTCGTGCGGTTTCCCGTCGCCAGCGTCCACGAAGAGCTTTCCGCATTTTTCGCATCGCCAGGCCTCGAAATCCTTCAGGTGTGAAGGGGCTGCGCTTTCCAATCGTACGTCGAGGATGTATCTGCCAACAAAATCCATAGGCAGACTGCAATTTGGGCAGCGGATCGTCTTTCACCCTCTACCGAGTGAGTACGATGCTTTCGCTGCTTCCTAAGTTATACTATTCAGCAACTTCGCCGGAAAAAAAGAGAGGGAAAAGATTCGCTGCCTACGTGGTAGTCAGAGTAGTTGCTGTGTTCGCTACGGTCGTCGTTGCGGTCACAGTTATGGTTGTCGCGCTTGCGGACGTATTTGTCTGTGTGACTGTTTGGTTGCTAGTTATAGTGAGGGTTATTGTTGCGGCTGATTGCGTTACTGTTTGCGTCGCCGTGACAGTTTGAGTTGCAGCGGAGCTTCCGACGGTCTCTGTGACCGTAGCCGGGTTGTTAGAAGTCTGAGTTACTGTTTGCGTTACGGTTACGCCTTGATTAGTAGTGATCGTCTGGGTGTTGTTCTGAGTTGAGGTTACAGTGCTTGTTTCGGTTACTGTGACGGTTTGGGTCAGCTGACTTGTGCTGCTATTAGTGCTGTTAGTCGTGCTAGTTGTGGTCAGGTTGATAGAGATCGGGCCATTCAGAGATAGGAAGAAGTCTGAGGCAAGTTTGCTTTGAGGCGAAGTGAAAACCACATTGCTGCCCTGCATGTTGCCGTGCAGAATTAGCTCAGATCCACCTTGTGCATTGGTATTGATTTGCAATGAACTCTTGTTGGTTCCTTCACCTTGCCCTCCCGAAAGAGGATAACTTTTGTTGTCGATTTGTAGCGAGCCTGAAAGGCTGCTGAATTGCATTATGCCGCCATTGGATGCGACGTTACCTGTCAAAGTTAGTGATGCGCTGCTCGAAGCGTTGCTGTTCTTACCTTTTCCGTTACCGTTGCCGTTCCCATTTCCGTTACCGTTTCCGATCGGAGTTGCTTGACCTGTTGCGTTGATAGAGAATGTGCCCTGCTGTTGTAGGTGCTGGTCTGCAAAGATTGTTCCGGGCTGAACTGCGAGTAGTGTGACGACGAGGAGAAATGCTGCTAATGCGAGTTGTCGATTACTTGTTTTTTGCATTTATTCCCACCATTTTCCTAGTTCCCTTCTGGCATGGAGGTAGGTATATCAGTGTTTCGTAATCAGTACAACAATGTTCCATATGGTCGTTCGTGAGCTACGCGTAGGATGGGCAACTACGAAGCGTAGTCAAGGCTCGAAATCAAGAACCAACAGCGGAGAACCACACCAAGTTTACAGATCTTTCATAGGTGCGCGGTCCACTGACCCACACGCACGAAAATTGCCGCCTGAACGTTCACGAATGAATTTGCTTGAACTAGGAGACTAGCCCACGATCTTGGTTATCTCCTTGATTATCTCGCCTTCTACATGCCTAGTCCACAGCATCTCGGGCACATCTATTGCGAGAAATAATACTGAGAGAAGCAACGCTTCCGCGGCAGCCACCGCTATGTTCTGAATCCACTTTCCAATACCAACACGTATTGTGAAGTCATTAGGCTGCCCCGCTATCATTATCGTGAATGCTCGATCTGCTGTAATAATATCCCGCAAGATCCCCGCCTTCTGAGCCTGGATAACTATTCCTATTGGCGGCGACGTGGATTGAACCTTGTAACCCTCCGATTGGAGTTGTTGCACTAACTGATCAGCTAACTGTTTCAAATCCTTATTCTTGCCTTGGAAGTGCAGAACCTTCTCAGAGACCATATGCATCCGAATGCTCTGCATGTCATGCTCGCTTTAAATCTCTTCTGTGTCCGATCTCACCCCTGCAGGATACCGGATTTGAACTTGTCATCCGAATTGAAGGCCAGCACACAATTATCACGCGCGGAAGTCTTGCAGTAGAGGGCTCGTTATGATATACTTCCTCTAACGACAGAAACGGACAGGTCGTTTTAATCTCTCTATGTGAGGGTTATGGTGCGGCCGCCGGGATTTGAACCCGGGCATCTTCTCGCCCCGTGTTAAGAGGCGATCAGAAGCGTGGCAGGCCTCCGTCAGCAAACTTCCGTTGCTGTTCCCGTCCTAGACCAGGCTAGACTACGGCCGCAACGATAACCGTGATGCACAACGTTGCCGTATAAAACGTTACTTCGATACATGTGTTGATACCCACACTACTCTTGCTGGGGCGTGATAGGTGGAACATCAGAATATCGAATGGCTCAGGGCCTACATCGACTCGATAGCGGATGCATGTCCCTCAGATTATGTTCCTATCGTTCATTTGCCTTTGAAGCGGGGTGGTCGTTTCTCTTGAAAAGCCCGGATTCCCTCTGCGTAGTCTTCGCTGTCGTAAACAATGCGCCGGTAGCTTTGGATTCTTTCCGCGGTTTCCGCATCGATAGTGGCCCCTTTCGAGAGGAGCGTGAACTGTTTCTTGAAAGCCTTTACTGCTAAGGGGGCGTTCTCAAGGATTTTGTCCGCCAACTCTCGTGTGAAACGTTCAAGGTCTGCTATGGGGACCAGGTGGTTCAAGATTCCGACGGTCAGCGCGTCATTTGCGGTTATCGGGGTAGCAGTGAAGAACATCTCTTTCGCCTTGTTCAAACCGAGTGCGTTGATGAAGTGCATCATTCCGGAAGCGGTGTATGGAACTCCAATTTTTGCGGGTGTGATAGCGAAGGACGCGGTCTCAGAACCGACCAGTATGTCGCAAGTAAGCGCGAGGTCGCAGGCACCGCCCCAGACACCGCCCTCAATCATGGCTAAGACCGGGCCAGAAAAGCTTTGGACGCGCCGTAGGAGGCGCCCGAACGGGGCTGCGTAGGCGAGCGGGTCCCTCCCGGGATGGGGGAGCTCATTAACATCATAGCCAGCGCTCCACACCTTCACGCCTGGCTGGGCACGCAGTATGACCACTCGAACTCCTGAAGCTTCGAACTCGTCTAGTGCGTTGCAGAACTCAAGGATCAACGCCGCGCTGAGAGAATTGCGCTTCTCAGGATTGTTAAGTGTGATTACGCCGAGCGCTCCGTCAACCTTCTTGAGAATTAGCGGCATTCGAGAGTCACCCCATTGTCCTATGGCTTACGAAGTTTCTTGGAATGCACGTTGAAGAACTTACCTGCACCTTCGGGGGCTCACCCTGCTTTCGTACTAGCGTAACATAATCGGGTTCGGAATTCGCATTTGCGTATTACTTCAACATGTTGAAATATAGTACGAACGTTATGCGGAAGCTCGTTCACTTTCACTCACAAAAATCGCGGATTTGAGGATTCGTAATGGCTAAGCCACTGAAGAAGAAAACCCCCTTGGAAACGAACGCCGAGTCCTACGTTATTCCATTCGACCGGATAGCAATTCACGACGTACCATTGGTCGGTGGCAAGAACGCTTCGTTGGGTGAATTAACTCGAATCGGGATTCCTGTCCCACCAGGGTTTGCCTTGAGCCTACTCTTTTACAGGGAATTCCTTAGCAAGAGCGGATCAACGGACTATATTCGTAAGCAATTGGCAGGCTTGGACGTTAGCAACGTCGAAGAGCTTCAGAAAGTTGGCGGCAGCATAAGGTCGAGAATTCTGAGTTCATCGTTTCCTTCCAATTTGGAGAAAACCATCAGAGAAGGATATTTGGCGCTGAGCGGAGGAGCGGCGCTTCCGGTTGCGGTGCGAAGCAGCGCAACTACTGAAGACATGGCGGACGCTTCTTTTGCGGGTCAACAGGACACTTACCTGAACGTAGTTGGCGAAGAGAAAGTCCTCAATTGCACGAAGAAATGCATTGCATCATTGTTCACGGACAGAGCGATCAGCTACAGGGCGAAAATGGGGTTCGATCACATCGATGTCGGCCTCAGCGTTGGAATACAAAAGATGGTCAACAGCGAAGCCGCGGGCGTCATGTTCACAATAGATCCTGACTCTGGAAACGAAAATTTCATTGTGATCGATTCAAGTTGGGGGTTAGGAGAATCAGTTGTTAGTGGAAAGATCATACCTGACAAGTTCTTCATTTACAAGGAAACGGGAGAGGTAGTTGGAAGAAGGTTAGGGCAGAAGGAAGTATTCGCAAAATACCATAGCACTGGAACGGCGTTCGTTAGCACTCCGCTGAAGCGGAGAGCCCAGTTTTCACTGACCAGGGAACAGGTCAAAGTTCTAGTTGAATATGCACGAAAAATCGAGAATCATTATGCGAAGAGAATGGACATTGAGTGGGCAGTAGAAGGTGGCAAGGTATACATCCTTCAAGCTAGGCCTGAGACCGTTCAATCATCAAAAGGAACCCTTGAGGAAACTTACCATCTAAAAGGCGAAGGCAAACTGCTCGTCGCCGGAATTGCTGTCGGGGGAAAAATAGGGCAAGGTAAACCCAACGTAATGGCTGATGTTAGCGAGATGAAGAGCTTCGAACCCGGTGAAATTCTAGTTACAAGGGAGACAACACCAGCTTGGGAACCAATTATGGAGAAATCCGCGGCGATTGTCACGGAGCAAGGCGGAACCACTTCACACGCCGCAATCGTATCAAGGGAGCTTGGAAAACCCTGCGTAGTCGGGGCGAGAAGAGTTACACAGCTACTCCATAATCATAGCAACCCGATAACCGTGGATTGTAGCACGGGAGTTGGAAACATCTATGATGGATTGGTGCCTTTCGAAACTGAAACCTTCGACCTCAACACCATTCCGCAGACCCACACCAAGATTATGATGAACATGGCCGTACCGGAGGGCGCGTTGGCCCATGCAAAGAAGACGGATGGAGTGGGTTTGCTCAGGATTGAGTTCGTCTACGGAAATAGCGTCGGCATTCACCCCGCCGCTCTACTCAATTTTGAAAACCTGAAACGAGACCCACAGAACTTCCTCCGTGCACCGCCAAAGACCAAGGACGTACAATACCTCAAAAGAACTATCGCAGAAATCGAAACTCGAACTCAAGGCTACGATGATAAGCCTCAATTCTTGGTGGAGAAGTTGAGGGAGGGAATTGCTATGGTTGCGGCCGCGATGCATCCGAAACCTGTCATAGTCAGGTTTTCCGATTTCAAATCTAACGAATATGCGGCGCTGGTCGGTGGCGAGATTTTCGAGAAAGGTGAGAACAATCCGATGCTCGGTTGGAGAGGTGCTTCACGATATCCGCACACGGAATTTGCGGAAGCGTTTAGACTGGAATGCCGGGCGCTGAGAGAAGCCAGGAAACTAGGGCTGGATAATATTATCCCTATGATTCCATTCGTGCGGACGGTCGAAGAGGCGAAGGCTGTCCTCGAACTTATGAAAGCAGAGGGATTAGAGAGGGGAAAGGACGGGTTACAGGTTTACATGATGGCAGAGATTCCATCAAACGTCTTCCTGGCACAAGAATTCTCTAAGCTTTTCGACGGTTTCAGCATTGGCTCAAACGACCTAGCCTCGCTTGTCTTGGGCGTGGATAGGGATAATGCGAAACTTGCGAAGAGTACTTTTGACGAGAGGAATCCCGCCGTGAAGATGGCCATAGAACATCTAATAAAAATTGCTCATAAGAACGGGCTCAAAATCGGAATCTGCGGCCAGGCTCCCAGCGACTATCCAGAGATTGTTGAATTCCTAGTCGAGAACGGAATAGATAGCATATCTTTGAACGCAGACGTCATTGGCAAAATGAAGCAAGTTGTCGCAAAGGTCGAGAAAAAGTACTCACAAGGACGCTAAGACAAGTTCAGAGAAAACTACGCCATGCCCATCTTAGCCAGTTTTTGAAAGTCCGTCATGTTCTGGACTAAATCTGTCTGGCTGATTATTCCAATTATTTTATCGTGTTCAGTCACGACCAAACGCTTCACCTGTTTCTCAACCATTTTCCTAGCAGCATCGATAAGCGAGCCTGATGCATCAATGGTAGCTAACGGTGCGGTCATTATGTCAGCGACCGTAACCTTCGACGGATCAGTAACATGGGCGACGATCTTTTCAACTAAATCGCGCTCCGTAACAATGCCGAAGGGCAACCCGTCCCTATTGGCAATCAAGGAGCCTATCCGCTTCTCAACCATCAACCGTGCGGCGTCTTTCGCTTTCGCCTTCGAGTCTATGGAAACAATTGTTCGCATTATCTGGCGTATTGTGATTTCCGCGGGCAAGTTTGCTTCACACCGGTAACTAGCTTAATCAAATTAAAGGCTTATCGGGGCAATCATCGCGAATACGCTTGTGGCATCCTATCTCTTAGAAGATTGTTTCTCGACGTCACAGCCTTGTTGCGAGCCATTCCCAGGTCTATTTCCCGCACGGCACATTCTTCTTCGTTTTCCGAAGCTCGGTAAATTACTTGGCCCCGTGGATTCACGATTTCTGATTGCCCTATGAAGCGGAGACCTCGCTCCGCGCCTACACGGTCAGCGGTCACAGTGAATACCCTGTTTTCTAGTGCCCTTGTCTTCATAGCCTCGGGACAATTTGGCAAAACAAGGTTCGACGGATGAGCAATTACCTCGGCACCTTTCAGCATCAATGAGCGGGCAGACTCAGGAAAGTACCAGTCAAAACATACCATGACGCCAACGTTGCCGAAAACTTTGAACGCATGCCCCGGTTTGAAGAACTTCTTCTCATTACTGAAAAGGTGAACCTTTCTGTAGGTTCCCAAGTACTTGCCATCTCTCACCACAACTGCAGAATTGTACATGGTCGTTCCCCTGCGTTCCGCGATACCAGCGACAACCAGCGTTCCATCGCGCTTCGAGAAGTCCTTCAGTGCCTGCGTCGTTTCACCTTCTGGAATCTGTTCGGCCACACTCGCGGCTTGCCGTCGGTTCCCAAAATTGTAGCCTGTGTTGAAAAGTTCTGGTAGAACGAAGAGATCAGCCCGTTTCCGCTCCATAAGTCGAAAGGCCGCGTTAACATTGCCCTCCACGTCAAGAAGTCTAGAATTGACTTGCGCGAACCCAACTCTCATCGCAACTGGACCTCACGAATACAGCCGTACGTCTGTGATAGATAATTGATTCGACTAAACAGATTACCCAACGAGTATCTCAAAGAAAGGAGGCGGCGACGCCTAAAGCCCCGAACAAGTTTGGGTTGAGTGGTGCCGAGGGCGGGATTTGAATCCGCGATTTGGCCTACGCTTGGTATAGCGTAGTCAACCCGGTCTTCAGCTTCACCACGATTTGTTCGGGTGCTCTCCCAGGCTGAGCTTTCGAGGGAATCCGTCCTACCTCGGCGTTCCCCGGCACCGAGCAAGGCAGTTTTCCGCTCAACAACTTAAGCCTTCTTCTAGCTGCACCCACCTCATCCAGCGCTGGACTGATCTCGAGCATTCTATCCCAAAAACCTTGTAACTCTAGTACACAAACCAGCCGCGGTCGGACAGCTCTAATCAACGTGCGCCCTCGGCATACGTTCGCGTCACAAGACCGTTCACAATTAGTTTCCGTAACAGGACAATGATTGATATCACACGGGTTCGCCAAGATTAAGCTTGAACGGTAAACCTCTGATGTGGCCTTGGACAAGGCGGAGAACTGAACGAAAGTAGTACGAAGGTTTTTAGGCGGAGGTGGAAAGCAGTCGAGCCGTTGGGCCGGTAGATCAGCCTGGTATGAGCATCGATGATTGAACACGATGCGATCACATCGTCCGCTTGGCATGCGGGAGGTCGCGGGTTCAAATCCCGCCCGGTCCACCAAAAGCAACCCACGTGAGTCTTGAGAGATTTGTTCGATGATAATGGTAAAGCGATGGAGCTGATGAAGGCTCTGGGCTTGTCCGCTGGCGAATCCAAGGTATACCTAAAATTACTTTCCCAACCTGAAGGCGAAATGTTAGACAAAGTGGTCACGGCATTCGGAATCCCTGCAGCCATAGCTGAGGATTCGCTGAAATCGCTGGCTGACAAAGGCCTTGTAAGAATCTCAAGCAACAGGGTTGAGGTCATCCAGCCCCGCACGGTTCTCCAGAAAATACTTGAACAGAGAAAACGTTCGCTCGAAAGCCAGGTGAGCAAGGAAACCTCTGTAGCCTTGGAGTTGGAGAAGCTCCTTGAACCTACGTATTGGGAAAGTAGGCTCGGGATCAGGCCCGAAGAAATCATCGAACCCTTACGCGACCTTCCAGAAATGGAGTTACGAACGGCTCGAATTCTCGGAAACGCACTGAAGGAAGTATCAATTTTCGCGGAGACTTTCGGATGGTACGGTAAAGTTCGTGAATCATTATTCCAAGCCCACGATCGGGGAGTTGGCATGAGGGTTTTGATGATGGTGAAGGATGACTCAACAAAGGAACGAGCCAAAGAACTCCGTGGTGTGGGAGTTCAAGTGCGCCACTGCGCCGAGGAATGGTACCCTGTCAGGGGAACCCTGGTAGACGACCAGGAACTTGTTTTCGTGGTCTGGGCGACGAAGAAGAGCGCGATGCCTCGCCCCATTTACTATCGCCCAAACTATACGAGAAACCAAGGGTTGATCAGGATTTTCCGTGACGCATACTCGAAAAGATGGGAAGAAGGCCAGCCGATATAGAAATCCTCGCCCGAATAAAGGCGCGGCACTCCAAATCTCGAGTAGGTTCGTTTAAGTCGATTTAACAATTTGATTTTGCTCAAAGATTCGGTAACCCTCACTAAGTGCGCTTCACACTTGCAATCGCTCGCGCCTAGCTGCTGAAGAATTGCCTGCGTATTCATGTTCTTCCTTATTGCTCGGTTGATTTTGCACTCGAAACGTTGGTTGGAGATCAAGTAAACGGCTCCGTTGAGCTTACAGCCTCGGCGTGCTGTAAGGTAGTCGATATGCCATCTCTTCTTTTTGAACGAACGATTGTGCCGCGTAAGCCTTCCCTCTAGCGATACGGCTCCGAGTCCTCGGGCTGAACCGGTGTACAGATAGTAGCCAACCTTTACCTTCACGCGCCCAAGCCTTCCGAACCTGACTTGCACAGGTCTTTCACAGACCAAAACGATAGTGTAGGTTCCTCTCACACGACCCGTCTCCGAAGCACAAATAGCGCCAAGGTTCATCCTATGAACTGCTTGTGTGTAAGGGTATGAAGGCGGTCATTCTTGCAGGTGGGTATGCGACTCGCCTTCGGCCTATCAGCTATGCCTTGCCTAAACTCCTTTTTCCAGTGCTTGGAAAACCGATGATTTACTGGACGCTCGACCTTTTGAAAGGTATCGGCGTCGGCGAAGTCGTATTAGCAGTAAATTATCTTGCCGATTCGTTGCGCATGGAGGTGGGCTCCGATTACAATGGAATCAACATCAAGTACTCTCTTGAGAAAGCGCCACTGGGAACCGGCGGTCCAATAAAGTTGGCATCAGAGGACACACGTTTTGACGAGACATTTATTGTAACGAACGGTGATGTAATCGCTGAAATCGACCTAGCAAAAATGTTGAACCATCACGAGCAAACTGGGGCGATGATTACAGACGCTCTTCACCAAGTGAAGGATCCTACCAGATTTGGAGTTGCTCAACTTGACGGCGAAGGCCGGATTCGGCGGTTTGTTGAAAAACCTAAGGCCAAGGAAGCTCGTAGCCGCCTAATTAACGCCGGAATTTACGTGGTTGAACCTGACGTTCTGCAAATGATTCCTGCAAACCGTAAGGTCTCGATGGAGAGGGAAATATTCCCCGTTCTTGTTAACGAAGGAAAGCTAAGCGGATTTCCGTTTTCAGGCGACTGGTTCGACATCGGAAGCCTTTCAGATTATCAAAGGGCGAACTTTTCACTACTTCAAAAACATGCCCAGCCGCTAACTTCGCGTAGCCGTGAAATTAAACTAGCCAGGGGCGCGGTGGTACGAGCGCCTGTCATTCTCGGCGAGGGTTCGCGACTAGAGAGTTTGGCTTCGGTGGGACCACGCGTCGTTGCAGGGAAGCACGAGTTAATCGAAAGTGGGGCACGAGTATCAAACTCCATCTTATTCGATGACGTTTCAATAGGTGAGGGTTCAGTTGTTTCAGGTGCAATCCTGGCTTCTGGGGTGAAGGTAGGCAGAGGCGTAAGAATCGCTACCGGATCGATTATTTCGCCGCATGTTCAGATCCGCGACGGAGTTAAGATCGGGAGAAATGCCATAATTCACCCGTACAAAGAAATCGAAGCGAGCATAAGACCGGGAACGAACGCAATGTAACCTTGGCGATTAGGTTGGAAGAAAGGAAGCTTTTCGGAACAAATGGTGTGCGCGGCGTT
>Ga0208456_1000878_pt1 | contig 14247 bp, 10 predicted proteins | sample June2015DPH_4_10_2_FD_184691 | JGI IMG/M metagenome (GOLD analysis project Ga0208456, IMG submission 184691) | Peatland microbial communities from SPRUCE experiment site at the Marcell Experimental Forest, Minnesota, USA - June2015DPH_4_100... | ecosystem: Environmental > Terrestrial > Soil >... | reverse complement strand
CATCCAGGGCCAGGGAATCTTCCAGCGCCACCACGCGGTGGGGCACGTTCGAGGGAATGAGAAGCACATCACCCTCCCGGGCCACAATTTCTTTGCCCTCCAGTTCAAACCTCAGCGCCCCTGCCAAAACGGAACTGATCTGTTCGTTCTCATGATGGTGGAGCGGCACCACACCATCCTTGACGATGAAGATCTGCGCCATCGTAATCTTCTCGCCCGAGATAACTTTCCTCGAGATCTTGTCGTTCAGGACTTCCTTCTTCACATTCTCCCAGGAAAAAAACTCCATAAATCTTCCTCCGTAAACCCCAACGAATCCTCATATTCTACAAAGGATTCAGGAGTCAGGATTCAGGAAAAAACCACCAGCGGGCTCCCCTTAACCCTTCCCGCCCTGCAGGGCCGAATCCTGAATCCTGCTTTTCCGGCTCCTGCACTTTGCCGCTTGACAGCCGGCTGAAAATATGGTAGCCTAGTGTGGTCGTCGCATGAGAGACGTGGCAACAGAGCGCTCGAACGCGGGATCGGGATTGGACCGCCGGTGCGGGGAATTCAGCACAAAATGGAAAAAAGATGCTATTTTGACGGAACAAAGCCAAGAACTTACTGACAATAAAGGAGTTGGCTTTTTCAAGAGCCCGAAACAAACTATCTTTGGACTGCAAGAAACGCATTTCAAACCCAAGAATATGGCCAGGAATCGTCGCTTTGCGCCGCCCTCACGGCACAGCGACAGGGGCTCTGGGGGTGCGCTTTTTCTCCTGGCCAACCGGCTGGCCGTCCGGAGGGCTCGAGATTTTGGTCACCGCGCCTGGTGGGCGTTGCCCAAACAAATCCTGAGCGCGAATCGGGCGGGGTGGTCATCTCAGGGGCGCAGGGACATATTCGCCCTCCGCGTTATTTGGAATACCTGCCGGAGTTGCGGGGATGGGAGTTGCTTACGGGGACGGGAAAGATTTTTTTTGCTGGCAATTCTCAGCGTGTTGTTGTATCAAGTTCTTACGCTGCTTGAAGAGCGGGAGCTTCGTGAGCGGTTCGGCCGACAACGCGAGGCTTAGGCGCGGGCAGTCCCGCGTTTCCCGGCCCGCCTGCGGCGCAATACCGAACCCCAGATATTGCTTTGGACTGGAGGTCTCCATGCGCAAGATGTCTATTCTCCTGGTTTTTTTGGGCTTGCTGGTTTTTGCCTGCCCTCTTCAAGCCCAACAAGTCTGTCCTGGTCTGCCCTACGTTGCGAATACTCCTGAAGATGAGCTCATGCAGGCCGTCAACGGCGCGGACAAGCCCGAAGAGCAGGTGGCTGCCCTGGACAAGTATGCCCAGGAGCACGCCGATTCCAAATTCATGCCTTGCGTTGATGAATATTATACGATGACATACCTTAAGCTCAACAATTATGACAAAGTTGTTGAATACGGAGAAAAAGGCCTGGCCTCAAATTACAAAGACGCGATGCTGATGCTCAACGTTCTGAAAGGCTACGTGGGCTCCGGCAAGGTCGCCGATTCCGCCTTCGACATCATCAATCAGGCCCCGGACGTGTTCAAGGCGGAAAGCAAGCCCGCCAAACCGCCCACCGTCAGCGACGCGGAGTGGCAAAAGGCGCTGGAAGAGAACGGGGCGCAGGCCAAGGACGAGCTTGCCTATGTCGTCTATGCCTTCCTCCAGCTCATCCCTCGGGTGAGCGATCCCAACAAACGCATCGAGCGCTTGGACAGCTTTGCCAAGACTTTCCCCGAGGACGTGGAGAAGAACGCGGCGCAGATCAATTTCGATTACTTCCTCGCCTACTACAGCATGGCGAATAAGCCTGATAAGCTCATGGAGTACGGTGAGAAGACTATCGCCGCGGACCCCAACAATCCGCTGGTCCGCAATGTCCTGGCGTACAACTACGCCATCGGCCGGACCAACCCCGACAAGGGCGCCGATTATGCAGCAAAAGCCATTGCACTGGTGCCGCAAATGAAGAAGCCCGAGGGTGTTTCCGATGCTCAGTTCAAGCAGGAGCAGGATAACCAGCTCGGCATGGCTCACCTTTCGCTGGGATACGTTACTTTCACGCGAGCGGTCGCGGCCAAGACAAAGAAACTGGGGCCGGCGATCGACGAACTCAAGACGGCGGCGGATCTGCTGGGGGCCAATCCGGAATTGCAGGGACAGGCCTTGTATTACTTGGGGTACGCGTATGAGTCCGGAGCCCCGGTCAACCACAAGGCGGCCATCGAAGCTCTCAACAAGGCGGCGAGCCTGCAAAGCTCCTGGAAAGCGCCCGCCGACGATCTCCTCGCCAAGGTGAAGAAAGCCTCAAGTAAGGCAAGTGAGGAGCAGTGAGCCCTGCGCAGGGGGCGGCCCGCCGCAGCAGGTCAGGCCGCCCCTGAGCGGCGCTTCCAAAGCCAGTAGGCGGGAATCCCCAGGGCCACAATGCCGCAACCGATGCCCGCCTCAAGCGGCCTGGCGAGAAGCGTGTTCAGGATGAAACAGGCGGCAGCAATTAGGAAAGCCGCCGGAACAAAAGGGTAGCCGGAAACTCGATAGGGGCGCCGCAGGTCCGGCCTCTTGCGGCGCAAGATAATAACTGCGAGTACCGTCAGGGCGTAGAAGATCCAGCCGGCAAAGATGACGTAGGTAAAAAGCTGCTCATAGGTGCCCAGAAGCACGAGGAGAACCGCCCACGCAGCCTGGAAGAGCAAGGAAAGGTGCGGGGTTCGGAACCTCGGATGAACATTGCCACACCAGCGAAAGAAGAGGCCATCTCTGGCCATAGCGTAGTAGACTCTCGCGCCTGCCAGGATCATTCCGTTCACGCACCCTAACATGGCAACGATAATGGCGAGCGTCACCCAATGGGCGCCGCCCCGTCCGAAGAGACGAATGCCGGCCTCAGCCGCTACGCGCGGAGATTGAGCCACCGTCAACAGCGGTAGCACGTGATAGTAGACCAGGTTCAGGAGAATGTAGATTACCATGACCGCGGCCGTCCCCAGGATAAGGCCCAAGGGAAGGTTGCGTTCAGGGTTTCTGACTTCATCGGCCGCAAAAGTGCCATTGTTCCAGCCATCGTAAGCCCAGAGTGCTGCGACCATAGCTACGCCAAAGGAGGAGAGAAAGCCCCACCCCGCAGGCGTAGGCAGTCTAACCGTGCTGTAGACGGGCCCGTGCACGAGCGCGAAGCCAAGTGCGACGATGGCGACCATCGCACCCACCTTGGCGCCGGTCAGGACGGACTGCACCCAGCCAGCTTCGCGCACACCGCGATAGTTTATGGCCGTCATAACGACGATCGCCAGGCTGGCCGCCAGTTTCTGCTGCCCGGGATGGATGGGAAAGAAATCGGCCAAATACTGTGCGAAACCCACGGCTACAGTCGATATGCCGCCCGACTGCACCGCCAGAAAGAACGTCCAGCCGCACAGAAAGCTCACTAAATGCCCGTAAGCCTCGCGCAGATATACGTACTGGCCGCCAGCCTGGGGCAGCATGGCCGCAAGCTCAGCGAACGACAGTGCCCCAAACAGGCTGAGCAGTCCGGAAATTATCCACACGCTAAGGGCGGCTCGTTCGCTGCCCACTTCGCGAGTGACTTCCGCCGGAACGATGAAGATGGCGGAGCCAATCATGATCCCCATGACAATTGCCGTGGTATCCCATAACCCCAGGGCACGAAGGAGTGGGGGCTGCTCAGAGACTGCGCTGGCGGGTTTTGTGCCGGATTTGACCGGATCCATATCGTAAATGCCTGTTATTTCAGCCTGCGACACAATAGAGGAATCGCGGAGTCCGGTCAACAGCGATCTAATTGGGAAGAGCTGGCACCGGGGCGAAGATTCCCCAGCTACGCGAGCCCACACTGAATGTATAATTGAGAGGTGGGAATAAGTGGGGGTAAGCTATGAAGCAAGGCCTGAGGGGTTGGTGAGTATTCGACCTTGTATCCTCACATCGTGACGATCCTGCGATGTGGATTGAAGCGAATGCTAGTGTCCTGAGTCAGAAGTTCGTTGATGAAGTCAGCCCCGACTCGTCGGGGCGAAAGCGGGTAGCCCACGGCGTCAGCCGTGGGTAGGAGAACCCCCCCTCTCCCCCCTCCCCTCTCCCGCCCGCGCGGGAGAGGGGTGTCCCGCTCTGCGGGACGGGGTGAGGGCTCTTCCCCCCGGGCTGGCGCCCTGGGCTATCCCGCCTTGCGGGACCCCTACCGGGGCTGTGGAACGGCCACCCGAAAGGGGAAGACTTTGTCAGCTAACTTCTGACTCAGGACACTGGCCGGAATTAGCGACTATAAGGAGTTACCGTGCGTATAGACCTAAGCCCGCAGGATGTTCTGAACGCTTTGAGGACGGTCAACGATCCGCACCTGCAAAAGGATATTGTTTCGCTCGGATTCGTAAAGGACATCGAAGTGGGGGATCGCCGCGTGAGCATCTTGATGCAGACCGCGAGCCCTGCCAGAAACCAAGTGGTTGCGAACATAAAACGCGTTGTGAACGGACTGGGTGTGCCCGATGTTGAAGTGCGCGTGACCGATCCGGCTCCGCCCGCCCATCATGGGCAGCCGAACCTGATACCCTTGGTCAAAAACACCATTGCCGTGGCGAGCGGCAAGGGTGGCGTCGGCAAATCGACGGTAGCTGCCAACTTGGCCATCGCACTCGAGCGCACGGGCGCTCGCGTCGGCCTGATGGACACAGACGTTTACGGCCCTAGCGTCCCCATTCTGATGGGCGGCAATGAGCAACCGCGTGTCGTGGAGGGCAAGATTGAACCGCCCGTTGCCTACGGCGTCAAACTCATCTCCATGGCATATTTCCTGCCCAAAGACGAAGCCGTCATCTGGCGCGGCCCCATGCTCCACAAAACCATTCAGCAATTTCTCGGCGACGTGCGCTGGGGTGAACTGGACTATCTTATTATGGACCTGCCGCCAGGGACGGGAGACATTCAGTTGAGCCTGTCGCAAACTATCCCGCTGACCGGCGCGGTCATTGTTTCGACCCCCCAGGATCTGGCTCTGTCGGTAGCGTCGAAAGCCATCGCGATGTTCGAAAAGCTCAATGTCCCTGTGCTCGGGATTATTGAGAACATGAGCTACTATGCCTGCCCCCACTGCGGGCATCGGGAGGAAATTTTCGGGCACGGCGGTGCTCGTGAAGCTGCCAGAAGGCTTCGCTTACCATTTCTTGGCGAGATCCCGCTCGATCCCGTCATTCGAGTGCAAAGCGACAATGGCAAACCCGTGGCGCTCGAGGAGAAATCAGTGAACGGGAAAGCCTTCCAGGAGGTGGCCGCAGCACTGGCGGAACAGGTAAGAGTGGCGAACCAGCAGGCGATTAGTATTGAGGAGTGAGTTGTCCGTCGTCCGTGGTCCGTTGTCAGGTGCCCGCTCGGGGATTCATCGGGAGTCTGTGGCGGGTTGTTGAGTTCTTGATCGCATTTATTCTTCGCTGCCTCCACCCGGTGGTGATCTGGCGCCGCGTGCTCAGGAATTGGCTGGGGACGCACAACCGAAAGCCCGCAACGGACCACGGACGAAGGACTACGGACGTTTTCCCTATGCATCCCATCCCAACTAAAATCAAACTCGCAGCCGGGAACGACACGTTATCCATCAACTGGTCGGATGGCCACGCCAGCGCTTATTCGTACCGCTACCTTCGCGACCGCTGCCCGTGTGCTTCATGCAGTGAGGGAGGCGGGACGCATCGACAGCCATCGAATCTTCTGCCGATGCTCGGTGTCAAACCGCTGAAACCTGAGCGCGCAGACTTGGTAGGACGATATGCCTTGCAGGTCTTTTGGAACGATGGTCATTCATCCGGTATCTATTCCTTCGATTACTTGCGCCGCCTCTGCCTTTGTCCGCAGTGTGAGGCTTCTCGGCAACCTGCCCAGACATAGTCGGTCATTTTGATGTAGAGGCGGCTTTACGCCGCCACGTGGCGAGGTAAACTCGCCGCTACAAGCCCAAACTGACCCACTACCTATGGCAAAGCGCAAAAGGCAAATGGCAAAACTATGTTGGGATATGGGGTAGTTGTTACCGAAGGGGGCCGCAAGGAATTCAGAGAGCTTGGAGGGTAGGGTGGAATGGTGCAGTTTGAGGACGCTCGCCTTAGTCTGCCTCAGTCTGCTCGTACCGTTATGGATGGCTGCGCAAACTGAGACTTCGCCCTCTCATGGGATGCTGCTGGTGGCAAACAAGGGCAACCAAACGCTGGGGATTCTCGATCCTGAGGCAGGGCGCGAAGTGGCGGAGATTCCTGAGGGGGGAATTACCGGGCATGAAGTAGCGGCATCACCCGAGGGGTCGATGGCTTATGTCCCGATTTACGGGAACTCTGGCGTAGGCAAGCCCGGCACAGGCGGCCGCACTATGGCGGTGATTGACCTCGCAACTCGTCGTGTGGTTAAGACACTGGATTTCGACAAGCCCCCGCGTCCGCACTGCGCGGTCTTCGGACCTAAGAACGGCCTGCTCTACGTGACCACCGAACTTGCCAATTCCATAATCGTCATTGACCCGAAAAGCTTGAGAATCGTCTCCTCCATTCCCACCGGTCAGCGGGAATCGCATATGCTGGCCATCACCCATGATGGGCAGCGCGGCTACACCGCCAACGTGGGGCCGGGAACCGTCTCCGCAATAGACCTGGTCGCACAGAAACCCCTTGCCATTATTCCCATCTCGCGCCAGACCCAACGCATTTCCCTTTCGATTAATGACAGCGTCGCCGAGTTTTCCCGCAGCCTGTTTAGCGGCGCTCTCGCAAGGGACAAAAACCCTTGCCTAAATAATCTCCACCTGGCAGTTCTTTACCAGAGATTTGAATTCCTGCGCGTCGCCTTCTGTGCCCACAATCGCCCCGTAATGCATCGGCACGACGATTTTCGGCTTAATCACCTCCGTAGCCTCCGCCGCCTCTGCCGCCGTCATAACATAAGTGCCTGAGACGGGGAGAAGGGCGATGTCACAGGTGATGGATTTCATTTCCGGGATGAAGTCCGTATCGCCGGCAAAGTAGACGCGCGTCCCGTCCATCTGAAATACGAAGCCCAGCTTCTTGTCTTCCTTGGGGTGGAATACATGCCCCGGCTCTCGAAACTTATTCACGTTGTAAGCAGGGACTGCCTCGATTTCGACCTTCCCGATAGTCACCTTGCCACCGGGATCGAGAAACTTCGTTTCCTTCGCCTTCACCCTTTTGAGCCCAGCTTTGCAGCTCACGCTTGCCACAATGGTCGTCTTGGGGGAGATCACCTTTTGAAGGTCTTCCAGACTGAGGTGATCAAAATGCTCGTGACTAATTAAAACGATGTCAGCCTCATCCGCCTTCGTCACCTTGAAGGGGTCAGTGTAAATAAGCTTCGAGGCTTGGATGCGAAAGGTGTCATGCGCAATGCGGCTGAACTCCAGGTTCATCAGTTTCATCGCCAGGCCTCCAATCGATTCATCAAGCTATTCAAGGTGCCTGCCAATCGTGCGGCACACCGCTCGTAAGGATATCACTATTGAGCACTGCAGAATATATGGCCACTCAGGGGGCAACGTCGCGCAGAATGGAGCGAGTCCTTAGCGCCGTCTTCTCATCATCTTGAACGATTCCAGGATGACCTTAGTAGCCATCTCGGTTAGGTGATACTTCGGCAGGTCTTCCCGCCGCACCCAGCGGGCGTCGACAACGTCGGAGGCGGGCTTAAGCCGCCCGCGCTTCCGCCGGCAAACGTAATCCACGATGACATAGTGGTACTTGACGCGCTTCCCTTCGCGCGTGATGCGGTCAAACGCCGCGACGATTTCCAGTGGCTCAACCTCCAGGCCGGTTTCTTCCTTCAGTTCGCGCCGCACCCCTTCGGCCAATTCCTCGCCAAGCTCGAGCATCCCGCCGGGAATAGACCACTCGCCCTTGAGCGGCTCGCTGCCGCGGCGAATGAGAAGGGCGCGGTGGCGGTGAACCACCACTCCGCCCACGCCCACGATCGGACCCTCTGGATACTCTCGTTTCATCTTTTCGGTCGTCACTCCTCTCGTCAACGGGGGCCAGGTGTCATTTTGGAGGGGACGCCTTCCCAAACGTCAGCACTAACCCCTCACCCGTCCCGCGCCGGCTGGTGAGAACGCCGGACGCGGGCCACCCTCTCCCCAGGGGAGAGGGCTACTATTGTCGGCAAGGGTCGTCATTCCCGCGAAAAGCTTGCCCTGAGCTTGCCGAAGGGCGGGAATCCAGTCCGTCGACCTCGCATTTCCGAACGTTTGCCGGGTAGATTCCTCCCGCCACGGCGGGACGGGCATGACTGCGACTTCGAGCGCCCATGTCTCGCAAATGACACCAGTACCCGTCAACGCGGGTCGCCAATCGAAATGCCGACAGATTTGGCAGCTATTCATTCGCCGCCCGTGCCACGACTTCATAGAAGATCTTCACCCCCCGGCGGAGCTGTTCCACGGGCACACGCTCGTTGGCCGCGTGCTGAGTGGCGTCCACTTCCGGTGTGACTTCGAGGCTGTTGAACCCGTAGCAGGTAATCCCAAGGGGGCGGTACATCTGGCTCTCAGTGTATCCGCCGCCCAGCGCTGGGGCAACAATCGCCTGCGGATTGTATTGGTGTACCACCTGCTCAATCAGCCGATAGAGGCTTGTGTCCGTGGAGGAAGAGTTGGGAGGCTTGAAGCGGCTGGCAGACGTAATCCGGATGGAGTCATCCGCCAGCACGGTTCGAAGCTGGGCCAGAAACACCTTGGGGTCTTCACCCGGAAGCAACCGCACATCAAGCTCGGCGTAGGCGGTATCGGGTATCACGTTGGTCTGAGGACCGCCCTGGAGGACGGTGAGTGAAACGGTGTCCCTTAGCAGAAAGTTGAGGTCTTCATTCCGGCTGATACTTCGGGCGAAGGCAGGGTCCTGAAGCGCTTTTCGGATGTTGCGGTACTTTGAAGCCAGCGGTCCCGGTTCGAGTCTTGCGATCACGGTGAAGTACTGTTCCACGGAGGGTAGCAATCGGATGGGTGGCTGCCAGTCCACCACTCGGGCGAGGGCCTTTACCAGCCGGTTGGGCGCTGAGTCAGCAATGGGAATAGACCCGTGGCCGCCTCTACCGGAGGCTGTGAGGCGAAGCCAGAAGGGGGCCTTCTCCGCCACGCCCACTTCGTAAATCGTCCCCCGCCCACGGGTAATCAGATTTGAGCCGCCCTCCGTAATGAGGAATTCCGCGCCGCGCACCAGTTCCGGATGGTTCGCGAGCATCCAGGCACTACCCGTGCCGTTGACTTCCTCGTCCGAGGTCGCCAGGAAAATCAGGTCACGCTTCAGGGGCAGGTGTTCCCGGGCTGCGATCAGCATGGCCATGGCCTGAAGCAACCCCTCGTCCTTCATATCCTGCGCCCCGCGCCCGTACATTTCCCCGTTCAATATTTCGCCGGAAAAAGGCGGAAGCCGCCAGCTCCCGGGGTCTGCATGGACCACATCCATGTGGTTCAGCAGCAGCAACGGCCTTAGCGTTCCATCACCTTTGATGACCGCGTAGATATTGGCTCGCCCAGGGGCGTAAGGATGGATGGTGTTCGGAATTCCAGCCTGATCGAAAAGCCGGTGGAAGAATTCCGCAGCCGCCAGCTCGTTCCCGGGCGGGTTCGAGGTGTCAATACGCAGGTACTCGCGCATTAACTTCACCATCTCGTCCTGGTAGGGTGGCCAGGCAATCGCCCGGAAGTGGTCATCAAGCTGGGTTTCTGCGAAAGCGGAAAACGAGAGCGCGGCCAGAACCATCAGGATGCGGATCGGATGAAGTCTACCGAGTGTGGTGCGTCTGGCAGTTCTGTTTTGGAAATCATCCATGATTTCAATGACCAATTTCTAGGAACTCGACATCTCAAAGAGACGAGCTACTATATCAGATGACTCGCCTGAGAAGACAGTTCGCACACGCCCTGGGGCGTGCCGGCGATGGAGGTCATGAAGCATTGGTACACCGCGGGAGGAAGATAGTGTGTCATTCCGAGCGCAGCGAGGAATCTCGCTCTGCGCCAGGCGGTCCGGAGCTCAAGGTTACCTGCGAGGTGGGTGGAGACGAACAGAGCGAGATTCCTCGCTGCGCTCGGAATGACACGAGCACCACCACCGCAAAATTCTTGCGTTTCTTTAGTCAAAACCTTTATAGTCAACTCGTTGATCCCCGCGGGAAAAAATGATTGGGGACGGTTTGTTGGCTAAACCCAAAACACCTCGTATCTTCGTCACGCTGGCGGGTCCTAGCCTCGCGGCATTGGAAGCCCAGGCAAGCCGCTTGAGCGGTGCTCCCGTGGGCTACGAGTTGCGATTGGACCACCTCCAGGACTTTACCCAATTCGAGGTCTCACTCCATCAGATGCTTTCGCGCTTACATGTCCCACAGACCATCGCCACCTGCCGAAGGGAGGAGGCAGGCGGAGCTTTCAAGGGAACTGTGGAACAGCAAGCAGAAGTCATTGCTGCCGCGGTGCGTGCGGGTTGCCGGTGGGTGGACATCGAGTTCGAGTCCATCAAGGCAGCGGGTTCCTCGCTGCTGCGGCAATTTCACCCGGCAAGGGTGATCGCTTCCTATCACAACTATCGTAAGACCCCCTCGCTGGGCGCCGTCTATCGCCAACTCGCTCGCCTCCCGGTAGATATGGTCAAGGTCGCCACGCACGCGCAGCATTTGCGTAACAACATTCAAATTCGACAACTCCTCAAGACCTATCATCGTCGGAGTCCGAAGCTTGTGGCGGTGGCGATGGGCGCGTCGGGCATTCCCTCGCGATTGTTGGCTCTGCTTTGGGGTTCGGCAATCACTTACGCTTCCCCGGGAAACCATTCGGTGGTGCCCGGCCAAGTTGCCGCAGAAATCATGCGGTCCATTTACCGGGTGGACCGGCTTGACCAGCGCACCCAGCTTTATGGCGTCGTCGGGTCACGCGCTTCGATTTCCCTTTCGCCCGCCATGCAAAACGCGGCTTTCCAGGCCAAGCATGTGAATGCCGTTTTCCTGCCCTGCGAGACCAATCAACTCTCGGACTTCCTCACCTTCGCGCGCCAGGCGGGCTTGTTCGGCTTCGCTGTGACCATGCCCTACAAGCGCGCCGTTCTGCGTTCGCTGGATTGGGCTGACCCGCTCGCCACTCACATCGGCGCGTGCAATACCGTTGCCGTCCAGCGCGGCAAATGGATGGGCTGGAATACCGATGCGGCGGCGGTGGTCGAAGTGCTCACGAAGCGGTTGAGGTTGTCCGGCAGTCGCATGTTGATTTTGGGCGCGGGAGGAGCCGGCCGCGCCGCCGCCTACGCCTTGCGCGCCGAGGGCGCACGAGTCATCGTCGCGGCGCGCCGCGAGGAGATAGGGCGGCGGCTGGCACGCGCGGTCAATGGTGAGGCGGTCTCCTGGGAGGGCGCCGAGGGGCTGGAAGTAGATGCGGTGATTAATGCTACTCCGGTGGGCATGTACCCCCATGTGGATTCTTCGCCCCTCGACTTGGCGCGTTTGCGGGCCTCCGTGGTTTTCGACATGGTGTATTACCCCCTCGCCACGCGCTTCATCACAGAGGCCAGGGGGCGCGGCTTGATCACTATCTCCGGCCTTGAAATGCTGGTGGCGCAAGGCGCGCGTCAATTCGAAATCTGGACTGGGCTCACGGCCCCACGCGCCCTGATGGAGCAGGCCGCCCGCCAGGTCCTGGATCGCTCCACCAGCGGGTAAAGCAGTCATCAGTTCTCAGTTGTCAGTTCTCAGTCAATAACTACTGGCAATTGACCGCTGACAACTGACAACTGACAACTGACAACTGTTCTTATGCCCGACATCGAACCCACTTTCGCCGAATTCCAGCGCCTGGCCCGCCGCGGAAACGTGGTGCCGGTTTACCGGACGATTGTTGCGGACCTGCTCAGCCCTGTTTCTGCTTACTTGCGACTTTCCCCTGAGACCTCTGCCGGGGCGAGCCACCGTGCCCCTGCCGGCAAGGCGCATCCCTACAGCTTCTTGCTGGAGAGCGTCGAAGGCGGTGAGCGGGTAGGCCGCTACACTTTTTTCGGCGTTGACCCGTTTGAGGTGATTTCCTCTCGCGGGGATCGAATTACCATCGCCCGAGGCTCGCGGCGGAGGGAAGAATCCGGTGACATCTTCGAATGCCTGCGTCAGATGGGCGCGCGTTACCGCTCCGTGACCTTGCCCGGCCTGCCGCCATTCACTGCCGGCGCGGTGGGCTTTCTTGCCTACGAAGCGGTCCGCAAGCTGGAACGCCTTCCGGCCCGCGTCGAGATGGACGTCGACGTGGACGACGCTGCCTTCATGTACTTTGCCAACCTCGTCGCCTTCGACCACGTCCAGCACCGCCTGTTCCTGATTGCGAATGTCCTGACGGAAGAAGGCAGCGGCGCCCTGCGCGCCAAGTACGACGCCGCGGTCCGCCAGCTCGCGCGTATGGAGAGCCTGCTGCGCCGCCCCCTTGTCCTGCCGCGCCTCCGCCCGCCTCGCGGCCCCTGGCGCGTGCGTCACAACATGACCCGCCGGCGTTACGAAACCATGGTGGAGCGCGCAAAGGAATACATCCGCGCCGGCGACATCTTCCAGGTTGTGATCTCGCAACGCTTGGAAGCGCCGGTGCGCGTCCCGCCCTTCGAGATTTATCGCGCCCTGCGGGTGGTGAACCCGTCGCCTTACATGTACTACCTGCGCATGGGCGATTCCACCATCCTCGGCTCTTCGCCGGAAATGTTGGTGAAGGTTTCCGGACGCGAAGTGGAATACCGGCCCATCGCCGGAACGCGCCCCAGGGGAAAGACGGAGGATGAGGACAAGCGGCTGGAGGAAGAACTGCGCGCCGACCAAAAGGAGCGCGCCGAGCACATCATGCTCGTGGACCTGGGCCGCAACGACATCGGGCGCGTGTGCGAGTTCTCCACCGTGCGCCCGCAGGAAGTCATGTTCGTCGAGCGCTATTCCCACGTGATGCACCTGGTCTCATCCATTCGCGGCCGGCTCCGCCCGGATGCGGATAGCTACGCCGCGCTGGCGGCTTGTTTTCCCGCTGGCACGCTCACCGGCGCGCCCAAGGTGCGCGCCATGGAAATCATCGACGAGCTCGAACCCACCCGCCGGGGCCTCTATGGCGGCGCGGTACTCTACCTCGACTTTTCCGGCAATCTCAACTCCTGCATCGTCATCCGCACGGTGCTCATCAAGGGCCAGCGCGCATACCTGCAGGCTGGGGCCGGAATCGTTGCGGACTCCGTTCCCGCCCGTGAGCACCAGGAATGCCTCGATAAAGCCAAAGCCGTCCTCAAAGCTTTCCAGATGGGAGAAAGCGGGTTGTAGCGACAGGCTCGCTATCCATCGCCCAGGGTAGGGGCCCACCCCCGGGAAGAATTCCGTGTTAGCTCGTTCCCTCCGAATCGAGCGGGGAGGCGAGGGCGAGACGGTGACATAATGTCGTTTTCACGCGCGGTGCGTAGCGGTAGGGCTTGCCCTTTCCTGGCCGATGAAGACCTGTAATTTCCGACCCGGGATCTGGAGAGGGCGGAAAAACCCCTCCATGCTGTCATTCCAAGCGGAGCCCTGGACCGGAGGGCCTAGGGCGGAGCGTAGAATGTCGCACTGAATACTCTCAACGCGATGCGAGCTTCCTCGCCCTGCGGCCCAGAGCCTTCGCCCTGCGACCCAAAGCCGTCTTCGGGCGACGGGTCGTCGTCCGCCAATAAGAATGGCGAACTCCTCGGAATGACCGGCCAGACGGGTTTTTCCGCAGCCTGCTACGTTGGCTCTCGAGCTGGAAAAGCGCAGGCCCAGTAATCGTTGGTGGTTAATTGGCTCCAACCGGGGTTTGAGAGCCTCATCGGCGGAGACGCGGTAGGAACTCTATATCAGACTCTATAGGTTTTTCGATAGTCGGTCAGTCTGAATTGAATCGCAAACCACGCGTTCATAAATAACGCGACCAGCAAGAACGTATTTGGGGCTACTTGCTATTCCCTGTTTCCTGTTCCCTATTCCCTGTTCCCTGGTACGTGTGCACGGCAGCGGCCAGTTTCCGACAAGCCGACTTACCGCTTATGTGGATTACTTCCGGGTTGCCGACGACACGTCCAGTGAGAACCGGATCGTGGTCACAATACCATTATTCGACTCGGCCATTTTGGCCAGGATTGAGAATATGCGCCTTCCAAGGCCGGCGCACCAACACTGGATGGCGGAAGCACCAAGAGGCGGGACGGTGAGAGTGTCACTTCTCTTGCGACTTGA
>Ga0208456_1000872_pt1 | contig 14336 bp, 7 predicted proteins | sample June2015DPH_4_10_2_FD_184691 | JGI IMG/M metagenome (GOLD analysis project Ga0208456, IMG submission 184691) | Peatland microbial communities from SPRUCE experiment site at the Marcell Experimental Forest, Minnesota, USA - June2015DPH_4_100... | ecosystem: Environmental > Terrestrial > Soil >... | reverse complement strand
AAACAAACTGGTGGGCGGAATCCTCACGGTGGTGGGACTGGCCCTGCTGGGCGCCGCTTGGTGGACGGGCAGTCGTCAATACACCATCCTGAAGTCCTGGCCCACCTTGGAAGCAGAGGTTACGAAAAGCCAGGTCACCCACCACCTGAGCCATAGTAGCAGGAGGAATACAGACACCATCATGTATCAGGCGGAAATCGAGTTCCGGTATACCGTCGATGGAAGGCAATTCACTACGCCCTCGACTCCAGGCTACAGCACCTCAAGTTATTCGGAAATGAAACGCATGGCCGATACCTACACTCCCGGAACTCGCCACACGATTCGTTACAATCCCGCAAACCCGAATGACATCCGTTTTAACGCGGGTTACAACTTTGGGTTCTTCATGCTTCCCGTAGTATTCGGAGGAATGGGCGTAGTCTTCACAGGCCTCGGCATTGGTCTTCTCGTAGCCCCCCGCTCGGGGCAATCGTTGCAGTGTCCTGCCTGCGGACAAGCGGTCGAACAAGGTCAGAAGTTCTGCCCCAACTGTGCCGCCCAACTTCAGATCAGCTAGTCCGGGGCGGAGAAGCATGGACGGCCCACGAGTTCGATGCGCTCTGGGGCGAGGCAAATTCTTCTGGGGGGGAAATCATGTTCCGTTCTTTCCTAGTGGCGATAATTGCAGGCTGCTTGGTACCGACTGGCGTTGCGCGGGGAAGTGGCTCGCCGGCGCTGAGCGCTTGGTTTGTGGACTCGCTCGTCAAGGTCTTCCCAAGTGATGTTCGCGGGGTGCACGGTCTGCGCTCGCCCGAGTTCAGCGCCGCACGGAACCAGCACGTGAGCGTGCAGCTTGCACTTCGTTCGAGCGCGCCACTCCCCGACCTTACGGTGGAAGTGAAGCCGGTCGAGGGCGGCGCCGGCCGCCGGGTATCGACTGTCGAGGTCCATCGGGTCGCCTACGTAGTAGTGGGCTCGCATACGCCGGACTGTCCACCAGAGGAGTTGGTGGGAGACGCACCGGGGTGGTATCCCGATCCGCTTGAGGACTTTCCCTTCGAGCTCGAGGCTCGCCGCACCACGCCGATCTGGGTGACGATTCACATTCCAGCCGACGCAGCGGCCGGAGTCTATGAAGGCTCGATACTGGTGCGTTCTGGTGGGCGGCTGGTGGCGCGCGAGCCCTTCCGCCTGAAGGTGGTGAGCGCGTCGGTGCCGGAGGAGAGGTCGCTCAAGGTCACCAACTGGTTCACCCTGGATGACAAGACCTCGCGACAGTTTTACGGTGTGGCGGCCTTTTCACCGCAGTGGTGGACGCTGGTCTCCAACGTGGCCCGCGTGCTCGCGGCCCATCGCCAGAACGTCATCCTGACACCGCTTCTCACGCTCATCCAGCCGCGGGTCGAGGGCGGCAATCTCGTGTATGACTTCACAAACTTCGACCGTTGGGTGGAAACGTTCAGGCAGGCGGGCGCTATCGGGTACATCGAGGGCAGCCACCTGCTCGACCGCGCCGGCAGTTATGACGCGCCGCTGCTCGTGCCGACCTTCCAGATTGTCGACGGCAAGCCCCAGAAAATCTCCCTACCACCCGATGATCCGCGTGTGGAGACTTCTCTTTCCGCATTCCTGGCAGCGCTGGGGACACATCTGAAGGAAAAAGCCTGGGACACGCTTTACCTCCAGCACGTACTCGACGAGGCGCACGGGAACGAGATTCCCTACTACGGAAGATTCGCCGCCCTCGTCCACCACCAGATGCCGGGCATTCCCACTATCGACGCCATTGACGCGGCAAACATGCCCGAGGTGCTCCAGAGCAACTGCGACGTCTGGGTTCCGCAGCTCGGCCGTTTCGATGACCAGATGGCGCTCCTCGAGCGGCGCATCGAAAGCGGGCGTGCCGTCTGGTTTTACACCTGTCTTTATCCTCAGAAGAGGTATCCCAACCGCTTGCTGGACTTCCCCTTAATCAAAGTAAGGCTTCTCCAGTGGTTTGATTTCCGTTATGGGTTCACGGGATTCCTGCACTGGGGCGGGAATTATTGGACCCCGAAGCCACGGCTCGACACGCAACCGGTGATCGACGACAATACGGAGCTTTTGCCTCCAGGCGATGCCTTCATTCTCTATCCCGACCGGGAGCATCTTACCGTCCGAAGCTCCATCCGGTTCGAGGCGATGCGCTCGGGCATCGAGGACTATGAGATGCTCAGGGTGCTCAAGGCGCGTGATCCCGCCGCAGCCGAGCAAATCGCCGCAAGTGCGGTTTCGTCCTTCACTGAATACGTCCGCGATGCCGCCACCTTTCGCAGCATCGAGCAGAGGCTGCTCGAAGCCAGCAGTAGGCAGTAGGCAGAAAGCAGTCGGCGGAAGGCAGAAAGCAGAAAGCAGAAGGCAGAAGTCGGGAATCAGATGGTCTTCATTCTCACTCCTGACTCCTGACTCCTGACACCTGGCACCTGAATCCCGAATCCTGATTCCTGTTCTTCCCCCACCTACGACCTACCACCTACCAGGAACTAACTACCTGTCTTTTCAACAACATACTCGCTTTCAGTCGATAAGTACCTTTATTTTCTATAACATTCCCGCTTCATCTCCACTTTTTCCACAGCGGTCCTTTGTTTTCATAGACATTCCCGCGTCGCTCGCTCACTTTTTGAAGTTACTAGTTTTTTCCTTCCTCTATCAGCGGTGACATCTTGTCCAGGGCTGCTGTGCCTGCGAAGAGCCCTCTCCAACCCGCCTCCTTCAAATGCAGTAGGCAGTAAGCAGTAGGCAGAAAGCAGTCCGCAGTGGCGAGAAGGAAGGTGGTAATTCAGAATTCACAATTCGGCATTGCTCCGGCCCGAATGCTTGTCATCACCTGAATCCTGAATCCCGAATCCTGACTCCTGTTCTTCCCCCACCTACCACCTACCACCTACCACGTATGAGGAACTAACTACCTGTATTTTCATCAACATCCCCGCTTTCGAAGCGCAACTACCTTTGTTTTCTATAACATTCCCACTTTGCCACCGGCTGTAGGAAGCCGGCCCTTTGTTTTCATAGACATCCCCGCTTAGTTCGTTCACTTTTTAAAGTTACTAGTTCTTTATTTCCATGTTGGCTGTGACATTGTGTCGTAGACTGCGGTACGGGCCAAGGGTCCCGCCAACTTGAACTCCCCTCAAATTCAGTAGGCAGTCGGCAGTGAGCAAAAGGCAGTCGGCGGAAGGCAGAAAGCAGAAGGCAGAAGGCGGAAATCAGATGGTCTTCGCTCTCACTCCTGACACCTGGCACCTGACACCTGATACCTGGCACCTGAATCCTGAATCCAGTACTTTCCACAACCCCACTTACTATCCTAGCCTATCCTCCCCCATTTGTCAAGAGACATGGAGTCCGCTTCCGGCAGGCATTCCGGCGAAAGCGAGAACCCCACTCTCACCACGCCGCTCAGCTACACGGGGACACCAGAAGAACTCGACGCTGAACTGGGCCACGAACTGGCAGGCTACATTGAACCCGAATTTCGAAGTCGCACCTTGGATGTCGCCCGCCAAGGCGGGCTGAGAGAGGCTCCTCGGAGCCGATATAGTCCCATGGTTGTCACCATGGGCTAATTGATTTCGCCCGCCGCGCGGGCTTTTCAAAGGTGTTCTCGCTGACGCCAAGGCCGCATGCCTAGGGCCTTGATGGGCTGCCTGGGAATTTCAGCCCGCCTCGGCGGGCGGCATCTCTTAGCCCACGGTGAAAACCGTGGGCCGGCGGGAAGGCGGGATTTGGGCAAGCCCGCCTTAGCGGGCGACATCGCCTGGTGGGCTGATTTCTCGGTGCACCAGTTTGTTCCAACAGGTCCTGGGTCAACCGCCTTTCAGCCCAGCGGGTTGGAACGGAACGGGGCGTCTCAATTCCGCATTCCAGGTCGAATGCCACCAGGCGCTGGGCAGCACGCTGGCCGCAGCGAAAGCGGAAATGGACGCGACAGCCAGCGCGGCTCAGGAGGAGGCGAGGAAGAAGGCTGAGGAGCGGAAGAAGAAGTCCAAAAAGCCCGCCGACAAACCCGCTGACGCGGCCCCGTCAACGGTTCCAACACACGTCGCGCCAACGGGGACGGCGAGTTTGTTTGGAGACTCACAACCCACGGCGAGTCAGGTCAATCCGACAGGATGTGTGATGCCAGGGTCAATGAAAATGCTGGCATCCAAATCAAATGACACGCGCCGCACCGGTGCCAGGAGCCTTGACAATTCCAGCCACAGTTCCTGGCAATGCCTTATGTTCTTCTCACAATTATTGAGGATGACTTACGGCTTAACACTCCGGTCTGAAGAGGAGCCGACGCAGGTGCAGATCAGACCTCGAGGAGGTGGGAGCAAATGTTCGCCTAGCACCCCACCCGCGCTTTGAACTCGCGCGCCCGGTCACGCGCGACGGTCAAGTCTGTGTCCTTACCGTCCCTCAGGCGAACATTCAAGTTTCCTCCGGGGAGCGACGCGACTTCCTTGATCCAGGCCACGTTCACCACCGTGCTGCGGTGGATGCGGGTGAATTTCCTCGGATCCAGTTTCCTTTCCAACTCCGCGATCGCATAATCTACAGAGTAGGCCTTGCCCTCCGACACCGCGTAGGTCAGCTTGTCCTCGGCATAGAAATGCGTCACCCGCGCCAGATCGATGAACCAAAGCCGGTCCCCCAGGCGCGAGGCGATGCGGTCGGGATACTCGGGCTTGGTCTCGCGCAGCGAATCCGCGAGCTTCTTAAGCAGAGCCTGTAAATCTGGCTGCTCGGACTGGCCCGAGCCACGCAACCGTTCAACTTTCTTGAGAGCGCGTTCCAGGGACTCCGGCTCCACCGGCTTCAGCAAGTAGTCCACCGAGTTGACGCCGAAGGCCTTCAGGGCGTACTGATCGTAGGCGGTGGTGAAAATGACGATGGGCTGGCTGGGCAGCCGCGCCAAAACCTCGAAACCATCCAGGCGCGGCATTTGAATATCCAAAAAGCACACGTCGGGTGGATCCACCGTCAGCGCCGCCACCGCCTTCTCGGGCTCGGTTGTGCTGCCGGTCACTTCCACGCGTCCGGTGCGCTCCAGCAACCGGCGCAGGCGCTCCAGCGCCAACGGTTCATCATCTACCAGATAGGCGCGCAGTTTCATACGCGTGGCAAAACCATCTCCACCACAGTATAGCCGTCTCGGCGCAGAACGTTAAGGCGCGCCTTCGCGCCGAACATTGCATCGAGACGTTCCACCAGGTTGTCCAGCCCATGGCCGGCGGGAATCGCTGCCAGATCGAACCCCGGCCCCGTGTCACGAACCTCGATCCGCAAGCTGCTATTGTCCGCGCACGCTGTGACCAGAAACTCCCCACCACCGCTCTGTGGAGTAATTCCGTGCTTCACGGCATTCTCGACCAGCGACTGCACCGACATGGGCGGGACCTTGGCGTCGTGCAGCTCGGCGGGCACTTCCACCGAGCCTCGCAGCTTGTCGCCAAAGCGCACCCTTTCGATGTCGACATAGTTTTCAACGATCGCCAACTCCTGCCGCAATGGTATCAGCGGTTGATTACTGGTGTCCAACGAGGCCCGCAACAATGCTGCCAGCCGGCCCACAATCTGTTCCGCTCGGGCGGGATTCACCGCAATCAGCGAGCTGATCGAGTTCAAGGTATTGAACAAGAAATGCGGATGAATCCGCGATTCCAGCGAATGCAGCCGCGCTTCCGCCGCCAGTTTGCGCGTCCGCTCTTCGGCTGCTTCTCTTTCGTGAAGCTTCTCCTCCATCACTTGCACGCGTCCCCGCAACGATGCGTGGGCAAACGCCCCCAAGCCAAACACGATGGCCAGCGGCGTGGCAACGCGAAGCGTGTGGAAGTACTCCCGCCAGAAGTGCTGTGGGATCACGTAGCCCATTTCCATTGACACTGCCTGTGCCAGCAAACAGCCCAAAGCAGTAAACATGATGATGCCGACGGCCACGGAAGGGACCAGAGGAAGCTTGCGCAGAGCCAATCCCTGCGCAAGTCCACCCATGGCCCAAATGCCCAGGACCCCCGTCACGTTTGCGTAAAATAGAGTGTACGCCAGTATGTGCAACAGTTCCCGGCCGCTCAAGGCCTGCTTCCCCGCGGTCATGATCAGCACGACCACCAGCACCGCGAGGTTGACCCAAAGCAACGAAAAAGCCCACTGGCGCTTTATCAGAGCCATGTTGCCTCCTTTGCCCAGTCAGGGTCGCGTCAAAGTCCGCGAAGTTCCCCGAAGGGGAACAAGATCATTAGTCCCGCAGTCGCGGGATGAAACCTACGGACAAGGAGCCAAGGGATACTCGACCCCGTAGGGGTCGAATATCCACGGACGACGCTTCCCGCGGGTTTCACCCACGGCTAATGACCTTCGGCCCCTTCGGGGCCGGCCCGCCGACGGGACTTTGACGCGACCCTGTTTGCCCAGTGCGTACCCTTTACTTCGCGCTCACGGGTTCCAAACTGCCGATGCGGAAGATGTTGACGATCTGCGTCGTGGCCTGACCGGGCAGCTTCATCTCGCCCGACACTTGCTCATAGAGCGTGCCGTATTCAATCTGCTTGGTCGCGAGCGACACCCAAATCTCTCCCCAATAATCACTGCGTGCTGTCATAGTCATGCCGCCGTTGGCAATCTCCAGCGGATTGAAGAATGCCTTGTACGTAATCAGGGCGCAGTCCTGGCCATTTCTTTGCGAGCGTCCGACCCACTCCAGCACCACATCATGATTCTTAAAGGTGCCGACGTCGGGCATATTCACATCTTGATTGGAGAGGACGTGGAAGGGCTCGTTCAGCTTGAGTTGCTCGAAGTGGTTCTGGCCAAAGACCTCGATCGCCCTCGTGTCCCAAACCAGATTACGCTCCATGACCGCGGTGGGAGGGAATCCCTTGAAGAAATCTGGCTTCATAGTGTCGCCGAGTTTATCATGATAGCGGAATCCCTCCATGAAGGCGCGCTTCTGCGCGTCTCCGAAAGGCGCCGTGGCGCCGTCCGCGTCCGCCTCGGCAACGTTCTTCCACATAACTTCCCCGTCCCCCAGCCCGCGAGTATACTCCCCCGTAAAGCGCTGACGACGCAGTATCTCGCCCTTGCTGTTGGCTATGTTGTAGACCTCGGTAAGCAGGTAAGTGCGGGGGCCGTTGTCCTTTACGGCCGTACCCTGTGGCAGATTCCATGTTTGCGCAGACAAGGATTGCGCAAGCAGGGTTTGGGCAAGCAGACCGAATGCTGCCCCTAAGACAAGAGTTCCAACAACGAAAACTGATTGAGTTCTGTTTAGCATTGGGTAATACCTCCTAGCGCGGAGTGTGTCATGGGTGGGAAATCGCAGGCATCCACTTAGCGACGAAAGGCAACAATTCCCGACCACAGGTCGTCAGACGTGGACGAGCTGTGCCGGCGAATTCTGCTTAAACCAATTTGCGTACCTTCAGATCGTCGTCGCGCGTAGGATATGGCCGCCCTTGTCGGGAAGAGTACTCACCCGGTTTGGAAAGTAGCGGGCGGCTATCTGGGGAGGCCCCAAGTCCTCGATCTCAGAGAACCCGAGTTTCATCAGTTTGGCGCGGAGCTCGTGCGCTTCGAAGTAGTTCAGCCAGGCTTCGCCCAACTCGGCGACATCCGTCGCGCGCCTCTGGTGGCTAGTGCGCGCTTCCGCCGACAATGAAGCTGGAGGATCGCTGTAGTCGAAAACGACGTGTGCGCCATTCGGGAGACTCGCGATGAAGCCGAGGGTCGACCATACGGCTTCCTCGGTGAGGTAAGGCACCACGCCCAGCCAGGTGAAGAAGGTCTGCTGCGCCGAATCAAAACCAGCGGCCGCTAAGCCCTCGGCTAAAGTCTGGTGTTCGAAATCGATGGGAGCGAAGGTTAGCGAGTGGGGTATGGGGATAGCAGCATCTACGAGGCATTGGCGTTTCCAGGCCTGCGTAGCTGGATGGTCAACTTCGAAGATGCGCAGCCGGTCACGCAATGTGCTGCGATAGGCATAAGTGTCCAATCCCGCGCCGAGCACTACAACTTGACGCACACCGCGTTCAACAGCGGCCGCTAAAGCATCCTCCGCGAAGCGCGTCCTCACGGCGATGAAAATTCGCATCCTTCGTCCAGAGGGTCGCTCCGCGGCCTTGCGCGCTACGCTCTCGGAGTCTTCACCCAGGATACGCAGAGCAAGTGGATCGGTGAAGATGCGACCCTGTTCGAGGACCTGATGAGCGGCACGGTGAGCGGCTGCGGCCCAGGCCGTCCGGCTTGGCTTTCCCAATTGCACGAATAAAGGGTACCACATCTCAGAAGTTATTCTGCGTAGTCGCCCAATTCCCATTACCACTGCGCATGCACAACGGGCAGGGTTGCCGGGTGCGAATCGGGTTTTGTCATTCGTTGTGGCAGGTGTTCTCAAAAAGTGCGGCAGCCAACTTCACTAATTCTGACATTGTACACAGGAGGTGAAAGCAAGGTAGCGCAGACCTCCGCCTTTGAGGTCTGCGGCTTGACTGGTCTTATTCGTCGCGGTGGGCCTACTCGAGCGGCTCAGATTTCCACTCTCTGGCAGTGGTTTCGCATGAACGAGTATTGCGGCATGAGCGCGGCGCAACCAATGCGCCGCTGCGGGTGCTTGCCTTTGGATCCGAGAGCGCGAATCTGAGGAAGAACCGCAGACCCCAGACACGGGGGCCTGGGCTACGCTCGCTCGGCCTCGTGCGCAGATTATGTAGGACGGCCGTGGATGAACCAGCGGTGAAGAAGTTCAGTAACTTGCTCTCGCAACTTTTCGCTCCCGGCGCGCTCCTTTGCTAATTCTTCAAACCGGGCCCTGGCGCTGGAGAGGCGGTTTTCGAGGGATTGACAAAGAGTGCGACATCCTTGTTCGGTTGTGGGAACGGAAACGGGGCCGCGTAGACCTTCGCGTGCAATGGCAGCGAGTAGCTCCGCCTCTGGTCGGCTGGCACACACGTGGCTCGCCGCAGGCTTCCTCCCGAAATAAACCGTGGTTGCTTCGAACCAATTTTCCGCACGTGGAAGCCGGACCTCGCCCTCGGGTAACTCAACCGTTTTCGCTCTCCCCGCTTGGTCGTCGAGCCACGTGGAAAGCGGTTTCTGGAACTCGGGGTCAAGGTGACTCCACGCGTCGTGCGCCAATTCCGTCTGGGAAACGCTGTTTCTCCCGCCGCCATGTCTGCGTTGCTCCATCTTTTGGACTTCCACGATACGGATGGAGCGGAAGTGGAGCGCTACCTCGCGGTACAGACGGCCAATCAGTTCCTCACGACGGCGGCGATCTTGAACACCCAAGAGCTCGAAGACTGCATCGTCCAGTTTCCTGCGGTCTGCCTGTCGCAGCTCAAGAGGCAGGCCAAGCGGGAGCTTGGCGGCCTCGCGGACTTCATCGGCGGTGTGGCAGTCCATGAAAGCCTCTTCGACCAAGTGCGTGACCTTCCGTCCCTGCATTGATGCAAGTGCCGACCCCATCTTCTCTAGCAGTTCTTCGCTGGCCGTACGGGGGTCGGGAATCTCAATCAGCACAACATCAACAACCTCGGTTTTCAGGTTCCCTTCCGTCCCCGCATATCGTCCGTAAAAGGTTTTGAACAAGGCGACGAGTGTCGAGTTGAGAAGTGGCATCAAGGCGCGAGCAACGACCGGATCGCCAATGAGGGAGTGAATATCGAAGAGGTTGTGGTTACACGGCAGCCCCTTGGAATTAGTTGGGATGATGTGTCGATATTGTTGCGCCATTGGCCAGAAACCGATCCCGGGTTCGAGTCCCGTTACGTCGTACCATCGCTCGCGGCCCACGCAAGTCGAGCGCTTGGGAACCGGAACGGCCTTAGACTTCTTTGAGGCGAACGTCTGTCTGCTTCCCCAAGTGATGTAATGCCATGCGTAAGTGCCCTTGATGTCCTTCAAGTCTTGATTGACCCACAATACAACCCGGCCAAGTTGATCCCTTGAAACCACGGGACGATCCACTTGCATTAGGCTGTGGACTTCCGGCCTAACATATTCTGCTTCGATGGGGTGCAGCGTATTGTCGCCGCACTGGACAATGATCACCTTCCCGCTTTGCACCTCTTCGCGCTTGCAACGCCGCATGAACGGAAGCACCCGCCACTCCAACTCGCTCTGGTGCTTGTCCAAGAGTTCCGCTGACACATTACGGGGCATGAAGAAAGCGTCGCAACCGCTTGTGATTCCGCGCTTGATTGTCGCGACTTCGCCCAACCGAGTGAACCGGTTCCCGAATTCCCGCATAATCTCAAAATAGAAGTCGGGCGCGCGCAGATACCGTCCCCACTTGCCGCCCCCATAATCTCCGAAACCTTCGGCCAAAGTGGGATTTTCGGTGGTTGTGGGCTCGGGTCCTTCGCGATTCTCCTCAGCCTCCTCCTCGACGTCGTTGTCCGCTGTGGCGACTTCAATGCCCTTGTGCTTGGCGAACATTTCTGCGATGGAAAGGCCTTCTTGCCACAGGTCCCCTTGCCGCTTGACCATGATGCGAAGTTGGTCATTCGAACGGTCCGATTTGGCCTTCAGGATCAGGTCCCGGAACCTCTCCGCCGCTTCCTGCCGCTGGGCTTCATCCTCCCGCTCGCCCAGGATCTCCGCCAGCGGTCGCTTGAGGCGGACAAACCGGACAAGGTTTTCATCGCGCTTCTGGCCGTCTGTGCAGCGCTGGAGGATAGTGACCGCAGTTTTGACCCGAGCATCCTCAAACCATGGCTCGTCTACACTCTCGATAATGGCGACCAAACGAAAGTTGAGGAGCGCCCACCGTTGGAGCGCGAAGCCATAACGGACATCCAACCAGCTCGAGGAGGTCAGAAATCCGAACCAACCGTCTTCCGCAAGGAACCGGCAAGCATGCGGCCAGAAATAAACATGCAGGTCGCTCTGCCCGGAGAGACGAATTCCAGGCCACTCCTGCTCTACCGTTTCGTACAAGTGCTCTTTGGTCTGATCGCGGAAGACGCCCCTGTCTGAGGCCTTCGGTATATCTTCCTGGCGGACATAAGGCGGATTTCCCACGACGGCATTCAGCATGGGCAAAGGAATATTCTCTATCTCGCGCTTCCCCCGGCGGTCGCGGAAGGCACCGGGGATTTCGCAAAATGCCTTGTCCGGTTCGACCACAAAAAAGTTCTTGCGCACGACGCGGGGATAGTTCTCCTGGATGGTTATATTCCTGGCGGCGAGGTTCAGCGTGGCCAAGTGGGCTGGGAAAGGGTTAATATCGCATCCATAAAGGCCTGCCAGCAATTCCTGATTGCTCAAGCGCTTATCAAGGTAAAGCTTGCGGTAGTAGGCGCGGACCAGAAATGTCCCACTGCCGCACGCAGGATCAAGCGTAGCCGCGTCGGCCTTTCCAATGCAGAAGGCATTGATGACATCCACAATGTTCTCGTCAGTATAGAACTGGCCGAATTTGTGGCGCTCCTCTGAACTGATGAGCCTTTGGAAAAAGTGTCCCAGTATGTCGGTGGGGATTTCCTTGAAGTTGAATCCATCAACGGCATGGATGAACCTATCCCAAGCTTCAATCGAGTTCGCACCGGACAGCGCCGCGTGTGCCGCCCACTCTTTGGCATGCGGGAAGAATATCGGCTCATAATCGCCCGTAGCATCGACGGCTTCCTGAAACTGTCCGCGCAAATACTCGAAAGCCTTTTCCGGCGTCTTCGTCTTGCGTGGGAATTTGAGTTCAGGAAGGTCGCATTCGGGCCGCGACCGAACCGCTTGATAGAAGAGGATCCGGTTGCTGAGCACATAGGCCATGCTTCGTGCGGCCCGGTCCACCGCCTCCCGCCACGATTTCGGGTTGCTGGGGTCAACATTCCATTGCTGCTCTTGAGCCATCCAGTTCCAAAGCTGCGCTCTGAACCCGGGCTTCCGGGCGGATTCTGAATCGAGATAGTCCCGAAGCTCGCGGACAGGACCCCGTGGTCCTGTCAGATGACTCTCCAGAACGGTGACGTAGAAATCCGAGGGTGGTAGACCGAAGTCTTTCTTACGGCCCAGCCAGAGGTCGGCAAAGCCGGCGAAAAAACGGGGCAGGAATTCCTCTTCAAGCTTTACCCTTACCGCGGGTAGCGTAATGTCTTCGGGCTTGTTTAGCTCCATCCCCAGCTTGCATTCCCACACGCATCGCTCGTGCATCGAAGGCGCATCCCACCTGGAGCGGTCGAACAGCGCAAGGTGCTCCACGTTCCAAGTGAAAAAGTATTGGCAATTCTCACGAGTCGCCTTGTTGTAAGCGTCTTCCATCAGGGCCGGGCCGAAAGGTGAGCGCCCCTGTTGGCTGCCGGGTAACTTCACCTCACCGCAAAGCGCCAATCTGCCTCGTCCTCCTTCTTTGCGTTCGTATACGCGGAAGTCCTGCCGCCTCATGCTTCCGCGACCGTAGCTTTCGATTTCGGAGGAGCCAAAAGGCAGCTCGGGATGAGCTTCAAAGATTTTGTCGGACCACTTCGAGACATCAGCGCAGAAACTGGTCTCGTGTTGGCGGTAGCTTAAGGGCGGCATTCCGTTCCTCTGAACAACTATCGCCCATTGATTATCAACACAGCAACAGAAATCTCAATATGGGCTGGCTGGCTCTTTTTCGTCACGCTGCGCCTACTCAAGCGGCGCAGATTTCCACTCGCTGGCAATGGTCCCGCATGAACGAGTATTGCGGCATGAGCGCGGCGCAACCAATGCGCCGCCGCGGGTTGAGGATGGCCAGTTTGCCCTTGGATTCGAAAGCGCGAATCTGAGCAAGAACCGCAGACCTCAAAGACGGAGGTCTGCGCTACGCTTGCTTATATTCTTGTCACGATTGGCGAGGATGACTTAGGGCTCAGCGCTCCAATCTGAAGAGGAGCCGACGCAGGCGGAGATCAGATCTCGGGGAGATGCACATCTCTGGATACGCGCGTTCGACCATTAAGTTGTGCGTAGTTGGACGGTCGCCGGCAAGGTTACTTCCGGGTGCGTGGTCGCTCGCCCAGAACTTCGGGTTGTCCCTGCGGAATCGTCAATAAACACTGGGCGACTACTGGTTACTGATGCCAGGCCGGTGGCAGCCCGGTCCGCTTTCAAAGTGCAGTCGTCCTATTTTCCGGGGAAGGGCGTTTCCCAGGAGCATTCCGGATTGGCTGGTCAGAAGGGCTGTTCTCCCTTGTTGTCAAGTATGCTAGTCGACCGCAACTCCGTATGTGGGGAACGGAATCGCATCGGGGGCGCACGTAAGAAACGGGGGAGCCAAAAGCCGCGGGCGACCTTACGGCGGGAAATTCATGCGGCGCAGGAGGTCCTGGAAGCGCGGGTCGGAGCGCACGAAGTCGAATTCGGGAGCGCTGGCAAAGGTGGGTTCGACGAAGTTTCCATCAGTCCCGTTGTAGGATAAACCCTGGTTCAACCAATCCAGAACTTTCTCCTTATCCTTGAGGAGGCCGTACTGAAGCGCGACCTCAATAAGGGAATAGCAGTCAACGGGCCGCGGAGCCTTGTCACCCTGCATGCCGCAGCGGCGTTTCTCCTTCAGTTGCGCCGCTTTGAGCTGCGCCGCGCGCAGGCCCCATTTTGCGTAACTGGCGGACACCTCTGCCTGGTCGCGCAGCCGCGCAGGAAAATGGGATAAGACCGCAGCCTTCCTTTCTTCGGCCAGGGCGTCCGGAACTCTGCCCTCGATCCAGTAAATGCGGGCCAGATCATCGTGGGGTGGAGGCGATTGTGGATTTATTGCCGCCGCCGTCTCCAACTGCTCTACCGCCCGATCATATTCGTGCAGGTCGACGAGCATGACGCCGCGCAGGTAATTGATTGGCAACGAGAAGGGGTCCAGCTGCCGCGCCCGGTCGTTCTCTGCCACCGCCTCGGTCAGGCGGCCAAGGGCTAGCAGGTGGAGGGAGTACCAGTGGTGGGCCATGGCATAGTTCGGGTTCAAATCAATCGCCCGTTTCAGCTCCTTCTCCCCCTCGGCGAGTTTGCTCTGGTCCACGCAGGCGATTCCGAGCGATGCGTGAGCTTCCGCGAGGTCTGGTTCGAGCGCCACCGCTTTCCGGGCGTACTTTTCCGCCAGCGGTAGGTCCGTCTTGACGAGCCAGCTCACCGAATAGTAATCAGCCAGTCCGGAGTACGCGAGCGCGAAGTCGGGATCTTCCCGCAGGGCCTGCTCGAAGTACGCACGGGCTCCCTTCTCTGTTTCAGCACTCCTTTCGCCCCAAAGATAACGACCATGGAGGTAAGCATCGTAGGCGCGCGGATTGACCGCTCGCTTGCTGGCCAAGCGCGCCTCTTCCTCGGTGGTCAGCCGCCCGCTGACTTCGTGGGCAATCGCCAAGGCCACCTGC
>Ga0208456_1000871_pt1 | contig 14374 bp, 11 predicted proteins | sample June2015DPH_4_10_2_FD_184691 | JGI IMG/M metagenome (GOLD analysis project Ga0208456, IMG submission 184691) | Peatland microbial communities from SPRUCE experiment site at the Marcell Experimental Forest, Minnesota, USA - June2015DPH_4_100... | ecosystem: Environmental > Terrestrial > Soil >... | reverse complement strand
GGAGCATTTGTTCAAGCAGGGTCTTTAACAGCGCAGGGTCTTCTCGCCGCGCGCGCTCTTCCAGGGTCTGTGCCGGTGGGTGGTCCGGTCCACAGAAAAGCTCGGTTAGGTTCGCGGTGTTCGAGCCCACATCCGACGGTTGCATCAAAGTCCTCCACGTGAACGCCACACTTCCCTTACAACGGCAGAGCAGGAAGTCGCTGCTGCAACAAGCGGTTGCACGGAAATCACTAACACTTCCACGATATCCTCTCTATCTTATCTGGATTTTCGAATAAGAAAAGGCCTAAGGACCCTAAATTTGGAAACTAGGGAGTATTAGAGATTCCCCTAAAGCGTTACCGGGTCGGTGCCGATACCGTAAGAATGGGGGAATGCAACATGGAAGACAAGGGAAGCAGACAGTCGATACCTTCCAATGATTGCAGCGCCCAGGGGAATCTTGACATCTCGGGCATCGTGAACGATCCCGTAGCCGGCGGCAAGTGCTGCGTCTCTCGTTTGAGATTGCCTTGCTGCCTAAGTTTGGCCGAGCAGCGCGGTTCCTCAAATCCCGGGAAACGACCTGTTTGAGGCCACCCTCGGTGTATTTGGGAACAAAGATACGAAGGTTCTTTGCATCAACGCAACTGGGCATGTTGGGCACCCTATTCTCGCTCTTTGACCCAGTTGAATGAGAAAAACCAAGAGGTAACACTGACCCCTTCCGTGATCGCTGAGGCACCTCGCACTGCAAACCCGAAAGTACTATTGCGTTCTGAGGCGTCCGGGTGTAGGTTACCGGTCAGGCGGAAAATGAAAACGGAAATGCCAGTTCACACAAGGAGTATGACTGAAAAGGCTCGTTATTGACCACACAATTTGAATGGAGTACCATCATAGCCGCCTCTCAAAAGGAGAGATTCGGCATTCTCGAGAGCCAAAGGAGCCAACTGATGAACCAATCAGGAAAAAGCTATGGAGTGGCAGTTCTACGAGGACTTTATGTGCTGCTGTGTTCGGCCATGCTCCTCTTCGTCATGGAAACCCAGGCGCAGGCACAGTCCATGTCGACGCGTCATGTGCGTCAAGAAGTAATAAGCGGGAAGGCGACGTTCTTGAACTGGCTGCCCGCTACTCAGTCCTTGCGCCTGAACATCGCTCTTCCCCTGCGCAACGAGTCAGAGCTGGACGATCTGTTGCAAGAACTCTACGATCCCCAAAGCCCCTCGTTCCATCAGTTCCTTAGCGTGCAGGAGTTCACTGAGCGGTTTGGTCCCACCGAGGAGGATTACGCCGCGGTGATTCGCTTCGCAAGACAGAATGGCTTGACGGTGACCGGCACCTCCCCGAATCGCATGGTCGTGGATGTCACGGGGTCGGTGGCGGATATCGAGCGAGCGTTCCACGTGAACATGGGCGTGTATCAGCACCCGACGGAAGAGCGCCCGTTCTACGCTCCCGACCAGGAGCCAACGCCGGATCTGCCGTTTCCCTTGTGGCACATCACGGGCCTCGACAACTTCTCGATCCCACATCCCGCCAGTCTGAGGAGAGCGCCGGAAGCGAAAGGCGGCACAACCGGTTCAGGGCCCAGTGGATACTTTATCGGCAGCGACATGAGGGCAGCCTACTATGGCAGCGGAAGTCTCACCGGTAAGGGCCAGTCCGTCGGGCTGGTTGAATTCGCGGGTTACAACATCGCTGACGTCAACAACTACTTTACCAAGGTCAAGCAAACGAACGCCGTCACTGTAACCGGCGTCTCGACGGATGGATCCAGCCTGAGCTGCACGAAGCACTGTGATGATACCGAACAGGTGTTGGACATCGAAGTGGCGATCTCTATGGCGCCGGGCATGAGCCAGGTGCGAGTCTACGTGTCCGATACCAGCGATGTCAGCATCTTTAACAAGATGGCTACGGAGAATATTTCCAAGTCATTGAGTTGCTCGTGGGGCTGGAGTCCGGCCGACCCAACCAGTGACGATCCCATATTCAAGGAGTTCGCGACGCAGGGTCAAAATCTGTTTGTGGCATCCGGCGACAGCGGTGCGTACAGGAACGGGTCCCGTTATGTTTACCCGGCGGACGATGCCTATGTCACGTCGGTGGGCGGCACGGACCTAACTACCAGTAGCGCGGGTGGCCCTTGGAAATCGGAAACTGCCTGGAGCTACAGCGGCGGCGGGATTTCTCCAAACAACATCGCGATTCCCAGCTACCAGACGGCCTCGGGAGTTATCACCACGGCCAACAAAGGATCCAAGACTTTGCGGAATTCCCCGGACGTTGCCGCCGAAGCGAACACGGACAATTACATCTGTTACGACGGCACCTGCGCCGGAGGGTGGGGCGGAACCAGCTTTGCGGCGCCTCGGTGGGCCGGCTATCTGGCGTTGGTCAATCAACAGTCTGTCGCCCACGGCAAGTCGACTGTCGGCTTTATCAACCCAACTATTTACCCGCTTGGCCTGGGGTCGAGCTATTCCTCCGACTTCCACGACATCATCAGCGGCAGCAATGGCACGTATTCGGCAGTGACGGGCTACGACTTGGTCACTGGCTGGGGCAGTCCGAATGGCACTGGCCTGATCAACGCTCTAGCACCATAACGGACACGTTCAACTCAAGTCGGCTTGCCCGTCCAGTAGTTCGGATCACCGAAAACAGAAAAGAGCCCGGACCTTCCGATCCGGGCTCTTTTCGTTCAGCAAGGAATCGTGAGTAAAGAACCTTGCCCCCCCTTTCAAGCCACCCCCAAAGCTGGTCGAACTTCTCGGATGTCACATTCGCATCGCTTCGATCATTCGTAGCGAAGCGCCTGCACGGGATCCAGCTTGGCGGCTCGCGCGGCCGGATAGAGCCCGGAGATCATGCTGATCACGATGGCAAAAGCAATTGCTCCGGCAACCAGCCACCACGGAACCGCCCAAAGATCCTCGGAGGGCAGGTTTTGACGGTGCAGATAGACGTTCGCGCCGGCGTTGATCAGCCGGCCCATCGCCCAGCCCAGTGCCACTCCCAGCATCCCACCCACCAAGCCCATCACCGCGGCCTCGGCAAGGAAAAGTTTCTTCACGTCTCCGTCGCTGGCGCCGATCGCCTTCATGATTCCGATTTCGCGGCGGCGCTCGAGGATGGCCATCACCAGCGTATTGACGATCCCGAGCGCGGCAACCGCCAGCGCGAGGCTGCCGAAGATCCCAAGAAAGAGGTCGAACACGGCGAAAAAGCGCCGCAGGCTGCGCGTGGCGTCGAGAATCGAGAAGGTGCTGAAACCCATCTTCCGGATGGCGTCCTGCACCGACTCGACTCTGTCCGGACTTTTCACGCGCAGGCTGAGGCTGAGATACGCGGGCACATTCGCAAAGTCTGGCTCACTGCCGCGCAGCCCAGAGGGTAGCATGACATGGAGTTTCTCCACCATCTGAAGCGGGATGAACACCCGGGCGCCCGAGACGCCGCGCATGCCCTCGGGGTCCTGGTCGGTGACGGCGACGATGCGCAGCTTTCTCTCGCGCGGTACGACCGAGAAGGCCGCCATCACGGGGTGCTGAGGCGCATCCTTTAGGGCGCTGGAGCGATCGCCCGCGCCGCCGCCCTCTTCCGCCGGCACAGGGTTCGATTCTGGCGCCGCCGGTGACGGCACCCGCTCCGCGTAGCGCAGCGTCAGTTCCTTCCCAATCAAGGTCTGTGTCTGGCCGCTCAGCTTCGAACTGGATTCCCCCAGCTTCTGGCGAATCCCCAGGAGTTCGTCCGCAAACTGGATTTGCAGGATGGCTTCGTCGGCGGCATCCGAGGAGAAGAAACGGCCCTGCATGTTGTCGAATGCATCCTTGTCGCGGGCGGAGGGCGGAAGGCCAGCCACCATAGCGAGGTGTGGCTTACCTTCGTAGCGGACCTCGCTGATGAAGTGGAGGTCGGGCACCGCTTCGAGAACGTTGGGCAGACGCGCCATTTCGGCTCGCGCCTTTTCGTCAAGAGGCCGGCTCTCGGCGGGAGGCGCCCCGTTCCGGTTGTCGGCGCGGTCGAAGCCCCGCAGACTGCGGCGCGAGGTGACGACGATTGTGTCGAAGAGCCCGGACCTTGCGAGCCGGCGGTCGGCTAACTGCTGGAGCCCGATGCCGAGCGAGAGCATCGCAACCAGGGACGCTACACCCACTCCGATGCCAAGTGTGGTGAGCGAGTTCCGGAACATGGATTCGCGAAGGTTGCGCGCCGCCAGATCAACCAGGTCGTTTGCCTTCACCGCCGCTCTCCTTCCTGCCATGAAACGGGAACATTGGCTTGCTCGTCGACGACTTTGCCATCGGCCAGGAAGACCAGGCGTTCGGCGTGGCGCTCCGCGAGCGCGCGCTCGTGGGTCACCAGCAGCAGCGTCATGCCGAGCCGTTCGTTGCACTCATGGAGCAGGTCCAGGATCTCGTTTCCTGTGTGGCTGTCCAGATTGCCGGTGGGCTCGTCGGCCAGGAGCAGGCTGGGGCGATTCGCCAGCGCCCGGGCGAGCGCCGCGCGTTGCTGCTCACCGCCGGAGAGTTGGCTAGGGCGATGCGTCAGACGCCCTCCCAGGCCCACGCGCTGCAAGGCTTCGCGCGCCAGTGCCAGCCGCTGGCCACGCTCCGTTTCTGCAAACCGCATGGGCAACTCGACATTCTCGAGGAGCGTCATGGTGCCGACCAGGTTAAAAGCCTGGAAAACCATTCCTACACTGTGCCGCCGGTAGCGGGAGAGTTCTTCGCTCGACATCTCCGCCAGGTTGTCCCCGTTGACGATGACGGCCCCCGAGGTCGGGCGGTCAAGTCCGGCAATCAAGTTCAGCAAAGACGACTTCCCCGAGCCCGAACTGCCGAGCAGCGCCACGAATTCGCCTGCCCCTACCTCGAGCGAGATTCCGTCAACAGCGCGGATCACCGAGTCGCCCATCTGATAGTGCCGGCAGACCGCCTCGGTTCGAATTGTGCCGGCGCGCGTGGACTTCTCCGTCATCGCGATGCGTAGCCCCCGGCTCCGCGACCCCTGCGGAGTGAAGCAGTATAAGGCAAAAGCTTCCCGGCAGGCTGCTGAAAAATGGCCCTTTTCGTAGAGGCACCGGGCGGGCGTAGTTGGGGGAGGTTGCGGCCATCAACCCAGGTGCTGCGGCAAATGACTCTGAGATGTAGGGGGAAAGGATGGGAGGCCCGACTCACCCACGACACAAAGTCCGACCTGGGGAAGAATGACCTGCCACTGTTGCCTTGTGGGATGGTGTATATGGCAACACATATGCTACAAAATGGGTGTGCTGTTTCCTTTGAAACAATTGACTTATCTATTCAAGGCCCTGTCCGATCCCACGCGTCTGCGGATTGTTAACCTTTTGGACGCTCAAAGCCTCTGCGTTCGCGACCTACAAGAGGTGCTGAGCCTTTCGCAACCTCTCGTTTCCCGTCATCTCGCCATCTTGCGCGCCGCGAATTTGGTCCGTACCCAGCGGCAGGGGGCCAGAGTCTGTTATTCCCTGTCTCGTGCGCCGTTCCTTAACTACCCTCTGCGTAAGTTCCTGAGCGAGATTGTTCCTTTCTTCCCGGAGCTTCAGGCGGATGTGCAAAACTTGGAAGAACTCAAAGGAAATAGCAGGTTGAAATCAGAAGGATCGTCGCGCCTCTCTGATTCGGAGCGCCCTGCAGCGGGCCTCCGCAACGACGGCAACGAAGGTGAGGAATCTGGTCCAGTCCCGGGTATCGCGCACTAAGCCGAAGGCGAGGAATCCCCCGGAGGAGTCCGGTGAAAATCAAGACGCTCATCTGCAACTGCAAAGGCTTGTCCCCGTCTTTCAGAAACTCGGACATGAATACGCTTCCCTTCGAAATCGAATCCGACCTCGATGTGGATTACGCCATTGTGCATCCGCAACTTTGCGGGGCGGGAGGAAGCAGGGTCATGGAGGATGTCCTCCGCTCCGCTGAAGACGACCCCGATACTCTCGTCATCGTCGGCGCGTGCGAGGTGGAAGCACAACAAAAGCTATTTCAGAAACTGTTCCGCAAGACAGGTTTCGATCAAGACCATTTCGTGGCGATGGATATTCGCAATACGACGAATGACGGAATCCTCGACCGGCTGCGTGAAAAAATAGCAGAACGGGTCCATGCCAAAGAAAAGCACCACTGAGCGCTTCGCTCGGGCAACCGGTCCGGTTCCTCGTCAGGTTAGGAGAGAATTTGGTTTCGATACCTCGCAGTCGGAGAGAGCGGTTTCCCTGGTTTCCCACCATCAACGGCGACGTATGCCTCTCCGACCTGGAGTGCCTTAACTTCTGCCCCGCTGCTGTTTTTGATTGGGACCCGGCCACCGGCAAACCCGTGGTGGCGCGCCCCTTTGACTGTATCCCAGGCTGTCGCAGTTGCGCCGAGAAGTGCAAAGCTAAGGGCATTTCGCTTCCTGGCAAAAAGGAAGTGGCGGCGGCACTGAAGCGGATTCGCGCCGAAGATGGACTCCCCTCCCCACCTGGGGAGGGGCGGGGGTGGGGACTCGCCACGCCGCAAGGATCTAATAAGAATCGTGCTAGGGGGAGTAAATGGAAACCAAGAAATCCTGGAAATCTTTCCGCTTCCAAACCCACGCCGTGTGGAAACAAGCCCGCAGAATAAAGGTTTCGGCGGCGGGCAAGCCCGACCTGGAAATCTCCAGCCCGCCGGAGTTCAAAGGCGACCAGGGCATTTGGACGCCTGAGGATTTGTTTGTGACCGCCCTGAACATTTGCATCATGGAAACCTTCCTGGCCTTCGCAGAGCAGAAGGGATTGGGGCTGGCGGCTTACGATAGCTCCGCCGATGCGCTGCTCGAGTACAAGGACGGCAAATACCGCTTCACAGAAATCACCGTCCACCCTCAGGTGTCCCTGAAATCGCAGGATGACGTCGAGCGCGCCCGCCAAATCATGGAGAGCGCTCACGCCAACTGCTTTGTCTCAAACTCCATCACCTCCTCCGTAAGCGTTCTTCCCGAATTCCCCGTTATGGATTAAGGGGTGCGCCGAAGGTGTGAACCTCGACGCCTCACTCATTGAGCTGCATGATGAGCCGCTGTTAATGGACCTGCGCCAGATTTCCTAGAGGAAGCCGCGGTCAGAATGACGGAAGGCGTAGCCTTCCTCTTGAAGTGGAATGAAATTAAAGGGGCCAAGCGTCCGGAAAGGCGGAGCCTTTCCGCAGCAGGCGGCAGAGCCGCAACAAGGCTGGTTTCGCGTGTCAGGGAGGATAAGAGGAGCCCACCACGCCGCCCAAGCCCCCCAATTCGATCTGAGCTTGAAGGGAGGGGGCAGTGCGCGTATGATTCTGCGCCCAGGTAAGGTTGAAATCAGAAATTTGCGCTTACTTATACTATCCACCGAACAGGAGTCATCCCCATGAAGGAAAGCATTTCACGCCGAAGATTTCTCGAGGCCAGCCTGCTGGGTGGGGCTGGCGCATCATTTTTCTTCTCCGCCGGAGGGTTTCCAGCCAAGGCGACTGAGAGTCGTGAAGGCATATGTGTCACGCTCTGTAACCATTGGAGCTACACTGGGATTGGCTGGCAGTTGGGCATCGAGTCGTGCGTGCTGTCGGCGACCGACGCGATGGAAATGGCCGATCGAGCGCCGCACGTCAAGACCTGCCTCGAACTGGACGCACTCGCCTATAAGTTCATGGCCGAAAAGTTCCCGGAGGTCGCTGCAAGGCTGAAGAAGTATCTTGCCGCCGATAAAGTCGAGGTGATCGGCGGCACTTATGGTCAGCCGTTAGGGGCGATGTTCAGCGGGGAATCGAACATCCGTCAGCTTGCGTACGGGCGGGAAACCATTCGCAAGGCGCTGGATTATGAGGTGGCGACCTTTCTCGATGAGGAAGACTTCTCTCATCCCCAGATCCCGCAGATCGCGCTGGGGGCGGGCTACCGCTATGGCAGCCTGGCGCAGGTGGACACTTGGGGCCGCACCGGAATACCGTACTTGGAAGTCAACGCGTTCAAGTGGCAAGGGATGGACGGCAGCGAGATTCTGAGCACCCCCAAGAACTCGCTCTTCGGTTACTCTCCCAACCTGAAGCAACTGGCAACCTCGGAGGCCTTCAAAAAACTAAAGGCGCTGGGCAAGCCCCTCATTTTCACCTGGGAAGAGTTCGGATGGGAACCACCCGATGAGCCCGCCTACCTGAAGACTCCCGAGAAATACCAGAAGTTTGCCGAGGAATCTCCGGTCGAGTTCGTCACCTTGAAAGATTATCTCGACGAATACGGGAGTAGTGCCAAGGAGTCCATTTACCTGAAGATGGACGCCTGGACCAAGCTGCTGACCTGGGGATTGGGCGGCGACCAATTGCGAGTCATGGACCGCAAGGTGGAGGGAACGCTGTTGGCGGCGGAGCGCTTCGATGCCATTGCCGCCAGCTTGGGTGCGAAGGACAAGGCGCGGCCGTTGGAGCAGGCCTGGAAACACTTGCTCACATCGCAGAGCCACGATGTTTCGCTCTGCGAATACTCGCGCTGGCAAGGGGACCGGATGGCGCCGCTGGATCGCCTCGAGGACTACCACAATTTCACCTGGGGCGCGATCGGCTACAGCCATCTGGAGGCCGCCGAGAAGCAAGGCCAGGAGGCGCTGGACTCCTCACTCGGCCAGGTGGTTAGCCACATCGGTTCGGAGGTGGGAAAGCACGGCCAATGGGCGGTTACGGTGTTTAATCCCTGCGCCTGGGAGCGGACCGACGTAGCCACCACGGGGCGCATCTACCCGATTCGCGAGAAGGCCAGAGACATCGTGGTGAAGGACCGTTCGGGTCGCGTGGTGCCTTCCCAGATCATCAAGAGTGACAAGGACAAGCAGGGAACCTTGATCGTTGCCGACCTGGCCTTCCTAGCCGAGAACGTGCCGAGCGTGGGGTACGACACCTACTACCTGGAACTCACACCCGGAACCGCCAATCCCGCCGCCACGGATTTGCGGATTAATGAGCCGCAACTGGAGTTGGAGAACGAATACCTGAAAGTCAAACTGAGCTCGAAGCACGGGGCCATCGTCAGCCTGGTTGAAAAGCGGACGGGGCGGGAAATGCTGGACACGGCGAAGGGCGCCTTCCCGGTGTTTAAGGGCACGCCTAATCAGGACTACTGCCTGCGGAGCGTTTTCATCCAGGAGAAGTATCACCGGCAAGGGTTAGCGATCCCGGCGCTGTTTGACAGCTCAACGTCGGAAGCGGTTTATGAGGGCACGGAGAAGTTAACAGCCCCGTCTGGGGAAGGGGATTGGCGTACCATATCGAAATCCGCGATTCGCTGGATCGAGAAAGGTCCTCTGCGCGCCACGGTCAAGACGGCCCACCAGTGGCCACTGCTGAAATTCGAGACCTACGTCACCCTTTGCGCAGGATTGCCCTGGGTGGAGGTCGTCAGCCGGGTGCTGGCGGAAATCCCGCCCGCTCCCGACGCGCTGGGCCCCGATAATCGCTTCCCCGCCGAAATCAAGCAGGGTTACTGGCTGACCTTCGCGCCGGGCTTTCAACCGGCCTCGGTGGTGCGCGATTTTCCCCTGGGCATTGAACCCACGGAGCGTCAGACCTTCCAAGCCCGCACCTTCGTTGATCTGGCGGGAAAGGACGCCGGGCTGCTGGTGCTGCACCCCGGAACCCAATACTTCAAGCGCGACAGCGACGGGGTGTTTTCAAACCTGGTCATGCGGGAGTGGGAGTCGTACTTTACAGGCGAGTACGGCTGGCCACGCTATTCGGAGTACCACCACGCCTTGCTGCCCCACGGCGCAAACATCACGAATGCCGAGCGCGTGCGGGCGGCGGAGGAGTTCAGCCAGAGGCTCATCACGGTGGTCGGCAAGCCGCAAAGCGGAAGCCTACCGCAGCGGAAGGCCTTCATCACCGTGCGCCCAGCGAGCGCCCATCTGATGGTTTTTCGCAAGAAGGAGCGCCAAGGGTTCGAGCTCCGATTCGTGGAGATAGAAGGCAAGAAAGGGGAGGCTGCCGTCGAACTGGGCGTTCCCATGACCGGAGCGTCCGAAACCAACCTTCTGGGTAAGAAGGTGGCAGAGGTCTCGTCAAGCGCCGGTAAGCTGAACTTCCAACTTCAGCCTTGGAAGCTCCGAACCTTCGAGATCGTGTGAAGCATGCGATGGCGCGAATAATATGGGCCAGGGTGGGCCGCCCATGCAATGTGCGATGAACCGGCAAACCCATAAGTCTACTTTACCTTCGACGCCGCGCGGGATTGAGCTTAAACTATCTGTGCCCGGGACTTTGAGTTACTGGCACAATGATGGGGCCTCGACAAATCGTCCGACGGCCTCAACGCCTTGAGGATTAATGCGCCCCTTACTCACCCACTTCAGACTTCATTCCGGTTTCAGTCCCTTTGCGATATTCATCCTTTTATTCCTCACTGTCATTCCCGCTGCGCCAGCCCACGGGGAACAGTGGCAAAAGCTCAACGTACAGGGATACGTCAACGATTTTGCCGGCGTGCTCGACCCGGCGACGGTGGAAGGACTTACGCGCCTGTGTACGGAAGTCGATCAAAAAGCCAAGGCCCAGATCGCACTGGTCACCATCAAGTCCTTGGATGGCGACGCGGTGGAAGACTTCGCCAATCACCTTTTTAAGAAGTGGGGCGTCGGGTACAAGGGGACGGACCGTGGCGTGATGGTCCTGCTTGCCGTCGGTGATCACAAGTACTGGACGGAAGTCGGTTACGGCCTCGAACCCATCCTTCCTGACGGCAAGGTGGGTGGTTTCGGACGCGATATGGTTCCGCTTTTGCGCAAGGGCGACTACAACAGCGCCGTCCTGCAAATGGCGAGCCAGATCGCCGAGGTGATTGCGCAGGACAGTCACGTTTCCCTGGGTAGTCTGGCCCAATCCCGTGCCGCGGCTCCTCCTGGCCGCGAAGGCCAAGGGCAACAATTGCACCCCTCGGCTGGGGAGATTATTGTTCTTCTCATCATTTTGATTGTCGCGGCGCCCATCCTACTCAAGCTGCTAGGCCCTTGGTTCTTATTGTCCTTGTTATCTGGAGGCTTAGGGCGTGGACGATCGGGCGGCTGGGGTGGTGGCGGGTTTGGCGGAGGCGGCGGAGGTTTCGGGGGTTTTGGTGGAGGTTCCTCGGGCGGCGGTGGGGCCGGCGGAGGCTGGTAACAACTGGAATTGCCGATTGTCGATTGCTGATTGTCGATTGCTGATTGTCCATTGCAGAAGCAGTGTGGCAAATTTCTCCGCTGTCAATCGGCAATCTTCCATCGGCAATCGTCGCCAGGCGGGAGAGAGAATCATGAAGGTCGAAGAGCACCTGACAGAACTGGTAAGCAGATTGAAGAAGGCCTCGGAAAACAACCTTCTTTCCGTAATACTGTACGGGTCCGCAGCAACGGAAGAGTTCCACCCCAAGCATTCCGACTTGAATGTTCTTTGCATTATGCGGGAGCTTGGCAAGGAGGAATTAAGCAAGTTGCACGCCGCTTCCACCTGGTGGGCCAAGAAGGGACACCCCGCGCCGCTATTCTTCACACTCGACGAGCTTCACCATTCCGCTGATGTTTTCGCTATCGAACTGTTGGACATCAAAGCGGCGCGCCGAATTCTTTATGGCGAGGATGTAATTGCCTCGCTCCACGTTCCCATGGATCTTCACCGCCTGCACGTGGAAAGGGAGTTGCGAAACAATACCTTGCGCTTGCGCCAACACTACGTGATGCATCCCGCGGATTCCCGCAGAACCCTGGAACTGATGGTCTCATCCATCTCCACGTTTGTCGCGCTCTTCCGGCACGCGTTGATCGCTCTGGGAGAGGATCCACCGCCAACTAAGAGGGCTACGGTAGACCGCCTGGGGTCTGTGCTGGGATTCGATCCCTCTCCCTTTCACACCGTGCTCGACATTCGTGAAGGGCACAAACGTGAACGTGATGTTGATGCCCAAGCAACGTTCGACAAATACCTGACCGGGATCGCCAAGGCCACGGAAGAGGTTGACCGCCGGCTGGCAGTTCCACCGGCAAATGAATAAAAAGACAATTCTGGCAGGCGCCCAAATATTCTGGCCCCTGAAAATAGAGGAGGAACAACATGAAGATACTGCTGGCTGTGGTAGGAGTATTGGTGCTGATCGGCCTCATCGTGGGAGGAACTTACGTCAGCAGCCGGAACGAAATGGTCCGTAAGAACGAAACCCTCAAACAAGCTTGGGCGCAGGTGGATGTGGTGCTCGAGCGGCGCGCCGACCTGATTCCGAACCTCGTGGCAACCGTGAAAGGTTATGCGCAGCAGGAGGTGAAAGTGTTCGGAGATGTCGCCAATGCCCGCGCCGGTTTGCTGAATGCCCGGACGCCGGGAGAAAAGATCGCTGCGAATGGCCAACTGGATGGCGCCATCGGTAGGCTGCTGGCAATCGTCGAGAATTACCCCAATCTCAAATCCAATCAGAACTTCCTGGCCCTGCAGGACGAGCTGGCCGGAACTGAAAACCGCATCGCCGTCGAACGCCGCCGGTATAACGAGGCCGTCCAGGATTACAACACCTACATCGGCTTGTTTCCAAATAGCATCTTTGCCCGATGGGCTGGGTTCCAGAGGAACAATGATTATTTCGCGGCTTCAGTAGCTGCGCGCGAGGCTCCCAAGGTTGATTTCAGCACGCCCAAGCAGTAAGCTTTGGAGTGCGGTCCCGCCTTGCGGGAGGCCCGTTGTGCAGGCTCACGAGGCATTACGCCCCGATGTATTTCGCATAAACGCTTCGAGCCACGGCGGGGTCGTGCGTGCCTTTCACGATTGCCCGGCCATCGGGGAAAATCGTCAATTCGTAGGCGTCCACTGAGAAAATCAGCAGGAATTCATTGGAGCGCACGCGGCCAAACTTCTCCAGGCGAGTTTTCAACTCCGCCAGGTCCAATTGGCGCGACGTGGCTGGGTGGATCTGCACGGAATCGCGCCCGCAAAGGCCGGTATGTATGGGCCCAGTGCGGTTGAGGTAGGCGAACTCTCTGGCGCCGCAAACTCGGCACTGAGGGTCTCTGCGAGGCCGGACCTCCTGGAGCTGGTTCGTCCAGATGTCATAAGCGAGCATTGCCCCGTGCAGTTCCTGTTGGCGGCCCAAAAGGATTTTGAGCGCCTCCGTCACCTGGATGGCCGCCGCCCACGAAACCGCCGGGCTGATCACGCCCACCGTGTCACACGTGTCATAGGTGCCCTCGGGCGGACTGGGGAAAACGCACGCCAAGCAGGCCGTGCTGCCTGGTAGGATGGTCATGGTGGTGGCGTAGCTGGCCACCACGGCGCCGTAAATCCAGGGAAGGGCGAGTTTCACGGAGACATCGTTCAACAGGTAGCGCGCCTCGAAGTTATCCGTTGCGTCCAGGACCACCTGGAAACCGGCAACGAGTTTTTCGATATTCCGGTTGTCCACATCTTCAACCACGCCCTCGACTTGGACGTCGGAATTGATCTGTTGCAACTTGCGCGCCGCAGCGATGGCTTTCGGCAGGCGCTCGCGGGCGTCCGCCTCGTCGTAGAGGATCTGACGCTGGAGGTTCGATTCCTCCACAAAGTCGCGGTCCACCATGCGCAGCGTTCCCACGCCCGCGCGGGCGAGTGCGTTAGCCTGGGCAGTCCCAAGCGCCCCGCAACCCAGTATCACCGCCTTGCTTTCGAGGAGCTTCTCCTGCCCATCGGCACCGATCGGAGGAAATAGAATCTGACGGGAATATTTTTCGCGGTTCATCATTCCAACTCGAGCCGTTGAAAGGCTAGCATTCTCAGGGTAGGTTTCTCAACATATTACAACTCCGGGTAGTGGGTCAATTTGATGCTGTAGCGGCGAGTTTATCTCGCCAAATGGCGGCGTAAAGCCGCCTCTACATCAAATTGACCCACTACCCAATTGCGCCCAGGATTGCATGTCTCGCGACAAAAAAATTCTGGACGGACGCAATCCATAGAGCGATGATTAAGGCAACCGGAATGTCCAGCGGCAAGGTATCCTGCCCGGGTTCGATGTCCGGGTCCGACGACCTGCCAGGTGTTTTGCAAAATGACCGAGCCATTGCCATTTGAAGAAGAACGCCGATTGATGATCGAAATTCAACTGCGGCATCGCGGCATCCGCGATGAAAGAGTTCTGGATGCCATGTTCCAGGTGCCGCGCCACGAATTTGTCCCGTCACCTCTAGTGAGGGCTGCTTACGATGATCGGCCCTTGCCGCTCGGCGAAGCGGAGACCATTTCCCAACCCTATATTGTAGCGGCCATGACTGAAGCAGCCGATGTGCAGCCAGGAGACAAGGCGCTGGAGGTGGGAACAGGGAGCGGGTATCAGGCAGCCATCCTTGCCTATCTGGGCGCAAGAGTTTACACCATTGAACGCAATGCCGTGCTCGCCA
>Ga0208456_1000867_pt1 | contig 14409 bp, 16 predicted proteins | sample June2015DPH_4_10_2_FD_184691 | JGI IMG/M metagenome (GOLD analysis project Ga0208456, IMG submission 184691) | Peatland microbial communities from SPRUCE experiment site at the Marcell Experimental Forest, Minnesota, USA - June2015DPH_4_100... | ecosystem: Environmental > Terrestrial > Soil >... | reverse complement strand
GAGGTTAAGGCTGAACTCGCGCGCCAGGCTGCCACGCAAGGTCGGGCGCTCGAAGCCTATGCCGCCGGTCTTCTCGAAGAAGCCGCACGTCTTCCATCCGGCGCGGGGCAAGCCGCGAATCTGGTCGATCTTTGCGAACCTATTCGGGGATTGCTTGGGGACGATGAGATCGATCGCCTGTTCAGCCGCAACCCCTCCACCGGCCGCCCGGTGGACTTGTCATGAGAGGCTATCTTCTCGACACCAACATTCCGTCGGAAACACTGCGCCCCCGTCCGGACGCTAACGTCGCCGCATGGCTCAAAAGTCAGGTTAAGGATTCCCAGTTTCTCAGCGTCGTGACGATGGGGGAGCTTCGCAAGGGCGCTACGCTTCTTCCTCTGAGCGACAAGCGCACGCAAATAGAACAATTCATCGATGCGCTCATCCCATCGTGGTTTGCCGGGCGCATTCTTCCCGTGACGCAGGCCATTGCCGAGCGATGGGGTGTCTTAGAGGGCCAGCGGTTGCTCGCGGGGCGTTCTCTTGGCGCCGCGGATGGCATGATCGCCGCCACGGCCCTTGAACACGGCCTTACCCTCGTGACGCGGAACGTGAAGGACTTTGCCGGTCTCGGCGTCGTTCTTCTCAACCCCTGGGACGCGGTGTGAATCTTCACGCCGCAAGCGCGCAGATGTCCGGAAAGCGCGGTGCGCGCCTACTTGCAGGGTGATGGATAGAAACCCGGAAGCGGTAGAAAAAGCCCTCATGAACAAGCCGCCGCATGTCTCATCGAACTTGCCGAAGAAATTCACCAGGAGTTAACACCGGCTTTCCCCTAAAAGGGTTGAGCGCCAGGAGATCGCCGTCTCCGGTGATAATGTGGGTTGCCCGGCCACTCACCGCGAGCTCAAGGAACTTGTTATCGCTGGGGTCGCGGCAGTCGCTGATTCGAACATCAATCTCGACCCATTTGGATGCCCCGGCAAGCACGGCGAGAAATTGCCTCGCTTCATCCTCGGTGACGTAGGGACGGAATTTGTCCCGGGTGAGCACCTGACTAAGTTCTGCCACGACAGGTAAAGAGAGTAGGATTGTGCCGCGGTCCAAGGCATGGTCGAAGGCGCGCCGCGACGTCGATTCGTCAGAAAGGGCTGCGCTGATTAGGACGTTGGTGTCAAAGACGAAGCGCAAGCTACGCTTCTTTCAAGAGGTTTTCCAGTATCTCCGGCGTGAGGCCACGGTCGCGGGCCTTTTTGCTGAGATCGGTCATCATTTGTTTTAAAGCTGCGGGTTCCGCCATGGCCACGTCCTTCAACCAAAGGCTGAGGAGCGCCCCCATCTTCCTCTGATCGGCAGCCGGCGCGGCCTTGTAGGCTCTTGCCGCTTCGCCGTCTACCTGAATTGTGATCGTCTCCGTCGCCATGCCTTTCGCCTCCACCTGATTGTACCGGAGTAACCCGCAATCCACAACTGGAAGGGCAAACTGCCAGATCGCAGGGCTACGCCATCCGCGAATACGTGTGTCGGGGTGAGAACGATCCGCTCCAGGCTGGGGCAGGAGAAGACCCTACGGTCAGATCTGCACTGATCGTGGCCCGCTACCCGCTTCGTGTTCCCATATGCGATAATGTGATCGTATATTGGAAGATCCTTTGTTTTCAGTGGTTTCCCTATAGCAGCCAAAGTTGCTGTAAAGCACCCGTTGCGGCGTGACGTATCACCCCCTAAACCCGGCGTCGCAAGCACCGCAAAAGAATTCGTTCCTGAACGCAAATTTTTCCAAGAAGTTCAGTATTAGATAAATGCAAGGGAAAGGAGGACGATATGGAACATATAAAAACACAGCAGACCATGGCTCAGATCGAAACCCTGTCCGCTCAAGCCGACCAGCTTCCGGAAGGCGAACAGCGCCGCCAGCTCATCGATCAGATCGCCAAGCTAAACGGCGATTATCAGATCATGGCTCAGACTGAAGGACTGTGCGCAACAGCCGACCAGATCCCGGACGGTAACGAGCGCCGCCAGCTCATCGATCGGATCGCCAAGCTGAATGTCGAGTACCAGTCTGGGGAATAACCCCCACAACAGGCAAACGGCCGCACCTCCCCCGGTGCGGCTCTTGCCCTTCAGATCGGCGGCTAAGAGGGCCATGACCTGGGCGCGGATCGGCAGCCTGCTGCCCCCGCGGCCAAGCTCGGCTCCCCGGAACCAGACCCGGCGTCTAAAAAAAACTCCTCCTGACCCACAAGTCCCCTCGGGAGATCGCAGACTCGCAAGAACAAGGGTCTGCACCAGCGGGCGCACTACCGATTTTAAGGCAGTGGGTCAGCTTGATTCCCACAGGGCATCCATCTTTGCATATACGTTAGTTCTTTGATGATCAATAGAGGTGAGTTCCCTTTGGAACTGATCACGCTTGCTTTTGTCAGCTTCGCCGCACATCCGGTGAACCACGTCTTTAGCTTGAGCACACAGTTGGTCGTATGTGTGTTCCAGTTCCCGAAGGGCTTCTTCGCGTTTTTCGTTTGTCATGCTGATAACCTCCTATTCTCACAGAGCATTCAGTAGCAGTTTCTCGTCTATGCGCTGGGACGGCGAAGGCCCCGGTTCTTGGGGGGCCGCCATATCCCGAAGGAACTTGTGGGTGTTGACTGCCGATCGTAGTCAGCTTGAGGAACGGCACCCTGCCGGAGAGCATACCCACGCCAACGTTCGGCCGGAAGAAAGTCGAGGTTACAGAATCAAAAAAGCAACCGCCCGCGCCACCCCGCCAAGATGTTGTTCATTGGGCACATTCTAGACACAGATTCTCCAGCTTACGAGCCCACCCCATTGCGCAGGGATCATTCTGCTTGCCGCAGTAAACATGCTCGATAAGGTCCGGCGTCAAACGGGCATATAGCCTAGCCTCTGGAACCTGACAATGAATCTTTTGTGATGCAACAAGACAATCAAGTTCCTTGGCTATTTTCTCAGCATCGTCATTGTATCTGCCGCGCCACCAAGTATCGCTTGGACTAGCAGCTAGGTTCTGGATATCGCCGTTGAACACCCAAACCTCCCCTGCTTTCGTGAGCTTTGCGCGATTGAGCACAGCCGCTAGTTCCAGTCCTTCAGACATTCCCGAAATCTTGCCTTTGAGGTACCGCCAAGTATTTGCTGTAAAGGCATAAATACTGACGAACTCTTTGTTCTCCAGATGCTGGAGTCCAAGCTGCTTCAACATTTCTTCGACCGATTTCTTGTGCTGATCGCGTGAAACATCAAATTGTTTCTTGACGAGCCAGTCGACGGATTTCGGGGTGAGCGCACGCACGAACAGAACCTCACAGGGGTTCGGACATTCCAAATTGTGGATGATCAAATTGCCTTTCATGGTTTCCTCCAAATAACTGTCCGCGGGCTGGCGCAGTCGGTCGCTTTTTAGCGTCTGCGCCAGCCCGCGAAAAGGAAAAAGGCTCAAGGACCGAACACTTCCCCGCCACAACGAAAGCCAATGCCGCTGGTCCGTTGGGTCGGGTCGACCTTGACGCGAACCGATACACGGTTGCCGTTGGGAGCGTCGAGCCAGGAACCGCCCCGCATAATGCGGTCTTTCCCACTCGCTGGCCCCTGGGGGTTTTGCGACGGGGTGCCCGGGAAATTGTATTCGTCGTACCAGTCGCTCACCCACTCCCACACATTTCCCAGCATGTCATACAGACCAAATCCGTTAGGTTGCTTGGAGCCCACCTCATGCATCGTGTTTTCATTGTCCGCCATTCGCTGAATAAAAACCTCCTGGCCTTGCATCGCTATCGCGAAGCTGTCCAGGCGCTGTAGACCGCTGTTGGACGCATACCATGCGACCTCGTCGAGCGGCCCGTAACGCGCTCCAGTGCTCCCGCCGCGGGCTGCATATTCCCACTCTGCTTCGGTCGGCAGGCGCCCTCCCAACCAACCGCAATAGGCTTGGCTTTTACCCCAGTCTACGTCCACGACCGGCATGGCGTCATTGCCCCACCCGGGATTAAGCGCCCGTCCGTTAAAGTGCGGCTCGCCTGGCATGGACCGCCCCGTAGCTTTTGCAAAGCGCTTGAAAGCGCCCGCCGTCGTGAGCGTCTGTCCAATCCAGAAACCCCGCGTGATGGTCACTTGATGTAATGGGTTTTCGTTCGGCGAGCACTCGTTGTCTCCCGGCGAGCAACCCATCATGAAGGTCCCAGGGGGAATCCAGACATATTTCAACCCATCCTTGGGATTGACCATTGTCTCCACCTTTGACCGGTGCTGCGAAAAATACCAGACCCCCGCACCGACTAAAATCAGCGCAACCACCGCAATGGCGACGAACTTCATCTTGTTGCCGGATGGCTCTGAAATCATCCGGAATTGCGGTGACCTGGCCATCACGGGCGGGCGGCTTGCTGCCGCACCTGAAAACGGCACTCCCCCTGCGGGCGTGCTCGCTTGCGGCTTTACAGTCGGGGCTTCGGTAATACTCTGCGGCGGAGCAGGGGGCGGAGTTTGAGCGGGGGTGTCAGATTTGCCCAGCGCGGGCGGGCGGCCTGCCGCCGCCGCGGGCTTGCCCCTCATGCCTTCACCTGCCTCGTACTCGGCAACTCGACGAGCCGCTGCTGATAGTTCGCCGTCCGCCTTTGTCGGTTCCGGCGGAGCAAGCGGCGGAGTCTGAGACGCAGTGTCGGCCTTGACCAGCGGCTCCACGTCGTGGCCGCAGTGCTTGCAGACACGTGCCTTCTTCAAAATCCGCTCGGCGCAATAGGGACATTCCCGTTCGTCACGGAACCCGGCGGCAAGGCGAGCGCCGTCGTGAGGAGAGAGTCCAACCTCAACCGCAGCGTTGCCTGCTCCCGGCTCGGAGAAAATGATTTTCATCTTCTGTATTATCTGCCGTGCGACTTGTTCGTTGTATTTCTCCGTGCGCTTCCTGATAAGAAAGCATTCCACGAGCGACACCACAATTGGAATAAACGTCCAACTGAACAAGACGTAAGCTATGCCCCAGCCCCACTGGCGAAGGTAGAAGCGGTGGGCGCCCAACCCACCTAGGAGCAACGCCAATACCAATGCTGTTGAGGGGCTTCTATCTCCTTGTCATACTCCTGGTGAAAGAAGAGCTTTTGCTGCGGCGATAAGTTCGCTCCAAGCTGTTCGTATGGTTCAGCCATGGTGTCTTTCCTTTGGGGGCGAGGTCATGATTGCGGCACGATAGTTCTTGAACAACCACCTGTCAATAGGCAACGATGGTCGGATGGTAATGCCGCCCTCTCCTTCCAGGCAGATTAACGGGCGCTGCTCAGAAGCCAAACAATCACGGCGAGGAGGAATATGCCCAATGCCAAAATCAACGAAATCCAGAGCACCGACATGAAAAACCTTGCTGGCTTTTTGTCTTTCTCATGCTCTTTGTTCGTGATTTCAATCAGCTTTTCAATCTCGTCCATTGGCCACCATTCAGGCGGGCGCTGCGTTGCCTGCTCCCGGCTCGGAGAAAATGATATTCATTTACTGTATTGCAATGCAGAGTTGTTTTTTCAAACTCTGCGGCTCCTCGACGGTCCCTGAGTATACAAGCCGCGTGGTTGAAGAACAACTCCGCGCTACCAAACCAAAAGGGCGTGCGGCCGGTGAGCATCTCGTACACCACCACGCCCAGCGAGTAGGTGTCGGAGCGCGCGTCGAGTTCATCGCTCCTCATTCCCGACGCCTGCTCGAACGACATATAAGCGGGCGTGCCCAGCACCATGCCGGTCTGCGTGTGGCTGGCGGACTCGCGCAGCTTGGCAATGCCGAAATCGACGAGCTTGCCCACAACGGGTTGTAGGGGCGGGCCTTGTGCCCGCCCAGGGGCAACCACGAGGGTTGCCCCTACGTCGTCGGGATAGGTCAGGAAGATGTTATCGGGTTTGAGGTCACGATGAATGATGCCCAGCTTGTGCGCGGCGTTCAGCCCCCGCGCCGCTTGCTGGAGAATTTCCGCAACCTCCGGCACGGGAAGTTGACCCCGCCGCGAGAGGGCCTGACGGAGAGATTCGCCTTCCAGAAACTCCATGGCGATGTAGGGCGTGCCGTCATCGGCCTGGCCGGATTCGTAAATGGTCACGACGTTCGCGTGATGAATGCGCCCTGTCGAAGCCGCTTCATTCTGAAAGCGCAGCAGGAACTCGGGGTCATCCAGCAGCTTGCGGTTCAGGACTTTGAGCGCTACCGGACGGTTGCCGACCGCGACCTGCTCGGCGAGGAAGACCGTGCCCATGGCGCCCGCGCCCAGGCGGCGGACAATGCGAAAGCGACGGGACAGTTGACCGGCAAGCTGCGCCTCGGTTTCCGTGGCTTGGGCGTTGAGGTGAGCGCCGTCGCGCGGGCAGAACTCAACATCATCGGAGTAGGTCTGCTGGCAAGTGGGGCAGATCTTCATGAGCGCCAGTGAAACCCTCCCGTGACGTGGATTCTAACAGAAGTATTGCCGCAAAGGGAATCGGCGCTTGATGGGCGGCATGTGGTCCTTTGCAGTCTCGCCCGCCCATGGGCAAACCCCGGCCCTTCTCCCACCTGCTCCGAGAGACCGAGGCGGACATACTGTCTCTTGACAAGCGAAACATGGTAGGCTAGCATAGTAAGTGGAAGCCATGCAGGCCGTCATGGCCTCCTGGGAACGCTATGCTGCGATGCTACCCTGGTCCCCCGATCCAGTCTCAAGCAGGCTGCGGAAAAACCCTTCGGGACTGTCGTTTTGAGGAGCTGCAGGCGGTCCTGAGCGTAGCGAATGAAGAATCTCCTATGTTCATGAAAATGCGCAGGGCGAGATTCTTCGCGCAGTTTATCCTGAGCGGGCAGGGCGAGATTCTTCGCTTCGCTCAGAATGACAGCGAAGGACTCAGAATGACAGCGAAGGACTCAGAATGACACCAGGGAAGCGTTTTTCCGCAGCATGCCAGAGCGTCCCAAGCGGGCCCAAAAGCCCGGAGAACTTCCTTTACTCAGGTGGACAGCAAGTCCGTTCTCGGCAGAGAAAGAGAAAGATAGTTTTTGAAAATAAACGACCGACGCGGGAATGTTAATGAAAACAAAGGACCGGGCTTGGAAGACTGCGGCCGAAGCGGGAATGTCTATGAAAACAAATGGGATACTAGCAGAAAGCGGGAATGTTGCTGAAAACAAAGGACGTAAATGGTATGTCGTAGGTGGTAGATGGGGACCCCCTCCCCCGCCCGGCATCGCGTCGGAATCAGTGACCACCTTCATCGGGGTCAGCAGACGGAGCCACGCCTTAGGGTTTTTCACTCTTCCTTAGCCTCATGATGCGACTTTGGCCGGAGGCTCCCGGCGACGATTTCCGCCAGGTCAAGTATCTCGAGGTCGTCGCGCTGGGCGTGGTTGGCAGCGTCGCGAAGCATGATGGGACAGTAGGGGCAAGCCACCACCACCGTGGAGGCCTTGGTTTCGGCGAGCTCGGCGAATCGAAGTTCGTTCACGCGTTGTTTGTTCTGATCCCGTTGGTCGTCAGTTATAAAAAGCTGTGCGCCGCCCGCTCCGCAGCATTGCGTGTTTTGGCCATGGTGTGCAGCTTCCGTGAGCGAGACTCCGCAGGAGCGAAGGATTTTGCGAGGCCCAGCGGTGATGCCGCGGCCCCGCGCAAGGTAGCAAGGGTCATGGTAGGTTGCCGGCAAAACGGACGGTTCGATGGGGAGCTGCGGGAGCAGTTCCGCCATGAGTTCCGAATGGTGCACTACCCTGATTTGGAGTTTCGCGTAAGCCGCGATTTGCCGGTAGTCCTCATCTAACATCGTCGTGCAGTGCGGACAACACGATATGATATTTTTCACCTGCGCATGAGCGAATGTCTCAATAAGCTTTTCGGAAAGTTGCAGGAAAAGGTATTCGTTGCCCGCGCGTCGCGCCGGTTCACCGCAACAGGTTTCGCGGGGAAGTACGCCCCATGAGACAGCGGCGGCATCAAGAATCTGTTTCATGGCCACAGCGACCGCCTGGCCGTGCTGATCGAAACTCAATCCGCAGCCAAGCCAGAAGAGCCATTCCTGGTGGCCATCGAAAATCGGAAACTGCTTCGACTCGATGAGTTTTTGTCGTGTGTCGTGAGCTATACCCCAGGGATTGTGCGGAGCACGTTCCATAGTTGTAAATAGTTGGATCACTTTGCCGTTGCTAATGCGACCCTCGCTTACGAGCCCACGCCGGAGGTCAAGGATTTTCCTTCCTACATGCTCGATGCCCACAGGACATGCGTACTCGCAGGCGCCACAGGCCAAACATTGGAAGAGGTCTTCCTCCGCAACGAAAACCTTGCCATGTGCTTTCTCCGTGGCAGTCCCTGCGACAACATCTCCGCCGCAGAGAAGGCCTCTTTGCGCGTCCAGGATGATTTCCTTGGGATTTAGTGATCCTCCAACGAGGTTAGCCGGACAGAACTGGGTGCAGCGGCCGCACTCGACGCAAGCATTGAGGTCGAGAACGTCCTTGCGGCCAAAGTCCGGGAAGTGAATAATTCCCAGGTCTTCGTCTTCTTCCCGTAGTGCCCGCATTGTGCTGGTTGTCTCCGAACGCAGGAATATGGTGATCGGGGCAAGCAGCAGGTGCAGGTGCTTCGATATCGTGATTACATCGAGTAATGAGAAAAACGCAATTGTATGTAGCCACCAGTTCACTGTCCAAGCGGTGCTTCCGATTGGAAACACTCTCCAGCCCAAAAGATACGTTGCCATTAGTGCTGAGATAAGGAAGGCCACAATCCCGGAGGAGGTGGAGAGTTTTCCGAGAGGCTTCGGTCTTAAGACAAATCGCCGAAACGACAGGCCAATCATCGCCACAAGCACAGCGAGAGCCCATACGGCGACAAACGTGCCATACCAGCTATGCGTCGCTGTCGCTTTTGAAAGTCCGCGTATGCCAAGGAGGAGGTGTTGTGCGCTTATCCAGGCGAAGGCGAGAAATCCCCACACGACTGCGGCATGGAGTATGCCGACAATTGGCCGGTCGCGCACCACTCGATATTGCAGGACGACTTCTACAAAAACACGCCACAGTCGTTTGGGAATATTATCGTGAGGAAGATCTCCATGCTTGGGAAATACCGAAAAAAGCCGGCGATTAAGCGTTTTCAAGAACAACCAAACACTCGCTATAGAGAGCGCGATAAATATCGCCCGCGAGAGACCGCCGAAAAGAAAGGTCGCGGAAAAGGCGAGCGTAATGGTTACAATCATCCAGGAGTTTTCCTTCGAAAGGTGCGCCTCGACCGTGTGGGTCGCCAAGCGCGTTCGTCGCAGCAACGTGCCCACGCCCAGAATGCGTGGGGAATACAAATTCTTGGCGCCGAAGAGAGGAGCCGAGCCTTCACGTCCAGACGCGCACTAAGCCCCGATTGAAGCGCATCTGCTCATCCCGCCACCTGGGCAACTTTGAGTCACGGCGGCACTTACCAGCGGTTGACGGCGCCGGACTCTCGCGTCGATGGCAGTTTGTCGCCTCGCGATTCAGCATCCATCCTATCAAAACTCGGCAGGAGGGGGAATCGCTATGCACCCTTTTCAACCGGATAACCTCTATTCACCCAGTCCGTCCCCAAATTGTCGGGAATGTAAAGCACTTTCAGCTTTGTGAAACCCAGGTTATGCAGGGCTTCGTAAGCCGGCTTTACGTTGGGACAACGGCTCCAGGGGCAGCATCCACAATAAATAACGATGAATCTGCTTCGGGCGAGCCCTTCCACTCGCTTGCGCAACTGCTGCACCGCTGCTTCGTTGGCGGCCGGACCATAGTATTCAGAACCCGGGAGATGGGCCTGGGTGTAAGGAAATCGAAAGCCTACATAAATGAGGAGTGGTCTTTCGCCTTTGGGTGATTGGAGGATTTTGACCAAGTCTTGAGTGTTGATGAGATCGGCGGCAGGGATTGGAGATGGCTCCGGCGGTTTGGCCTGCGAGGCGCCCGGTATAGGTTCGGCTGGGGCGGCAAAGACTGGCCGGGTCTTTATGCCAATGGTAAGGAGTGAACCCAGGAAGAAGAGAGCCGCGAGTGCGACAACAACTCTGCAAAAGTTCAGAGACTTCAACATGATCAGTTCCTTTCCGATTATTCTTGCATCCTCCGTGTCTGCCAAAGGATGAAGAAAACACGCAATCTTCATGAGGCTATTTGCTCGTCGTAACTAGTCCCCATTTCGATTTCAGGCTGAGCAACAATATACGCCTCACCGAAGCCGCGTTCAATGCTCCCAGTTTTCAGTCCAGGCATTTTCAGCCGCTCCGGGAGTGGCAGGGCGGAAACCTACCCCCCCCACCGCTAACAGTTTCCTTCACTACTACAAGTGAACGAGGCGTCCTGTGGGGCGGCAACTCCTGGCCTTAGCCTGAATGCCGAGCACGGCTGCGGAGGCCCTGGGCTACTTTGTGCCGGCGGGGTTGGAGGGCGTGAGGCTGGGTGAAGACTTCGGGTGCGCAGCCTGAATCTCATCACCGCGGAAGAAGCGGCCCGGCGCGGCGCGCATTTCCGCCATGGCGGGGAATAGCTTTGAGTAATCGTTTCGCGCATTCCAAAAAAGGAACCCCACCCCGCCTTGTTCCCTGGCCACGCTGACTTGGGTTCGAATATAGGCATCGGAATACGTTTTGGTGCGCCATGCAAAGGCCTGAAGCCATGGGCGCAGCACAACCCTAGTATCCGCCGTAATCTTGCCGAACTGCTCCATGGACTCTCCGATAAAGTGCTCGGGTGCATCGCCCGGCCTCGCGTATCCGTCCATGCCGAAGAAGTGTGACGGATAAACCATGGGGGAAAGCACGTCGCAGAACTGCGCCATGGCTGGGATGTCCTGGCCGGTGTGCTCCAAGTCAGCCGGGCCTTGCCAGGCCATCACTCCGAAGACATCCACTGAAACCAGGATCCCAAGCGGGCGCAGTTCGTCATAGGCGCGGGAGAGAAAATCGCTGATTACGTCGGACCGTTCCCAGTCCGGATGCGAAGACTGGAATGCGAATTGGGCATCCTTTTGATCGCCTTCTGCGGGGAAGCGCACATAATCGAACTGGATTTCGTCCACCCCGGAGGTCGCCACCGCTCGGGCCAGCGCCAAGTTATAGTTTTGAACTTCCGGTCGTGAAGGGTCAGTCCAAACCAGTTTACCGTTTTCTCCCCACGGCTGACCGGTGCGGCGAGATTGCACCGCCAAGGCAGGATGGTTTTGTGCAAGATATGCGTCACGGAAGAGCGCAATGCGCGCGATCGCGTGCAAACCCAGGGCATGGAGGAAGCGGGCGAACTTGGGAAGACTCCGGATGGGAACGTACTTCCGCTTAGGCGCCAGTTCGTGCTCGAAAGGTACGTTAACTAAGCCGTCCATGTCCTTTACGTCGAAGGCGACGGCATTGCCACCGGCTTCCCGCCAACGCCGAATCAACTGCAAACCACGCTCACTGCCAGCCATGTAGCCGGTAAGGTAAATACCGCGCATCTCGAAATCCTTGGCGACGGGAACCGGCTGCTCGGCAAGCGGCGCTATGAGAATGGCGGGGATGGTCAGTTCGGCGCCGGGCCGAAGGTACTTTCCTATCTTGCCAAGGTTCGCCTGTCTGATTGCGGCCTCCAATTCCGCCGTGGTCATGTAAGTTGTTTGTGGCAGGTAATGGCGCGCCAGCGAGGGGAGGCTTTCCCCCCGCTTCACGGTGTGGACTACGGTCTGCGTTGCAGCCTCGCCGGGCGCCGGTGGCGGGACGTTTTCAGTAGACTTTGTTCCAGGTTTTTGAGGTATATTCGTGGTCCCAGCCGGTGTGGATTCGGGCAGCGAATCCGGCTTCTGGTTCGCGGGTTGCATCTTTCCTTGCGGGGGAGCTGGCGCAGGAGGAAAAGTCGGCGAGCCGCCAAAAAGCATCATGGCGACGAGAATCAGTGAGAATAGACCGCCCAGGAAAGCGAACCTGGGACTGCCCAGCATCGTTTTTTTCGCCCTGCGCTGCAAGCCCCATCATAGCAGGCTGAAAGGAAGCAGCAAAGCACGGCGTTGTGGGAGTCGCTGAGTTCACAAGAAGACTGGATTCCTGGTTCCGGAGGTTAAGGTGACAAGAACACGAGTCATGGTGTGGTGTGCGCTAATGTCAGTGGCTTTGATTTCGGCTCACGTAGGCTTGGGACAGATAGGCGCAGCGGAGCACAAGGTTGTGCTTCTTTGGCCGGGTGGGGCGCCGGGAGCAATTGGCAACCAAGATGCTGATCGGCCATCGCTGACGCTTTACGTTCTGCCTCCGAGCCAACCCGCCCGCAGCGCCGTGGTTGTGTGCCCGGGAGGCGGCTATGCCATGCTGGCCATGGACCACGAAGGGCGCCAAGTGGCGGAGTGGCTGAATTCATTGGGAATCGCTGCCTTCATCCTCAAGTACCGCCTCGCGCCACGCTACCATCATCCCGTCATGATGGAGGATGCGCAGCGCGCCTTGCGCTACGTCCGCGCGCACGCGCAGGAATTGGGGATCGCTCCGGACCGCATCGGCATCTGGGGTTTTTCCGCCGGCGGACACCTGGCTTCTACGGCGGCAACACACTTCGATGCCGGAAACCCTTCCGCCACCGATACTATCGAACGCGCGAACTCACGCCCCGACTTTGCCATCCTGGCTTATCCGGTGATCACCTGCAGCGAATGGTTCAAGCACGAGGGTTCTTGCAAGAACCTGCTGGGTAATAATCCCGATCCCCATTTGGCCGAGTATCTCTCCAATGAAAAGCAGGTCAGCGCTCAAACGCCGCCAACTTTTCTTTTTCACACGAATGATGACGAGGGTGTTCCGGCTGAAAACAGCGTGGCGTTTTACATGGCCCTTCGAAAAGCGCGCGTGGCGGCGGAACTTCACATTTACGAGCATGGGCCGCACGGGGTGGGCTTGGCGCCGAAAGATCCCGTCTTGTCATCCTGGCCGCAACGGCTGGCGGATTGGCTTCGAGTCCGTGGGTTATTGTCGCCCGGAACGGCCCCCACGGACGCGGCGAAAACTCCTCCAGTTGTGGGGCATTGAGTGAAACGAGAAACTGGAAATTGGAAACTGGAAATTAGGGCTGCCGATTTCCAGCTTCTATACAGAGCGACATAACTGTTTGTGCATTGCCCTGTAGCGGCCGTCTATGACCGCCGGTCGGCGCTCATAGAGCGCCGCTACAAGTTATGTCGCTCTGTATAGTTCCCGCCCTGGAGATTTGGCCGTAGCGCAGCCGCCTGCCCCGGTCGCGACGCGCGGGATGGGTCCCGGCAGCATTTGCTCGTCCCGCTGCGCAGGAGCGGCGCTACGCCGAGCGCATTGTCCAGATGCTTTGTCGACACCACCTATTTTCTTGTTGGCTGCTGATGATAGCTGAGCGTATGATAGAGGCACGGGGAAGTCCTTTGTCGATTGAAATTCCTCCAGCCGAAGGGAGTTAAGGATGGGACGCAAGTACGGACAGCGGGGATACATGGACTCGGACCGCGATCGCGAGAGGTCCGAGAGGAAGCCTGCCCCCAGGAAGGAGTTGTTCGGGCCGAAGACTCCGGCCATGCCGGGAAAGCGCGAGGTGGTACGGTGTGCTTCCTGCGCAATGATCTTGCCGGTCGGGATCGATCTGCAAGGGCGCTGTCCAAAGTGTGGCTTTGAACTGCACAGTTGCAAGCAGTGCGCCTTTTTCGACACTGCCTGCCGGTTTGAATGCACCCAGCCGATTACTGCCCGCATCCCGAAGAAAGACGCCCAGAACCATTGCAGCTTCTATTCGCCGCGGACGACCATCGAGCGTGAAACCTCCACTTCCAGGCCTCTGGATGCACGCCAAGCCTTCGAGAACCTTTTCCGAAAGTAGCGGCGCTCAACTGGCCGCTCCGAGTCCCGTTACATGGTCAGTTAGAGACGAGGAATCGACGTCGAAAGGTGCCCGGGCCACCCCAGGGTGAGGTGGGACGTTAGACTGGAACCTCCAAATAACAAAACGTCACTAGCCCCCTTCTTTTCAATTCCTGAGCCATTCCATTCAACCTCTCTTCCCTGCCATTCGCTGCTTAAATGTCGCCATCCGAGACATATGAATTGCTCCCGGAAAGATTGGAATGGTCTAATGTGGGCCGGGGAGGGGATGGCTTCTTCGGTTAGCAGACTTCATCTCTCGCCATCTTGCTTTACGGTTGAGGCTTCAGGGTTGTCCTGTGTCCTCGCCACCCAGCCGTACGTAATTGCGCCACGATTATTCTTTACGGAGGCATTATGGCCACTGTTACTATCACTCCTGAAGTGCGAACCTCGCGACGGGGGGATTTCCAGAACGTTCAGCCAGAAGCGACTTTTACGGGCGCACCTATCGAACCTTTACAGAAGGGCCTGCCCAAGACCACGCAGTCGGTCTGCCCGGAATGCCTGAAGGTGATCGAGGCGCGGTTGTTCGAAGAGCAGGGCG
>Ga0208456_1000849_pt1 | contig 14756 bp, 6 predicted proteins | sample June2015DPH_4_10_2_FD_184691 | JGI IMG/M metagenome (GOLD analysis project Ga0208456, IMG submission 184691) | Peatland microbial communities from SPRUCE experiment site at the Marcell Experimental Forest, Minnesota, USA - June2015DPH_4_100... | ecosystem: Environmental > Terrestrial > Soil >... | reverse complement strand
CCCCCTGCGCGACAACTTTATGGCCCACGAGGAGCTCAACGGGTTCCAGGATCTTTTGGTCCAGTTCCACCACTGCGCCGGCACTGAGCTTCAGAATATCGCCCAGTAGCATTGCACGCTTCCCGAAGCGCAGCGAGACTTGCAGTTCAACATCGAGGAGGAGGTCGATCTTTCTTTTGTCTTTAGAAGCTGCCGTCGAAGACAGGGGGGCGCGTCGCTTTGAGGCACGGGAAGGTTGCGCTGCTTTTCCCCAGGAACTAGAGGCCAGTGATTCGCCAAGATCAGGATCGAGGAGAATCAGCAGCAGGAACTGCGCCGCTCCCTCGCTCTTCAATCGGACGCCCCCTTGCAAGTCCGGCTTCCAGTTTGCCGGGCCATACCCCGCAAATTGCAGACTTACTTCTCCGACTCCTCGGGGTTTCAGGGCCAGGGCCGCCGCACCCGCAAACTGGCGAAAAAGCCCGGCCAGCGCGTCCTGGTATTCACTGGAAAAATCTCGGGTCTCGTCGAAGGGTTCGCCCGCAGAATCGCTTCAATTCACCGAAAGGGACCTTTGAATCTTAGCCTCTTCGGCCAGACGAGGGCTTGCACTGCGCGTTGCGTGCATATTCGTCACGCGGTGAAGCGATTGCGCTCGGACCGCCTCGAAGCGGGATTCCGGGATGGACAGGAAAGCCTCGACGGCCCGCGGATCAAACTGGCGCCCCGACTCGCGAATGATTTCCGCCCGTGCCGCGGCGTATGGTAAAGCCCGGCGGTAGGGGCGGTCGGAGGTCATCGCATCCAGGGTGTCGGCGACGGCGAAGATGCGCGCCGCCAGCGGGATTTCCTCTGCCACCAGGCCTTGGGGATAGCCGGTGCCGTCAAAACGTTCCTGGTGGGTTAAAATGATGTCTGCGGCGTCGGCCAGAAAAGAGATGCGGCAAATCAAATCGTAACCGATGCGAACGTGGGTCTCCATGATTGTACGCTCGGCTTCCGTGAGCTTGCCGGGTCTGAGCAGGATGGCGTCCGGGATGCCGATTTTCCCAATGTCGTGCAGGTAGGCGCCGCGGGTGATGGCCCGCAACTCTGCCTCCGAGCATCCCAGAACCCTGGCAATCTCCTGGCAGTAGCCGGTGACGCGCCGGGAATGGCCCGCGGTTTCGTTGTCGCGGAGGTCCAGAGCGGCGGCCAGGGCCTCGAGCGTGTCGTCGTAGGTCAGTTCGATTCGCTTCGTGGCGGCCTGGAGTTGCCGAGTGCGCTGATCCACCATATACTCGAGTCTCTGACGATAGCCCTCGAGTTCCCGCTCGAGACCTTTCCTTTTTAGGGCGCGGTTGACGCCCGACAACACGTTTTCCAAGCTGAAGGGTTTCACCAGATAATCGTCGGCGCCGTCTTTCATCGCCTGTACGCCCACCTGGACATCGTCCACGCCGGTCGCCATCAGAAAAGCCATGAAAGGATGCTTGGGCCGGACCCTTTTCAGCAGCTCCAGCCCGGTGATACCGGGCATACGCAAATCTGAAATCACCGCGTCGAAGGATTGCCGTTCCAGCCACGACAGGGCTTCCTCTCCGTGCAGACAGTTACGGCAGTCGAAGCCCTTCGAGCTCAAGGCGATCAAGAGCAATTCTCCAATCGCCTGCTCATCATCGACGATCAAAACCTTCCCCTGCGGCGTGGGCCCGGCGGTGTCAGGCGGGGGGGCGGATTCTGCGAGGTTCGTGGGGGTCATCTCAACGACGGTTGCCATGTGCTTGTCCTCCACTGAATTCCCAATGAGGGTATGACCCGTTCCAAGCTCGAATCCTTGCTGGCGTTGCAGGGGAAGAGACTCTGTACGGATTCTTCCATCTCCCGGGCGGTGGCGACGTGCTCAGGGAAATTGAACACGCTGACGCCGAATGAGAAACGGTAACTGGCGCCCGAGGCATCGTGGAGTCCTTCCATCAAACGGTCACGCACGCTGTAAGCGCCGCGAGCGTTGACTGCGGGAAGAAGGATCCCAAAGACCCCCGGTGCAAACAGGAAGATGGAGTCTTCGCCGCGCAACTTGCGCATCAGGGTTTTCGCCGCATCCCCGAAGGCGGCCTCGATTTCCCCAGGTTCGGTGAGGTCGCGCGAAGGCTTCAGTTCCACGGCCAGTAAAGAAAGGGGTTGCTGGGTGTGGGAAGCGCGGCGGTGTTCCATCGCCAGGCGGTCGCGGAAGATGTTGGGCCCTGGAAGCGACGTCAGCAGATCGGCGCTCGCCTCCTGGCGAATCTGCGCGACTTGGCGCTTCTCGCTCTGCAACTCCGCGCGCAGGTGGCGAACGACCACTTGCCGGTCCACAAGGTAACCCATCAAGAGCGCCGAAAGCGCGCAAAACCCGAAAAAGATGGCGCGCGCCGGAAAGCCGGTCAGCTTTACCTGCTCGGAATAAATGGTTGGGTACATCAGCAAGGCGACTCCCATTGCCAGGACGAAAATCACGGTGAGCGCCAGGATCCATAGGTGCAACTCGCGGCGGTCTAAGCAACTTGGGTCAACTCGATCAAAAATTTGCATTGCCATCTTCTCCTTGTTATTGCTTTGGAGCCCATCGTCCGGTTTCAGGCGAACGACGCAAATTCGTGAACTCCAATGCGCCACGTAAGTGCACAGGGGATTCCAAATTGGGCTGAATCACAGATTTATTTCGGCCTTTGATTTCAGTGAATTACGGGGGGAGGGTTCAGGAAAAGGGGAACAATGTTGTCAGGAAAGTGTTCGCTTGGGTAGGGGATGTTTCAAATCGAGACAATGTGATACGCACTGTTCGTCATTCGTAGAGCAAAACGCCGCCGCCTGCCATTGTGAGCATGCACAGCCGAAAACGGCTGTCCGTGATGTCAGAAACGGGCGCCGCAGGGTAAGATCGACGGGCAGGCTTTTGGTGCCCTGCAAGGGCACAAGATAGTAGCCGGGGGCAACGCCCCCGGATGGGGCACGTTCGTTGCCCGACCCTGAAAGGGTCGAATCCCGGTGGTGTCACGCGGCTCTGGCGTCCCGGAGATCAGGCTAATACGACCCTTTCAGGGTCGGACCCTGCACGGGGCACGTATTCCGGGGGCGTTGCCCCCGGCTACTGTATTGATCCCCTGCGGGGATCAAGAACGGACATTGCCGAGGACATCAAACAGTGCGGGAAAAACGCCGGTGTTGTCACCCCCGCGTAAGCGGGGGTCCAGCTAAGTTCACATCGAGCTGGATTCCCGCTTCCGCGGGAATGACAGGCCTCGGGTGATTTGCGAGAGAGCGAAGCGAACGGGCCCAGCATGACAGACCCGAAAGTGGTATGGAATGCAACGGGAAGAACTTGATTCAGTTAGCCCGACCAGAAAAAAGAGCAACGCCCAGCCCTTTTTGGGGTTGGCTATTGTTGAGTTCCCGACTTCATTTTCAGAACCTCGCGGATCTTCAGCAACAACGCCCTTGGTTGGAAGGGTTTCTGTAGGAAGGACGTACCTCTCTCCAAGATACCGTGGCGGACAATGGCATCATCTGTGTACCCTGACATGTAGAGCACTTTTGTCTCAGGATGTAGGGTGGAGAAACCTTTGGCGAGCTCTTTGCCGCCGGTTTGGGGCATCACCACGTCGGTCAGCAGCAGATGAATCGGTTCTGTATACTTCTCTGAGATCTCCAGTGCGCTTGCGGCTCCTGCTGCTTCCAGTACCTTGTAGCCATGCGATGCAAGGGCTTCGCACACCAGCGACCGGACACCTCCCTCGTCTTCGACCACCAGTACGGTTTCTGAACCCTTGGCCAGTTCAGCAGGGACTTCGGCCGGTTCCGCGGTTGGCAGGGCTTCCTCGACGACTGGAAGGTAGATTTTGAACGTTGAACCACGTCCTGGCACGCTGTAAACCCAAATGAAGCCGCCACTCTGCTTGACAATCCCGTAGACTGTGGCCAGTCCCAAGCCCGTTCCGTGGCCTTTTTCCTTGGTAGTGAAAAAGGGCTCAAAGAGATGCGCTTGTGTTTCGAGGTCCATTCCGCAACCCGTATCGCTCACGGCCACCATGACGTACTTGCCGGGCATCATGGGCGAATGGCTACGCGCGTAGTTCGCATCAATTTCAACGTTGGATGTCTCGACGAAAAGCTTCCCACCCTGCGGCATGGCGTCGCGGGCATTGACCGCCAGGTTCATGATTACCTGTTCGATCTGCCCCGGATCGACTTTGACACGTCCTAGGTCGGGCTTCAACGTCGCCACCAGCTCCACGTCTTCTCCGATCAGGCGGCGAAGCATCTTTGCTACATCGGCAAGGACGCTGTTCAAGTTCAGGACTCTTGGTTCCAGGACTTGCCGGCGGCTGAATGCCAGCAGTTGCCGGGTCAGCGAAGCTGCCCTCTCACCCGCCGTCAGGATTTCTTTTAGATGACCCCGCCGCGGGTCCTGGGGAGAGATTGGCTCGATAAGAAGCTGGGCGTATCCGTTGATGATGGTAAGAAGGTTGTTGAAATCGTGGGCCACTCCGCCGGCCAGCCGCCCCACCGCCTCCATCTTTTGTGCCTGAATCAATTGCTGCTCCAGTTTCTTGTGCTCCGTCACATCCTGTTTCGTGGCAATGAAGTAGGTGACCTCGCCGCCCGCACTCCGGACCGGGGCGATGCTCATCTGTTCGCTATAAAGGCTTCCGTCTTTTCGCCGGTTAATGAGCTCACCATGCCAGATCTCTCCTTTGAGAATGGTTGCCCAAAGCTGCTGGTAAAACGCCGGGTCCTGTTTGCCCGATTTCAGGATCCTGGGGTTCTGTCCCAAAACCTCGTCGCGACTATACCCGGTGATACGGGTGAAAGCCGGATTGACATACTGGATCTCACCCTCGGTATTGGTCATCAGTACGGCTTCCGCAGACTGCTCGATGGCGGTGACCAGGCGGACATGCTCAGCTTCCGCCCGCTTGCGCTCGGTGATGTCGCGAATGTTGCATTGAATCACTTTCCGGTCGCCAGAGATGTAAACATTGCTGACAAATTCCACTTCAACATGTTTGCCCTCACGGGTCTCAAGGGGTAGGTTTTCGTACCGGATAAACTCTCGGGTTTGCAGCTCCTCAAAGTCAACCTTGCTCAAGAGGACATCCCGTAAGGGGCCTATCTCCCAGAGTTTCCTCCCCAAGAGTTCGGCTCGAGAGAATCCCAGGAGATTGAGCAAGAAGGGGTTGACGTCTCTTATCTCCCAAGAGTCGGCGTCGAGGATGAAAATACCATCACGGGCTGCTTCAAAGAGGCGGCGATAGCGAGTCTCGGAAGCCCGCAGTTCACCTTCCGCCCGCTTGCGCTCGGTGACGTCGCGGGAGACGCCGAAAGTTCCGATGATGTTCCCTTTGGCGTCACGCAGGGGCATCTTCGTGGTCGAGGCCCAGGTCACATGGCCATCCGGCCAGGTTTCCATCTCCTCCTTGCCTACCACTGGCTGGCCCGTCCTGATTATTTGCTGCTCATCGTTGTAGGCCTCTTGGGCGTGTTCTGTGGTGAAGAAGTCGAAGTCGGTCTTGCCGACCGCCTGGGCAGGGCCGCTTAGCCCAAACAGTTTCACGTCCGCCTTATTGATCCGGGTAAAGTGGCTCTCCCGATCCTTGAAGTAGACCGCGTCGGGGAGATTGTCCATAAGGGTGTGGAGAAGATACCTTTCCTCAATCAGCGCCTCTTCCGCCCGCTTGCGGTCGGTGATGTCGCGCGCAATTGCAAGTTGTCCCACGACCTTGCCGTCCTTGACCTGTTGCGTGGAGGTGAATTCTCCGACCAGGTACTCGCCTGACTTGCAGAGAACGCGCAGTTCACGGGGGGGGTGCATCTCGCCCCGTAAGGCCTTCTGGAATCTCTCTACGGCAACAGGCAAGTCATCAGGATGTACCATCCCCACAAAAGGCTTGCCCAGCCATTCAGCGCGTGACCAACCTGTAAGCGTCTCAAAGGCTGGGTTCAATGACGTAAGCGATCCATCCTCTGCGGAAACGGTGTAGATAACGTCGGGCGCAGCTTCAACCAGGCTGCGATATCGTTCTTCGCTTTCGTGCAGCTCCTGGTCCGCCCGCTTGCGCTCGGTTACGTCGCGGGCAATTGAGGCGATGCCGGTCACTTCTCCACGGGAGTCGGTGAGCGGGAAAATACTCAACGAAACATCAACAAGGCTCCCATCCTTCCGAACTCGTACCGATTCGAAGTGCTCAAGCCGCTCTCCCCGCTTGAGCCTGGCAAGGATTTGCGTCACCTCCTCGGCCCGCTCGGGTGGGGCCAGAACCGATATGGGTTGGCCGAGGACCTCGCCGGCAGAATAGCCATAGAGCTTCTCTGCGCCTTTGTTCCAGTTCGTGATAACGCCTTCCAAGGTCTTGCCGATTATCGCGTCATCGGACGACTCCACGATAGTGGCCAGCCGGGAAGTGGTTTCCAAAGCCCGCTTGTTTTCCGTGCGCAGGCGTTTCTCTTCCAGCACCCGCTGGACTGTGTTCGGCAGTCGCGCCGGCCGGTCCTTTAGAACAAAATCCGCCGCGCCCCGCTTGATGCATTCCGCCGCAGCTTCGTCGCCCAGAAAACCAGTCACCATGATGAGCGGAATGTCTTTTCCCGATCGTTTCAGAATTTCCAGGGCATCTAACGCGGTCCAATTGCGCAGGTTGAAGTCGGCGAGGATCACATCGTACTCACCTTTTTCCAGGCGCTCCCGGAAAAATTCCAGCGAGTCCGTGATCTCGAATCGCAATTTGTACCCCCCGCCCTGGAGGACGCCCACAGTGAGCTTCGCGTCGCGCGGGTTATCTTCTAAGATGAGCACCCGAAGGGGGGGCGTAGACGAATTCACTCCATCGGGCTCTGTTGTATCCATCATCCGACTGTCCTTTCAGGGGCGAAAAGTGCTCGGCGGCGGTGGCTCATTCACCACCAGCCAGAAAAGCCCCAGTTGTTTCACAGCTTTCCGGAAGGAATCGAATTCCACTGGCTTCTGAATATAGGCGTTGACGCCCAGCTTATAGCTCTCCACCAAGTCGTGTTCTTCGCGCGAGGAGGTGAGTACCACGATCGGGATCGCATGGGTACGCGGGTCGCCCTTCACCGCACGCAGGACTTCCAGACCATCAACCTTCGGAAGTTTCAAGTCCAGAAGCACCAATCGGGGTGGCTGGTCAAAGCTGCGGCTGGCGAATTCGCCCCGGCAGAAAAGAAAGTCGAGCGCTTCTTCCCCGTCGCGTGCCACCTGAATGGAGTTGCCGAGGTTTTCCTCACGTAAAGCGTGAATAGTCAGTTTGACATCTTTGGGGCTGTCTTCAACGAGGAGAATTTGCAGAACCTCTTGGGTCATGGGTTGCCTCCCGAGTCAGTTCGTATTTCTGGTCATGGGTCAATTTGATTCTGTAGCGGCGAGTTTATCCGTCAATTGACGGACCAAACGGCGGCGTAAAGCCGCCTCTACGCTACTAAGAGTCAACTTCTTCGAGTGCCGCGAGGATCTTCCCTTCCTCGCGTAGTGTCTCTGTGACCTCCGCGCCCAAAGCGGCCTCAACACAGAGACCACTGAGCTACTCCGTGTGCTCTGTGTTGGAGCTTGAAAAGCACAGAGAACACAGTGCGGCATAGCCGCAACCAAACGCAAACACTCTTGGGTAAGTAATTGACCCGTGCAAAGCCTCTATTTACGGACCTTCCCAAGAGCGGACAGAAAAATGTTTGCCAAAAAAACAACAAATTACGATCTTGTATCACGGAGAGTGCCCTTTGGGTTGCGGCCGGGCCGCGCTAGGCCAAATGGCCCCCTAAAGCTGCCTCTACGTCAAATTGACCCGCTACTCGCCTTTCCAGCCGCGGGATCGTCAGGCGATCCCAGGGTGAAGTAGAAGGTCGCGCCTTTGTCAAGTTCGGCTTCTGACCAAACTCGCCCTCGGTGCTTATGAATAATGCGCTGCACCGTTGCCAAGCCCACGCCCGTCCCTTCAAAGTCTTCCGCCCGGTGCAGGCGCTGAAACACGCCAAAGAGTTTGTTGGCGTACTTCATGCTGAAGCCCACACCGTTGTCGCGCACGAAGACGACGGGGTGGTCGTCTTGACGGATCGCTCCCACTTCAATGACCGCGGGTTTCCGCGGCCGAGTGAATTTGACGGCGTTGGAGAGCAGGTTGGCAAAGACCTGTTTTATCAGTGCCGGATCGCACTCGACGAAGGGCAGCGTTTCAACCTTCCACTCAATCACGCGATCGGGGTTTGCGCGGTTTAATTCGGTCCTGACCTCATCCACGAGGGAGTTCAGTCCCGTCACCTGCATGACCAGTTGCTTTCGTCCCACACGCGCCAGATTGAGCAAGTCATCAATCAGTATGCCCATCTGGAGGACCGAGTCGCGAATGGTCGCGACGTATTCTTGGGCACCGGGGGAGAGTTCGGCGCCATGCTCTTCGACGAGCAGCCTCGAAAACCCGTCAATGTGGCGCAGCGGCGCGCGTAGATCGTGAGAGACCGAGTAGGTAAAGGCTTCCAGTTCGCTGTTGGTGGCCTCGAGTTCGGCCGTGCGCTGCGCCACGCGCTGCTCCAGATCATCGTTAAGCTTGCGGATTTCGATCTCCGCTCGCTTACGCTCGGTGATGTCGGTTATGGCGCCAACCCAACGGCGAGGTTGACCCTGCTCGTCTCTGAGCACAGTTCCGCGCGCCGACCACCACCGCCACCCGCCGTCCTTTCCTGCTACGCGGTAATCGACGTTGTACGGCGCCAAGCCTTTGAGCTGACTCTCAATAGCCAGCCACACACGTTCCTTGTCTTCCGGGTGGAGCGCGGCCGCCCACCCGCCAATCGTCCTCGGGAAGCCTCCCGCCGGGTACCCCATCAAGCTGTCCACGTCCCCGTACCATTCGACCTTGTCTCTGAGGTCCCACTCGTAGATGACGTCCGTGACACTCTCGGCGACGATCCGGGTCCGCTCCCCGCTCTCCCGTAGGGCCTCCTCTGCCCGCTTGCGCTCGGTCACGTCCCAGAACACGCCAAGCAGGCCGATCACCGTACCGCTCTCGTCCCTGACGGGTGTTTTGATCGTGTGCACGATCCGCCCCTCGTTCCGCTCCATGTACTCCTCGTCGAATTCGTCCGTGACACCGGTCTCCATAATCCTCTTGTCGTCGGCGTGGTACTTGTCAGCGAGTCCCTTGGGGAATAAATCGTAGTCCACTTTCCCCACGATATCCTCAGGACGGACACCGAGGCTCCGGGCAAAGTTCTTGTTCACCGAAACCCACCGGTAGTCCCTGGACTTCATGAATATGCTTTGCGGGATATTCTCCACCAGCGTTCTGTATCTCGTCTCGCTTTCGCGCAACGTCTCCTCGGCCCGCTTGCGCTCGGTAATGTCGCGGACGATGCTTAGGATGAGCCTCTCCCCTCCGGCGTCGACCAGTGTTTGGCTTTCTTCGACGGGCACAAGCTGGCCATCTTTCCTCTGCACGGCGTGAAGGCACAAAACCCCGTCCGCTCCCGACCCCCTTTCGAACCATTCCCGAGGGAGTGCGTGATCCTCGGGAGGGTGGAGGCCAGTCGCCGACATGTGGGCAATGTCTTGGTCGCTGTAGCCATCCATCTGCGCAGCTTTGCGGTTGCGTCCTAGGATGCGAAGGGTGGAAGGCTCAATGATGTATATGGCGTCAGGGGCCGATTCCAGAAGGGCACGGAACTTTTCCTCTTCCCGCTTCAGCACCCGCGTCATCACGTCGCGCCGATGAAACAGCAGCAGGCCACCCAGGAGGATAATTAAGAGGCCCGCTGCCAGCCCCTCCGCAATGGCCATCCGACGAAAATGCTCCATGGCTTCGGCGCGATCGATCTTGCGGACCAGCCCCCAGCCGGTCAGCGCGATGTGCTGCGTCGCCGCCAGCACCAGGACACCCCGGTAGTCTCTGTATTCCACAAACGTCTCACGGCCTTCCAAAGCGAGGCGCGCGGGGGCGGGAGCCGTGGACAAAGGAAACCGCAGGTCCTGGGACCCGGCTGGAACATGGCGCAGGGGGGAGAAATAGACCATGTCGTTACCCTCGCGGCGCACGAGAAGTGTCTCGCCGGTCCGAGCTGGAACGACCTTCCGCGTCACAAGAGGAAACAGCGTTTGCGATGCATCGGAAACTACGAGCACAATCCCCAGGAGTTGGCCTGGTGGTCGGCCCGCATCGCTCGTACCCGGTCCAGGGAACACGGGGGCGGTGAAACTAATCAGGCTTCGGTCCGGCGCATCGCCCAGCAGATTGATGCGCACCACTCCCGTGTGGGCAACAGGTCGGCAATTCTCCGCGAGCAAGGGACCCAAGGCCGGAGAATCGCTGGACTGCGCAACGACGTGTGCGTCGCGATCCAAAACATAGATCCGGGTGTAGGAGTACAATGTTGCCATCTCGTCCAGAGCCGCCGTCATTTCCGGCAGGCCCCCAGGAGGGTGTTTCGAGAGCTGCCCTGCATCGTAAGAAGCCCGCAAGGCGGCGCGGATCGAAGGGCGAGTGGCAAGGAGTTGCGCAAGTAATTGACGGTCGGCTAACCAGTCCGAAAGCCTCTGCGCTCGATCGTCGGCAACGCTGAACTGCCGTGCCCGCCAAGAGGCCATCTCTTGCCCGTGCAAACTTGCGATGTGCCAGCGTAGGAAGGCCCCCACCGTCACTACCGCCAGCGCAAAAGCCAGGGTGTAAGCCAGGGCTTCCCAAGCGCGAATCCCTGGGCGACCGATCAGCCTCTGGGTTAAGGGTTGGGTTGGGTGGAGAAAGGAAGCCAATATCTGGCGCGGCGACTTCATGGCATTACCCCCAGCAGGTGGGCATTTACCACTTGAACTGCCCCGCCCGCGTCTTGACGGGGTCGGTTGCCGCTCTCCGGAGGCTTGCGCCTTGGGAAAAGGAAAAGAGGGAACTGGGACGCGAATCCCTCGGCGACCGAGCGCCCTTTGGGCCAGTTTCAGCGTATGCGTTCATTGAAATAACCCAAGTCTTGGCGAAAATGCTTCTGAACTACGCGGCCTTGAAGCCGCAAGAGCAACGAGCAAAAATAACGGTGCGACGGACATGAATGCGATTCTCAATTGGGATGAGGGGAGTCAACGCCCGGCGCCTTGATACGGTGGGCTTGGCCTGGAAACAGTTCGTGCTTGGTCAAAGGCCCGGAGCGCGGCAGCCTTTTACCCAAAGTCGACGACGCACTTACCATAGCTGATTTTTACTGGTGTGTCAAGTAACCAATTTAACGTACCTGCCTTAACGATAGAGCCCTTGGTTTAGCCAAGCCCCTGTATCAAATCGTTACACTCCCACCTTGTTGGACATTTCCATTGGTACCGGTTCGGGGCAAACTGGTTACCTTGATTCACTGGAACCTATTCAATTCACTGGGGATACAAGAAAGTTCAGCGAATCGCTGTGATTGGCATCTCCCGTGCCTTATATTTATGCTGAGAACGGAGAGAATTCTCTTTGGAGGCTCCATGCATACTTCAATCGGCGGATCCATTCACCTAAGTGAGCAAGGTGAAGCCTTACAAAAACCCACTCGAAGCAGAAAAGACGACCAAGGCAGCACGCAATTTGGGCCCTCCCCCCCTCGCGCGCGCGGGAGGGTGCCCTAGCCAGGCATGCTTTAACAATCTTCCCGCTTCCCCCCCTCGCGCGCGCGGGAGGATGCCCTAGCCAGGCATGGTTTAACAATCTTCCCGCTTCCCCCCCTCGCGCGCACGGGAGGATGGCAGCGCTTATCGTCCTAATTGTCTTGCTGACCGCGGTACCTCAGCTTTATGCGCAGCGCCGGACGGCGACCTCTTCCCAAGCATTGCAGGTGCGTCCGGAGGAACTCCTCCAAGACCGGAACGGCAGTGTGGCGCTCAAGATCCGGCTTGCTCGCGGAACGACGGCTGGTCTCTGGGTGGCAAATTCCTGCGCCTCACCCTCCCCGCAATCGCATGTCATTACCATGTCAGGAATCTACAGCATCCTATACAGCGCGTTGACACCGGTGAGCAGCAACCCGAGCCCCAGCACGATGCAGGTTTGCCTGGTGTCCTCCGACGGCATGCTTAATGATTCCCTGCCTGTCGAGATCTTGGGGACCGGAAACGGTGCAGCGATGCAGGGGTCGACGCCCGTGATTGCGCCAAGTGGCGTTTTGGTTGAGGTACCAGCCGGATGGATGGTGACTGCTCAATCGGGTAGAACGACCCGGTCCAATCCGTAACCGTCGTTCTCCTGCCGGAGGGTTCTCTCGAAGGCCGCGAAGCGGTGGTGCCGTCCTGGCTTTGCTGCGTGAGGCTAGGTCATTGACGATTCACGTGGTGATGGATAAGAGAAGCCTCTGGTATTGACATCGGGAGTGCGTGAGTCGGGCGTGGGCCGCCGGCTTCCATAGGTGCGGTCGGAAACTTCAAGGGAGGTGACACCAATGAGCCTACCGAATGCTGATTTGGGCGATTCTGAACGTGAGGGATTGGGGGCAGGGATCTTTGTCGAGCAGAATAATCCGTTGGCCATTATTGCCATTGATGATGATCCGGGAATTCTCAAGTTTTACCAAACAGTCATGAGCGGCATGGGCGTCCGCTTCGAAAGTTCCACCGATCCCAGGCGGGCTTTGGATCTGGTAGTGGCTCATCACCCAAGCTTGGTGATTCTCGATCTGACCATGCCCGGCACCGATGGGATGGAACTCCTCCGCCGCATCAAAAGTCGCGACCCGCAGACTCGCGTCGTTATGATTACGGGCAACTACACGATTGACACGGCGGTAAAGGCTATCCAAGGAGACGCGATCGACTATTTATGTAAGCCTGTCACGGCGGAGAAACTGCGGGAGCTGGTCACCCGCGTTCGAAGCCTGGTGAACCAGGAGGAGCGAACCCGCGCCCTGGAGCAAGAACCCGCTGATGTGTCCAACCTGGAGCGCATCATCGGCCGCAGCCCGCGCATGTTGGAGGTTTTCGACATGATCCAACGCGTGGCGCCCCACTTCCGTACCGCGCTCATTGTCGGCGAACCGGGAAGCGGCAGAAGAACCGTGGCCCGGGCTCTTCACAATCTTAGCCCTGGCAGGGGTCAGCGTTTTGCCACTTTCAAAAGCGAGGTCTTAAGCGATGACCCGGTGGGCATCCAACCTTCCAAGCAGCGGGGTGGTGTTTTCACCGGGGCCGTGGTGGGCGAAAGTGAACTTTTCGAATCGGCTATGGGCGGAACGGTCTTCCTGGACGACGTTGGAGATCTGAGCGGAGCCACGCAGCTCAGACTTTTACGGCTTCTTGATCAAATCTCGGCCAAGGAACTGGGTTCACCGCTGGCTCCGCAAGAGGACCTTCGCGTCATCGCGTCTACAAGCCGTGATTTGCAGGCGGAGACTCAATCGGGACGGTTCCGGGCCGACCTCTGGTATCGCTTGAATATGGTTCAGATTCACCTTCCGGCCCTGCGCGAGCGGGCGGACGACGTTCTGCTCTTGGCGCGCCATTTTCTCGCCCAATTCAGCGCTCAATATGGGAAGGCTGTCCGGCGGATGTCGCGTGGCGCGGAAGCTGCTTTGCTCGCTTATTCGTGGCCGGGAAATGTCTCCGAGCTGGAAAATGTTATCGGTAGGGCCTGCATGCTCGCCGAGGGCAAGGTTTTATACTGCGGAGACCTGCCGGCGGGAGTTGTGCTGCCGAGCTACGGCGATCACGTTCTGTTCCGCGGTGGGCGCGGCATGAGCACCGCCTCTGGCCAAAACCATCTTCCACCGCGACCTTGCGAGAAAAGGTGCGGGATATCCCCGATCACTAGTGGGATGAATGCCTGACGCTTCTCCTCTGATATCGTATTCATTCCCCGGCAGCCTCTAGCGATTGTTCCTTTTCCGGCGAATTTTCCTGCAATCCATATTTTTCCATCGACCTATAAAGGCGGGCGCGGCTGATATTCAATATGCGCGCGGCAAGGGTCTTGTTCTTCGTCGTGGCCAGGGTGTGGATGATGGCGCGCTTCTGCGCATTCTCCAGGGTCATGGCGGACAAAGGGGTGGCGGCGGTTTGACTCTGAACTTCCCTCGGCAAGTCCTCCAAATCAAGTACCTTCGTCTGCGCCATCATGCAACCCCGGCCGATGACATTTTCCAATTCCCTAACGTTGCCAGGCCAGGAATAAGCCAGTAGGGCAGACTCCGCGCGTCGTGAGATTTTGTGAATTTCCTTGCGATACTCGGAAGCGAAATCCTGAAGAAAGCGTCGCGCCAGCAGCAAGATATCTTCCCGACGCTCCCGTAAAGCGGGAAGTTCAATGTGGAGCATATTCAGGCGGTACCAGAGATCCGGCCGAAACCGGTTGGATTTCATTTCCACGTTCAAATCACGGCTGGTCGCGGCGATCACTTGCACGTCAACTCGGATGGCTTGCGGAAGGCCTAACTTCTGCGCCTCGCCATTCTCCAACACCCGCAAGAGCTTCGATTGTGCTGCCGGGCTTAAGTCGCCTACTTCATCGAGAAAGACCGTGCCCCCGTTGGCCCACTCGAAGATCCCCGCCTGATCGTTTATTGCCCCCGTAAAAGCCCCCTTCCGGTGACCAAACAGTTGGCTTTCGGCAAGAGTGTCAACGAGGGCGCTACAGTTGAACACCGCGATGCGTTGCTGGGCCCGAGGGCTCAGCTTATGTAAAGCTCGAGCCACCAACTCCTTTCCTGTTCCTGTCTCCCCCGTGATCAGGGCGATGCCCAGGTGCGGCGCAACGCGGCGAACCAGGTCGAAAACTTCCAGCATGCGTGGACTGCGGCCGATC
>Ga0208456_1000848_pt1 | contig 14782 bp, 13 predicted proteins | sample June2015DPH_4_10_2_FD_184691 | JGI IMG/M metagenome (GOLD analysis project Ga0208456, IMG submission 184691) | Peatland microbial communities from SPRUCE experiment site at the Marcell Experimental Forest, Minnesota, USA - June2015DPH_4_100... | ecosystem: Environmental > Terrestrial > Soil >... | reverse complement strand
GCGTGGGAGAAGAGGGCGGGGGGCCTATCTACCCGACAGGCTCGGGAGTTCCCTCCCGGCCTCAGCGCAGATCGGCCTCCGCCGCCGGACACCGCTAACTCCAGGGACTGTTTTACACCCGAAATCAACGGCGAAGCAAAGATACAAGCGCAGACCTGTTCCCAAATCTGGCCATGTTCTCCCCACGTGCGTGGGGATGGTCCGCAATTCACCGCGGCGCTTGCCATTATGAGGGGGTTCTCCCCACGTGCGTGGGGATGGTCCGAATTCCTGCTCCACCTTGACCTGGAATCCCGCCGTTCTCCCCACGTGCGTGGGGATGGTCCGGGTAGCGCAGACCTGTTCCCAAATCTGGCCATGTTCTCCCCACGTGCGTGGGGATGGTCCGAAGCTCGATCGGGCTGGGAGAAAATCTCGGCGGTTCTCCCCACGTGCGTGGGGATGGTCCGGCTCGGCGGTCGAGACGGGATTCCCGGCCACGGTTCTCCCCACGTGCGTGGGGATGGTCCGGAGGTCAGGGTACAACTTTGTGTTGCGTTAGTGTTCTCCCCACGTGCGTGGGGATGGTCCGACATAGGAGTTGCCGCCCATATTCCCTTGCCCGTTCTCCCCACGTGCGTGGGGATGGTCCGTAGGCTGGGAAAACGTCGCCTGGTTCTGGTAAGTTCTCCCCACGTGCGTGGGGATGGTCCGAAGATCGCGGACCAGCAGTCTCTCAGCCTCAATCAGTAGGGACTGCTTGCTGATCGCCCATAACCACACGGCCACCACCGACGGAAAGGATGTCGTCCGCGAGTTCCGACACGAGGGGCGTGTGGCATATGAAGATCACTTGGTGGAATCCACCCAGGTCCATAGCCCGGCGCAGCATGCGCACGTACTCCTTGCCATTGGCAGCATCCAGAGCTCCCACCGTTTCGTCCCGGAACAGCGTTTCGTAACGAATGCCTTCGCCCTGCCGCATGTTGTAGATGGCGATGCCTAGGTTGACGGCTTCATTGACCAACACAAATTGCCCGCCCGAAAGCTCATCCACGAGGCAGGTACGGTCCAGATGGTTTTGGTCGGCATGAAGGAATAGCCAGGCTGGTTCACTGACTGCACTCATTTGACCACCCCAGCCCTGCCGCAATCCCTGCTCAAAATAGGGTACTTAGCTCCCACCGTGAGATCAACCTTTTGGACTACCACCGGGAGCGCCCAAAAGGCTGGGAATCTTCCGACCGGTTTGAGCTGGTGCGGTCGTTAACTGGCGCCGGGATCGGTTGTCAAGAGCTCCGAGATTACTCCTGCGCTCTGCGGTTCCGCAGGTTGAGTTCTTGGTCACCCGGTCGCACAGTAGCTTACCGCCCTTGTGACCCGGAGTCTCACGGCTGATGAGCCAAAAGCACCGTTTGGCCGTTTAACCGGCCAAGTGGTGTCCACTTGACGGGAAGGCGACTTTTCAGGCCGAATCCCTAACGGTGCCCGAACCATCTCAGCGGCGGCAAGTTGCAGTGGCACTGTCCCCAGTGCGGCGGCCCCATGATTATTCTAGAGCGGCTAAGCGCGGCGGAAATATGCCTGTGTTCTCCACCGCCCACCCGCACGAGGCTCTCACGACATATGGCATCTCGACTCGACCACCCTGCGTCCACCCACCATGCCCACGCTCTCGTGTGCATGGTCACATGCCGGCACCGCCCCCCCCCCACGGTGGTCTGGACTCAGGACCGCAGCACCGTATCGGTGCCGCCGTCCGCTCCTACCGGTTGGCCGCGGCGCTACCCGCCCCTGGAAGCGACGCCCGCTCCGCAAGACCTTAAGACCGTGGCCCGGCAATTGCCCGCCTCGGCGTGGAAGAAAGTGTCTTGGCGTGCGGGAACGCGCAGTCCACAATGGTCGCGTTGCGCCAAGCTGAAAGTCTGGGCGGCGCACGGCTGGCGGGCACAGGAGCAGGGTCGTCGAAGGGCTGCTGATCGAATGGCCGGAAGGAGAAGCGGAACCGACGAAGTACTGGCTGGCGCAGTTGGGACCAGGCCGCCCCGGTCTACGTCGTTTGGTGAGGATGGCGGATGCGCGTTGGCGGATCGAGATGGATTACCGTGAGTTGAAAGATGAACTCGGGCTCGATCACTTTGAGGGACACAACTTCGAGGGACGTCACTGGTTGGGCTGCGTTGTGAGCAAGCGCGATTTAAAAAAACTTCTGGTGGGACCTTGCCGCAAGTGCGCAGGAGGCTGCAACGAATCCTGATTAGGCTCGGGGGGGGACTGTCCATGGTGCCATGCCCGTTTTCCAAGCTGAACAGCTCGTAATCGACTTAACCTAGTACTACAAACTGTCCCATGAAAAAGCATGCCAGGCCGCGACCATCACAGTTGCAGCCTGGCCACCTCGCTAAAACCCCGGATCGCTGAGAGCAGCACGCGGTTGTCGGGTAGAGCGATGGCGCGTAGCGGGCTTCGAATGATGCCGACGTTTCCATCGCCCCCCCTAAAATTCCGTACGGCGGGTTTTCCCCGGTACGGCTTCAAGGCTGGTTTCTCAGACGGGACCTTCCTGGGTGACGCCTAGCTATCGCGCCCACCAGTTTGCCTCCGCCCTTCGTGCTCACCGCTGCCAGCGTGTGACTCTCCGTTCTGTGCCGGAGCACGCCGCGCCCTTGAGCACCTCCACGCGAACGGCCTACGCCGCTCTACCCCAGAGGCCCTCGCTCCGGTCCGGGTTATGCTGTCCCGAACCATCCCAGCTTATTCGGCCTCATCCGCCCCACTCGCGGGCACATCGCGATTTCGCCGCTTTGCGGCTTATACGCCATGCCTTCGCTGTGCGTCTCCGCCTCGGCGACCCGCGACTGGTTCCCTGCTTTCGCTGTCCGCTCTCTGTCGGCATGTCGTCCTCCTAGACTCCGGGAAGTTCATTGGCTGCTTCTGCCCAGTTCCTTCGCCAACGACGCTGGCCTTCGCCCAGGTGCCACAGGCTCGGCACTCCCGAGATTCCCCACCATCCGCTTCGCGTGGGGCAGGTGATTTCGGAGCTTAACCACGGTTCGCTTTCGCTACGACCTGTCGACTGGCTCGCCCCCCTGTCGGATCGGACCCGGCTTTCGCCCAGCCCACGGGGACTTTTACGTCCGGGCTTCCAGTGGATCGGTCACCCTCTCCGCCGCCGGATATAACTACGGTGGCAACTGAGCAAGCTCCACCGGCGGGACTTCCACCCGCAAGAACGTCAGCTAGCATCGCTGCACAACACCAGGCTCCTTCGACAGCCCCACGCTGTTCTCGCAGCTCTACATGTGCGCCACCGCCATTTGCCCGAATGCCTTCGGATATCTTCCCACTGGTCTCTTCTTCGCCTCTCGCAGTTTTTCCCCCTGCAAAGTGTACCAATTCCCAGTTTCTCAAGTTTTAGGGACGGTCCATCGTTGCAGCAGCCTGCGGCAGCGGAGGCGGTCGTGGTCCGAGAACGAGCATGCCTGCTATCGATCCTGACGCCGATTCGACGTCCGATCTTCGCTGCATGCCCTATCCACCAAGCACGCTGACGCCCGGTCTCCCTGGCCTCGGGTTCCTAGACCGAACCGGGAGTACTGGACAGGTCTCGATCCACTCACCAGTGCTCCTGGACTATGGCAATGGCCCTCCAGTTGACAGCAATGCAGAGGAATGGTATTGATTCAGAGGGTTTGCGGCCGAGCGAGATGCATGCAGGTCACACCTATGTCCGCATTGCCTATCATCAATGCCGGTCTCATCGGTTGTGGCGAAGTCGCAAACCGCTATGGTACTTTACTCTCGGGCTCTGGACACAGCGGACTTCGGCTTACGTGTGCGACTGATGTATCGGATGCCGAAGGGAGGGCTTTCTCCGATGCGTTCGGTCTGAGATTTCAGCCTTCGCTCGCCGCTCTTCTCACCGAGCCCATTGAACTGGTGTGCGTTTGCACGCCCAACATCACGCATGCACCGATCGCATACCGCTGCATGGAGGCGGGCCTGCACGTGCTTCTTGAACATCCCATGGCAATGAGTATCGATGAAGCTGAAAAACTGCGGGAAACAGCGCGAGGGTTGAGGCGACATTTGTTTGTCGTGCGACAGCGTCGCTTCCTCGCCACTGTGCAGGCTGTGCGTGCGGCGCTGGATAGGGGTGTTTTCGGGGAGATCCGCACCGTGGAGGCGAGCGTGTATTGGAGCCGCCGCCCGGAGTATTTCACAGAGAGGCCATGGCGAGCGGATCATGACAACGGAGGTGTCCTCCTGAATCAAGGAAGTCACTTCCTTGATATACTGCTCTTTTTGTTCGGCACTCCGCGGGCCGTAGAGGGCTACGTGGGCAACATTCGCCATCCTATTGAGGTCGAAGATACCGCTCGGGGCGCCATGCATTTTGCTGGCTTTGCGGCATACTTCGAGTTTACGACAGCTGCACCAGAGGGTTGGAACCGTGCCCATCTTCGTATCGAAGGAACGCGTCATAACGTCGAACTGGGGGGGCAAGCTTGGGAGCGTTTTGTGGGTCCAGTACCCGATGAGATCCTTCGACTTGATGGTCTTCTTGAGCAGCCTCTCGGCGGGGATCACGCTAGCTACTTTGAGCGTGTCAGCAGGCGGCTCGCTGGCGAGGCGATCACTGTCGTGGAGGCGGACGAGGGTATCCGGATGGTTCACCTGATCGATTCAATCTACGCGGTAGCCGTCCGCGCCGATGCAGATCTCGCTGCCTATTTTGGGAGTCGTTTGGAGGATATAAGGCTTCATGGAGATTGCGCTTAGCAGCGGATGCATTGTTAGACGGGAGTCGCAGATCGCTCACTCAGGTATCCGAGCAGTAGAGTTGTCGGGGCACCACGTCGAGCAGATCGATTACCTACTCGGCGCGATCGAGGCGAGCGGCGCGAGAATCTTAAGTATCCATTGTCCTTGTCCGAGCCGTGGCTTCGGTTTAAACCCAGGCGCCCAGCCTGCTGCATGGAAGACGACAGAGCACGGGCTGCTGGAGGCGGCCGAACTCGCGAAGCGGTGGGAAGCTAAGTATGTCCTCGTACATGCCTTCTATTCGACCTCAGATGACCTGCCAGCAGACGACATATCTCGTATGGAAGTGCTGAGTAGGCTGTCCGGCGGTGGCGGCTCAATTGCTGAATACATATGCTCAGAAAGCTACGCCCTTGCCAAGGCACGTACAATTACCAATCTCAAGTCTCTCGTCCCGCGCTTCCGTCGCGATTTCCCAGGACAAAAGATAATATTAGAGAATCTAAACCCCCGGATCGGTTATGGTGGCATCCGATTTCAGGACGTTGTTGATGTGGCAGAGGCCTTAGACGGCGAGGTGGGTATCTGCCTCGATTTGGGTCACCTGACGCTCGCGGCCGCAGTGCTCGGTGATGATATGGAAAAAAGCGTCCGCAAAGCCCGGGCTCTGATCTTGAGCATTCACGCGCACGATAACTTCGCGGGACGGTTCTGTGTTGACCGCAATTGGGACACAAAGACCGTCAATCCGACGCTACAGGACGTGGATATCCACCTGCCCTTTCTAACGCGCTATCGACGTTCGGTGGACGTGATAGACTTTCGAGTACTGGCGAATAATTCAGCGTTCGTGGAGATCCTCAAGGGCGGTGCCCACTACGCGGGTGATGGGGATGGCGAAATCCTTAAAGGTGATGTACCCATCGAGCGCTGGCTCGCTTTAGTGCCGGACGCCGCGAACCTTGTTCTAGAATTCGACTCGCGTTATGCGCCCCTACAGGAGGTGTTCGAAGAATATCATTTAGCGCGAACAGGTCGTCACCCTCGTATCTAACAGCGCAATGGGAGCAGCGATGATTCGTTTAGGAGCCATTGGGGCGGGAATGGTGTTTCACCGCTATGCCCAAGCCGCCGCTGCGCTTCCTGAAGTTATTATCACCGCCGTGGCGGATCCCAATCCGAAGCAGAGGGCAGCAGCTATCGCCCCCGGTCGGCATGTACTGTCCGACATCCACGCGTTGCTCGAAGAACCAATTGACGCCGTTCTCGTCCTCACACCAAATTCCGAGCACAGTTCGATTGTAGAGGAGTGCTTGCGTTACGGGAAGTCCACCCTCTGCGAGAAGCCAGTCGCTATTGGGGCGCAACGTGTCCGCGAAATCTTTACCCTCGCTCGCTGCAACGGTGCATTTCTCTACCCAGCGATGCATTGCCGTCATCGTCCCGAAATCCGCTACATTCGGGAACATTGCAGCGTTGCGGTGGTCGAGTTCGGGCAGGTGTGGCGGGAGGACTGGCGAGGGGCGCCGGCTTGGTACCGTGACCCGGCCCGTGCTGGCGGCGGCGTACTGCTCGATGTCGGGACCAATCAAATTGATTGGATCAGCCCGTTTGTCGGTCCCTTGGAGGTAGCGACTGTCGAGGGAGAAGCGGTAAAGGGCGGATTGGAAGAAGAATGTCTTGTACATTGGCAATTCCCGGGAGGTACGGGTTCCCTGGAATTGAGCTGGCGCGGCGCGCCCCAGCATCGCCGTTCTTGGCTTTCCACAGAGGACGGGCGAGCCTTCGAACTAGATCATGACAGGCGGATTGCTGTACATAATGGACGCATACACGGTCCGTGGAACGACGACGAATACGAAGGAGTCCTTCGCGAGTTTCTCCTCCAGTGCGCGGATCCATCGGCACGTGATCCTGCCGCCTGCGAACGGATAGCATCAATACTTGAGCTCATACGGCGCGTTTACGCCCGTCTCGGGTTACCTTTTCTTGACGACTAAGCAAGTCCTAACGAGCATTGCTGGACATTGGAGACAATTTGAAGATACCCATGTTGGATTTATGCCGTCAACAGGCTTCGATCCAGGAGGCATTTGAAGAGGTCGTGCAACGTGTAGTCTCCGAAGCTCGGTATCTCACAGACGAGGCGGTCACGCCCTTTGAAGAGAGTCTGGCTAGTTATTGCTTCCGTAAATATGCTCTGGGAGTGGGGAGTGGCACAGCAGCACTGCACCTCGCTCTGCTGGCGGCGGGCGTAGGTCCGGGACACGAAGTTATCACTCCGCCGAACTCCTTTTTTGCGACTGCCGAGGCGATACTCCAAACGGGAGCACGGCCCCGCTTTATAGACGTGGACTCGGGAACACATCTAATAACCGCGGCGGAGGTGCGGGCGGCGGTGTCGGAGAGGACGCGCGCGATCGTTCCAGTGCATCTGTTCGGCAGCGTCGTGGACGTGCCTGCGATCGAGATCGCGCTCCGAGAAATTGGAAGATCGGACGTGATTATCATTGAAGACTGCGCGCACGCAGCTGGTGCGTGGCGCGCCGGCCGCAGCGTACCACTCGGCCAAATCGGCGCCTTCAGCTTCAATCCGGGTAAGAACATCGGTGCTTTGGGCGATGCAGGGGCGGTCGTCACGGATGACGCGGGCATTGCCGTCGCTGTACGGCTACTTCGCGACCACGGACGCCAAGGGAAAAACGATCATGTATTGATAGGCTTTAACTCTCGGCTTGATCGTCTGAACGACCAGATTCTTCACCTGAAGATGAAATATCTCGACCAATGGAACGCCAGACGTCGCGCGCATGCTGCGCGCTATGATTCTGCCTTCAGTGGCCATCCGGAAATCACGCCTCTTTTAGTCGAGCCGGAAGTCTTATCTGCCCGGCATCAATACGTTATCCGTTGCAGCCAACGCGACGTGCTGCGCGAGCATCTGCGCGCGAGTGGCATAGTAACGGCGATTCATTATCCTCGATTAATCGTGGAACATGAACCAATACGACGCCTTGGTTTCGTCTCGTCGGAAGTGCCTGTGGCCGAGCGTTTGAATACCCAACTGGTCTCGCTGCCATGTTTTCCCGAGCTTCATACTGCGGAGGTGGACTACGTCATCGCGCGAGTTTTGGAATTCTCGCGCGACAGGACCGTGAATGAGGCGCGGTGAGCCAACGATTTTCTTTTGTGATTGTGAAAACGAAGGTGATGCCTATGCGCGTAAGTGCCGTCGAGGTTTTCCCGCTCACTGCTCGGCTTCAGAATGCCTTTCATTGGTCAACAGGTACTGTCACATCACGGCACGCTGTTTTAGTACGTATTGTGACCGACGAGGGAACCGTGGGCTGGGGCGAAGCGCTTGCTCCTGCAACTTGCCTGGTAATTAGAGAAGCGATTGGCCCGGAGCTGCTCGGTATGGACCCGGCAAATCGCGCAATGCTGCTTCCCAGGCTGTGCGCTGCAGCTGGAGCTGCCACGACTTCGGCGGCAGTAGCTGCCGAAGCCATAGGTGCGATTGAGGTAGCGCTCTTGGATGTAGCCGCACGAGCAGCTGACTGGCCGCTTTGCCGGATGCTCGCTCGGGTATGCCGCAATCGCGTCAACGTCTATGCATCCAGCATCTACTATTCGGATGAGGAAGAACCGAACCTGACCTCAAAGGCACGCGATTGGCTCAAGCGCGGATTCGCCGGAATAAAAATAAAAGTGGGCCGCGTGTCCACCTCGGAGGACCTGTCGCGGGTTACGGCGATCAGGCGCGCGATCGGTCCAGAACCACAGCTGATGGTGGATGCCAATCAGGCTTACAATGCCCGCTCTACAATGGAGTTCGCCCAGGCGCTGGTTCCATTCAATGTGGCGTGGTTGGAGGAACCTGTGCCTGCTCACGACATTGCGGCTTACCGCGAGGTGAAGCGGAACGCACGGATACCAATTGCGGCCGGCGAGAATTTGCACAGCCCCGAGGAGTTTGAAGAGTTCCTTGGTGAACGATTGCTCGATGTGGTTCAGCCAAACGTAGCTCGCGTTGGCGGTTTGGTGGCCGCCCTCCGTATAGTCAGATGCGCCGCTGCCAGCGACACGAGGGTGGCCTTCCACCACTGGGGTACACCAATTGGATTGGCTGCCTCGCTGCATCTCGCCTGCTGTGTGCCCTCGGACGGGGCTCCACCGCTCGTTGAGGTAGATTGCAGTCCCAACCCTCTGCGCGAAATTGTGGAGCGAACGCTTCCTGATCCGTTCTGCGGAACCATGTCGCCCCCATTGGGGCCTGGACTCGGGGTTACGCCTTGCGAACGGGCGCTGGCTCGGTACCTTAGTTGACGGATGCAAAAAAGTTTCGAGTGGCTTAAATCACGGAGACATGCTGTCTGAGAAATGCGCTAAGATTATTTGCTTCCGGACCGTCGAATAACTGGAAGGACATTTGAACTGGAGCTGTGAGGTTGCCAAGACGAAGTTGAGGATTGTAGGCCGTGGGCTAGTTTGATAGGCAACTGAGCGTCTCTTTACGTGGGACAAGCGCCACGAAATGGTAATCTCCGACAAGTTCCAATCGTCACTCAGCCATGACGATCAGAAAGCAGCGGTTAACGGTTGCGACCTCATTTTTCGGGCCGTGCCAACACCGATCGGCATTGATGGTCTTAGTTAAGATTTCACTGCCGTTGAAGAGTGGGCGACTTGGATCCGTGTTGCGCTCCGTAACAGGTCGATGGTCATACCTGGTACCACAGATCGACTGTTCTCCATCCACCGAATACCGGTACCGCTTTCAAAATCGGGATGAAATCGGGAGCATAGTGGACCCATGGCTGCCGATGGCGGACTCGAATAAGTTACCCGCAGCGAACCGTTCGGCAGCCGGATCGCAAACTTGCGATCGTGCCGCCGTCGGCGCAGACTCGCCTAGGGTCCGACTCCTCTCGGACCGATTTGCGCAACAATCGCATGAGGTTACAGGTTACACTGCGCGACAAAGTCCTGCGCGACAAAGTCCTTGACTCCCCGTGTTCCGTAGGGTTATCCTTGGCTCCATTCTTCTCGTCGTGGGAAGAAAATAGACACACAGGAGCTTGTATATGGCTGAGACGAAAAATCCAAAGGTAATAGTCGAACTGGCTAAGGCGACGGGTGTCGCTGAGGCTGATGTGGCGAAGGTTCTCAATCAACTCGGTCTTGACAGAATTCAGGCGGAAGCCGTGCGTGCCCACCATGGTGAGGAACCTGGATTATCGATGGCAAAGGTTGCATATAAGATCGGAAAAAGCACGATAATTGTTTGAGTTCAATTAGCGCCGATTAAATAGGATTGCCCCTGGTTCACTTGGTTACATGCAAATGTGAGTTCCATGCCTTCCAAACAAAGCGACTTTTTACATGTCCTTTCTGACAGCACGGGAGTGTCGCTATCTGATGTTGGCCGGATAGTAACATTCTTGGGATTGCCGGCAAGAGGACGTTTGCCAGCACATCGGGAGTCAGAGGACACTTATTTCGGTTTAGTAGATGATTCGATCAATGTTCTGGAGGCGCTGCGTTGCCGGTATCGCAGTGCTATTGCCGAAGGCTATGTCCCCCCGAAATTCCCAGCGCACGTTCAGATTCAGACTATAGCTGGATGCAATGCGTCATGCGTAATGTGTGCGATGAGCATGCCTAAGATCCGGCAGCTTCAGCGTGGCGTGATGCCGGATGACCTCTATCACCGCATCGTGGGCGAGTGCTCCCGAGCAGCAGCGTGCGAGGAGTTGGCGCTATATCTTCAGAACGAGCCGCTGCTAGACCGTGATCTTCCTCGCCGAATCCGCGTGGCCAAAGAGCTTAGCCGTGGACGCCTGCGGGTTCGGATCGTAACCAACGGCAACCTGCTGACGGCGAGGGTTATCGATGATCTGATCGCCGGTGGATTGGACGGCATCGCCGTAAGCCTCAACGCTCACAGCCCCAGAACATACCAACGCGTTATGGGCGGCCTGGATTATGAGCTTACGAGGAACAATATCGAGCTGTTATTGGAAAAAGCACCACCTAGTCTGTTCGTCTCCATTACCTTCATTGTCATAGCCGAAAATGAGAGGGAAATCGAAGACGCTATATCCTATTGGTCGGAGCGAGGTGTCTACTGCGGAGCATACGGCGTGAACACGCTTGCCGGTACTCTCACAGAGTTCGATGCCATTCAACCCAAGCAGGCGAAGACGCGCACGAAAGAGTGTTATCTTCCCTTCGAGTCAATCGGCGTTCTTGCGACAGGGGAAGTAATTCTCTGTTGTACTGATTGGGGTCGGCTATCGCTGTCGGGCAACTTGACCACACAGCCCCTGGAGGCAATTTGGCATTCGCGGGATGTGGCTGAATTCCGTCGGCAAGCCCTGTTGGGATTTCTTAATCACAAAATGTGCGCCGATTGTTTGGGCCAGACCCGTGTGCGCGAGAACCTGTTATATCAAGGTGGCCCGGGAAGCAATAGAGAAAAAGGCCACACAAATTGACTGCACCGTCCGAAAGAAATAAAGCGCCACATGATCGGGAGATTCCTTCATGCGCATCCAGGCTTTAGCTTCGATGTCGAGGAGTTCGTCCTCTCGACCAAATATGTCTCTGACCTTCAGAGACGTTATGTAGCCTTTCTCCATGAAATGACCGGGGAACCAAGTGACTGGTCCGGGGGCCGGTTAATCCTGGATGAAGTCCAGAGGGGGGCCTGCGACTGGGTGCCGGCCTATCAAGGATACAAGTACACCCGAGACTTTTCGGAATGGCCATTTACTGATAAAAGCGCCGTTCGCAGCTGCCCCGAAGAATATCTCGCAGTCAACCTGTCTCGGACTGACCTATTCCTCAAAACAACGACCGGATCGTCCGGGCCGCCGGTGCCGATCTGGCACACAGCACCCTTCTACTTTGATGGGTTGTTGTTAACGTTACGGAAAATAGCTTTTTTCTGGGGAGCCAAGGAAGCCCCTACGCGCCCGATCTTCTGTATATCACTCAGTGATGATCGGGCAAAACAGCAATTTATTGCGGCGGACCCTGTCAAAGAAGTCGGCATCTATGTGCGCGCTATTGTGGACGAGCAGAGGCTTGAAACCTACGACCACGTTCTCGCACTGATTAACGAATTGGAACCCGCATGTATTTCGTCGAAGCCCAGCATTCTGGAATCGCTTGTTGAAAGGGCCGTTTTGAAGCCGCAGTTTAGTTTGAGGCCCCTCGACTTTATTGTGTCGAGCGGCGCAAAACTTGAGGCAGGATTACAAGTTCGCCTTGAGGAGACATTTGGTACTCGTGCCATCGAAGCATATGGCATGACTGAGTTCGGCGTTGTAGGATATCCATGCCGCCAAGGCGCCTTGCATGTCGATATGACTTCAACGTTTATCGAAGTGATCGATAGTGAAGGTAAGGTTCTCCCTGACGGCCAGTTAGGCGAGTTAGTGGTCAGCAGCTTGAGTAACCGAGCGATGCCCTTTCTGCGTTATAAAACGGGCGATTTGGGAGCCCTTGAGACGGCTAATTGTGCTTGCGGAAGCCTTGCCCCGCGGCTTATGAAACTCTCGGGCCGCATCATAAGGTGTTTGCAGCTTCCTTCTGGGCGGTTTTTCCCGCCAACTTACTTCAATGACCTGTTCGTTCGATTTCCGTGTCTGAAGGAATTCCAGATAACCCAGATCGCCCGGAATACTTTGGAGATCCTTCTTGAACCACAATCAGGCACGACCGTACCAAACAATGAACTGGTGGACCAAGTCCACCTTTACGTCCGGGATTCGCTTGGCGAGCCTATGTCGGTCCATGTGAGGGTAGTTACATTCCGCAAAGACTGTAAGTTTGAACGGTTCCGGACTAATTTCTGACATCATGAAGAACGCGACTGTATTCTATGGGACTCTGTTGTCGTCACGACGGGGCAGCACCCTGACAATTACGAAAGACTCCCACGTGATCCTTTCTCTACACGACGTGGTGGGGGTGACGACGCAGTCGATGACTTGCGCGGAGCCGGGCTCGCAGGTCGTGTTCATGCGCGTGCTGCGGACTAACAAGAGAAATCGATATTTCTTCATCGATTTCGATGATAACCAGAGTAACATCCGTGAGGTTCATCGTGACCTGAACGACCTTTCGGCGGTACTGAACTGGCTTCTCCCGGCGGGTTACTCTCATAGGCAAGGCGACATCGGAATTTATGCTCGACAGCACCTGCCATTAGATAGGAGGGAAATTCCTAACGAACGGCAGTCAACTGAATTTGCTGGGCTGATGAACCGCCGCCATCGCTTCGATTGTATGCAGGACTGCAAATTCTTTCGCAAGGACAATCGCTACTTCGTGCAAGTCTTATGCCGAGCTCACATGGTTCACCCCGAGCACCCGAGTATCGCGCTGAACCCAGGATTGTACGAGCTGAGGGGTGCTAAGGGGCGGGTCGTCGGACGCACAGTGGCGGTGAGGTCAGGTAAGCCGCCTTTTGTAGAGCTATGACTTACTCCCGTTGGGCTTCGCAAACATGATACATGATCAGAAGGAATCATGATCCTCGATCGACCCGACAACACCGATATGTGGGGAATTTCCGTCCTGAAGTTCCATTGGAAGTGGAGCGAGCACGAATGTCGCCAACTGGCACACATGCGCTCGATATTCAACGAGGTCTTTCGTCGCGTCGGTTCATGCGCTTAGGCGACGCAGACGCGGATTACGGTCGATATCACGCCTTCTCGCGACCGCCCAGGAATAGTGCCTCCGAAGGCTCCGGACATCGGAAGTCGGGCCCTGCTCCGTAGCCATGCAGCTCAGAAGGGCATCTCGGAAGTGGCCAGCGACACGACTGAGGAGTGATTGAACTCGGAAAGTCAGATTTAAACGGTCCGCTGGACGGATTGTTGTGCGGAACGGCGTTCTGGCTTCTCGGCGGGGCGGCGCACCCGGATCACTCGAACGCCTAACGGCCTCTCCGAGAGATGGTGCCCCGTGCTTGGGGTCATGATTCAGAAGGCCGTGAAACCTGGAATGATGGATTCGGAATGATAAACGCCCTTCAATGCCAGTGAGGAGTCGCGAGATCGCCTTGGTCACTTGGATGTGTCGCCTATTCACTCTTATGACCAGGACTCTTGCTACCAGCAAAAGGCGCGGCTACTCACACGTGGGTGAAACGACGATGCGGTTGGGAAGCGTCACGTCCCAGATCGAAAGCGGATCGAACAGATTAGGCATCGGCTTTGCTCCTCGTGTGCCGATTATCGCATTCTCGACTTCAGCTTGATCATCTCGCCATCCACAGCGAACCTGCCGTATCCGTGATGGTGGATGGTCTTCGGGTCCTTTTGCGTGCCGTGAGGCCATAATGGAAACCGTTTTATTCCCTTAGTGAATCGTTGGCGGCTTCTCCTCGGGCGGCGGAAGCTCTGCGACCACGGCCGGAACAATGTCATTGAAAGTGCCCGTGGAGACGAGTTCATCGAAATTCATTTCGTCTTCGACAGCGCAATCGTGCCACTGAACGAAGACCGACTCTTTCGTCACTCTGGTTACCGTGCCGATGTGTTCCGGCCAGTCCGCTGTCCGTCCCTTGCCCGAAGGCTTGACGATTTCTTTGATTCGGAACATTTACACTCCTCCGCTGTCGGAATCGAAACTGCACGAGGTCATTGATGCCGTTGTCGCATTGATAGCAGTTTGCTTCACGCTGCCGTTACCCGTCCGCGAGCTTCCATATACACCATAGGCCCAGAAGCCGCCCAATACAAGGCGCTCATCTCCCTCCCCGCTGCCGGTCGAAGGCCTTTCCGGCTGGGCTTCCCTGATTGCGGCGATTGCCCTTTCCAGAGCATCGGCAAGCCGCAAATAGTCGGTCGGCAGTGGCGTCAGTGACGGCCGGTGGTGGTGACGTGGGGCAGGTCGGGGGGTCTGGATGGCAGGAATGACAGCCTGATTTCATCCTGCCCCTTGCTTCCGTAGGATTTCAACTTGCTCAAATTTCTATACGTGAGTGAGTGAGTGAATTGAGTAAGTTGAGTAAGTTGCCTTG
>Ga0208456_1000840_pt1 | contig 14978 bp, 9 predicted proteins | sample June2015DPH_4_10_2_FD_184691 | JGI IMG/M metagenome (GOLD analysis project Ga0208456, IMG submission 184691) | Peatland microbial communities from SPRUCE experiment site at the Marcell Experimental Forest, Minnesota, USA - June2015DPH_4_100... | ecosystem: Environmental > Terrestrial > Soil >... | reverse complement strand
TTTCAAGGCGAAGTTTACAACCACCAAGGGAGACTTCGTGGTGGAGGTCAGGCGCTCCTGGTCACCGCTGGGCGCGGATCGTTTCTACAACCTCGTGAAGAACCATTTCTACGACGGCGCCGCCTTCTTCCGCGTGCTGCCGGGCTTCGTGGCGCAATTCGGCCTCAGCGCCAACCCCGAGATTTCTCGGGTATGGGCCTCCGCCACCTTCAAGGACGATCCCGTCACCCAGAGTAACCTGGAAGGCTACCTGACTTTCGCCACCGCCGGCCCCCACACGCGGACCACCCAGGTCTTCATCAATCTCGGCGATAACCAGAACCTCGACCGCATGGGTTTCTCGCCCTTCGGCAAGGTCGTCGAAGGCATGAACGTGGTGCGAAAGTTCTACAGCGGTTATGGCGAAGGTGCACCGAGCGGCAAAGGTCCCGACCAGAGTCGACTTACAAACGAAGGGAAAGCCTATCTCGACAAAAGCTTCCCGCTAATGGATAGCATCAAGACGGCGGTCATCACTCAGTAGTCAGTCGTCAGTTGTCAGTCGTCAGTTTTCAGTTACGGGGGATCAGTCTTTTCGGGGGGAGCAATTGAAAACCCACGCGCGACGGCGCTCTTTCTATTTTCGACTTTCTATTTTCGATTTTCGACTTTCTATTTTAACCTTCGACCTTTGACTTTCAACTTTCGTATCAACAAGGAACCCCCCATGACCGATCTGAAGCCTGGCAAGTACGCAATCTTCGCAACCAGCCTGGGCGAGATTACCTGCGAACTGTTCCCGCAACATGCCCCGCAAACGGTGGAGAATTTTGTTGGTCTGGCGACGGGAACGAAGGAGTTCATTGACCCGAAGACGCGCAAGCCCGCCAGGCGCCCCTTCTACGATGGATTGATCTTCCATCGCGTCATACCCGAATTCATGATCCAGGGCGGCTGCCCGCTCGGGACCGGCACGGGTGGCCCCGGTTATCAGTTCAAAGATGAATTCGCCAAGGGCGTGGGGTTTGATAAGCCGGGCAAGCTGGCCATGGCCAATGCCGGTCCGGGGACGAACGGCAGCCAGTTCTTCATAACGCTCGCGCCCACAGCTTGGCTGAATAACCACCACACCATCTTCGGCCAAGTCGTGAAAGGCCAGGACATCGTCGAGAAAATCGTTGCTGTGGCACGCGACCGGAATGACCGGCCCAAGACCCCCGTGGTGATCAATGCGGTGAAGATCGTAGATGTGCCGCAGCAGGTCATTCCCCTCCTTGGTTAAGGAGGGGGTCAGGGGGTGGTTGACTGGCGTGCTTGATTCCGTGCCCACCACCCCCTACCCCTCCTCTGCCGAGGAGGGGAGCTATCGATCTCAGCGATCGCCCGCTCGAACGGAACGGCTTGATCTCTGGATGCCTTTGCGGCGTCGTAGGCGCGGATGCACTCAAGCTCTTCCAACTCTTCGAGTAGTTCTTGGTAATCAGCGATGTCCAGGACAACGCTGATCCGGTTTCCCTGGTCGTCCACTACGTAGCGTTCCTTAAGCTTCAACATTTGATTCCACCTCTTAATCCCGACCCCGCGCCCAGGATACCCTCCCAGCCAGCGACCGCGACTCCGACACGTGACAAACCCTGAATTCACGGCCTGTTTCTGCTTTGCACGCACTACACGCCGACAATTTCCACTAACTCCTTCACCGCGGCGGCGGATTTTTGAAGCGCCACATGTTCTTCCGGCGTCAGTTTGATTTCCACAATCTGCTCGATGCCGCGCACGCCCAGCTTCACCAGCACTCCCACGAACACGCCGTGGATGCCGTACTCGCCTTCGAGGTAAACGGTGCAAGGCAGAATTTTCTTGCGATCCGCGAAGATGGCGTCAATCATCTCTACCACAGCCGAGGAGGGCGCGTAAAAGGCGCTTCCGGTTTTGAGGAGATTCACAATTTCGGCTCCGCCGTTACGGGTGCGCTTAATGATGGCCTCGAGCTGTTCCCGGGGCATTAAATCTCCCACCGGGATTCCCGCCACGGTCGTATAACGCGGCACGGGCACCATAGTGTCTCCGTGGCCGCCCAGAACGAACCCCTGCACGTCGCGAACCGAGACGTTCAGGGCTTCCGCGATGAAGGTCCGGTAGCGGGCCGTATCCAGAACGCCCGCCATGCCGATCACGCGGTTCTTTGGAAATCCGCTCACCTTGAACGCTGTTTGCACCATAGCGTCCAGCGGATTGGTCACCACGATCAGGATGGCCTCCGGCGAGTACTTCGCCACCTTCTCGGTAGTTCCCTTAACGACCTCATAGTTCTTTCTCAGCAGGTCGTCGCGGCTCATGCCGGGCTTGCGCGCAAAGCCTGCCGTTATCACCACCAAGTCGGAGTTCGCCGTGTCCGCGTAATCGTTCGTTCCCCTGATCTTAACGTCGTAACCCTCGACGGGCCCCGATTCGAGCATGTCCAAAGCCTTACCCTGCGGGACGCCCTCGAGGATGTCAATCAGAACCACATCCGCCATTTGTTTGTCCACCAAGCGCTGAGCTACCTCTGCGCCAACATTACCTGCACCAACCACAGTCACTTTTTTGCGAATCATTAGCCCCTCCCTCAAGAAACATTTTAGATTTTGGATTGGCGCGTCCTACTACCTCCTCTACCTACCGCCCTGACCTGTTACTACGCCCTGTCCTAGCGGGCCTCAGCACGCGGGTGGAGGCAACAGTAGCCCGCCTCAATCCAAAATCTAAAATCCAAAATCTAAAATCGCTGCACGTTCTCAATAATCGCGCCCGCAAAAGCGCTGGTGCTGAGCCTCTGAACGCCGGTGATGCCGTCCATGTCCATCAGCCGCTCCAGGTCGTATGTGACGCGGTGCTGCGCGATAGTCGCGGCCAAGGCGTCTTCGATCGACTTGCCAACCTCAGGCCAGCCGATGAATTCAAACATCAATGCTCCTGAGCGGATGACGGCGCCGGGATTGATCACGTTCTTATCCGCATATTTGGGCGCGGTGCCGTGGGTAGCCTCAAACACCCCGAACCCGTCGCCAATGTTCGCGCCGGGAGCCAAGCCTAGCCCGCCGACTTGCGCCGCGCAGGCGTCCGAAAGGTAATCGCCGTTCAGGTTGGGCGTGCAGAGCATCTGGTATTCATCGGCGCGCGTCAGGATCTGCTGGAGCATCGAATCGGCGATGCGGTCGTTCACCAGCACCTTGTTTTTCCACTGACCCTTGCCATGAGTAGAATAGATGGAATCCAGGCAGTCCTTCACTTCCTTGCCAATCTGCTGCTTGAAACTCTCGGTCGCCATTTCGAGTCCAGGCTCAACCAGGGCCGCCAGCGCTTCGACCGAGGCCTGGGGGTTCTTGTCCTTGCCGTCGAGCGCCCAGCGCTCGCGCTCCGTAACGATGTGTTGGCGGAACTCCTGCTTGGCCAGCTCGTAGCCCCAGTCGCGGAACGACCCTTCGGTGAACTTCATGATGTTGCCCTTATGGATTAGGGTCACGGTCTTCAAGCCATGGTCGATGGCGTAACGGAGGCCGCGACGCACCAGGCGTTTGGTGCCGGTAATCGAAATGGGTTTGATGCCCACGCCGGAGTCGAGGCGGATCTGCTTCTTCGCTCCATCCTCGCGAAGCAGCGTGTTCACAAACTCGATAACACGTTTCGCCTGCTCCGATCCCTCGCGCCACTCGATGCCCGCGTAAACATCTTCCGTGTTCTCGCGGAAGATGACGATGTTCATGCGCTCGGGATATCTGACCGGCGACGGCACACCTGGAATGTATTTCACCGGCCGCCAGCAGGCGTAGAGGTTCAGGAGTTGCCGCAGGGCAACGTTCAAGCTGCGGATGCCGCCACCCACCGGCGTGGTCAGCGGACCTTTGATGGCAATGCGGAACTCCTTGATGGCATCGAGCGTTCCTTGCGGGAGCCATTCACCGAACTGCTTGAAGGCCTTCTCACCCGCAAACACCTCGTACCACACAACCCGGCGCTTGCCGCCAAAGGCTTTCTCGACGGCCGCGTCGAATACCCGCCGCGACGCCTTCCAGATGTCGCGGCCGGTGCCATCACCCTCAATGTAAGGAATGATCGGGTTGTCGGGAACTACAAACTTGTCGTTGATAAAGTCAATCCGCGCCCCGTCCCTTGGCACGGGAACGCCGTTATATGAACTCATTAGGTATGCGATCCTCCGTCAAAATTATGAATAGTAAATGGTGAATAGTAAATGGTGAATTCCGGACAGGCTGGGAGGTGACGAGCTTAAACCCGAATTCGAAAGTTGGGAGCCGCCGGGCGAGCCGAATCACTTGATTAGAGGCCCGTTTGACGCAGATACCGGAGGGACAACATGGTGCGGGGCCGGGCGTAGGGGCACAGCGCGCTGTGCCCCTACAAGATGCACATCGCACCCACGCTAACTTCCGAATTCGGGTAAAACCCAGGCCCATTGCCACTTTCTCAATTTAGATCCACCATTCAGAATTTCCCATTTACTATTCACTATTTACTATTCAGAATTTCCCCGGCCCCCAGTGTCCCGATTTAGAAGTTCGCTAACAAAGTCTTGCAGTTTCGGGTAGCCGTTCCACAGCCCCGTCAGGGGCGGAAGATTGTAGCCCAGGGCGCAAGCCCTGGGGGAGGGCCTCACCCTGTCCCGCAGAGCGGGACACCCCTCTCCCGCCCGAGCGGGAGAGGGGACGGGGGTGAGGGAGGGCTCGCCGACCCATCCCGCCCTGCGGGACCGTGGGCTACCCTCTTTCGCCCCGACAAGTCGGGGCTGAATTATTCAACGAACTTCTGACTCAGGACACTAGCCCCCAGTCCCTATTCTTCACTCCGGCCTTAATAGGCTCCGCAGTACGGTGGGCAGAATACCGCCGTTACGATAGTAGTTAACCTCGACGATGGAATCGAGCCGCGCGACGGCCTGGAAACTTCGCCGCGACCCCTCCGGACTTGTGGCCGTAAGCGTGACCTCCGAGCGCGGGCTGATGCCGTTGTCGAGGCCGGTGATGTCGAATACTTCCTGGCCGGTCAGACCCCGCGAAGCCGCATTCTCGCCTTCCTTGAACTGAAGCGGCAGCACGCCCATGCCCACCAGGTTACTGCGGTGAATGCGCTCGTAGCTCTCCGCCAGCGCGGCCCTGATTCCCAGCAGCAGAGTTCCCTTCGCCGCCCAGTCCCGGGAAGAGCCGGAACCGTATTCCTTTCCCGCGATGACGAGCAGCGGCACGCCTTCCTGCTTATAGCGCATCGCCGCATCGTAAATCCACATGCGTTCTCCATCCGGGAAGTGAACTGTGACGCCGCCCTCCATACCTGCCACAAGGTGGTTCTTCAACCGGATGTTCGCGAAGGTCCCGCGCACCATCACGCGGTCGTTGCCCCGGCGCGAGCCATAGGAGTTGAAGTCCTTCTTCGTCACACGGTGCTCGATCAGATATCGTCCCGCAGGACTCTCCTCCGGAATGCTGCCGGCCGGCGAAATGTGGTCAGTGGTGATGGAGTCGCCGAGCACTGCGAGCACGCGCGCCCTGCGGATCTCGGTAATGGGCTGCGGGGCTGGGCCGAGGTCGGTGAAGAACGGTGGCTCCTGAATGTAGGTAGAATCCGGCCGCCACTCGAAGAGCGCGCCGCCCGCCACCGGGATGGCGTTCCAGGTGGGGTTGCCGTCCCAGACGTTCGCATAAGACTCGCGAAACATCTCCGGGCGAATGGCCCGCTCCATCGCTTGGGCGACCTCCTCTTGCGAGGGCCAGATATCGCGCAGGTAAACTGGCCTGCCACTGCGGTCCTTTCCGAGCGGTTCGCTGTCTAAGTCGATATCCACGGTGCCCGCCAGCGCATAGGCGACGACCAGGGGCGGCGAAGCCAGGTAGTTGGCCCGCACTTGCGGATGGATCCGTCCTTCGAAGTTGCGGTTCCCGGAAAGAACTGCGGCCGCCACAAGCTGATTCTCCGTGACGGCCTTGGCTACCTCGGGGGGAAGCGGGCCGCTGTTCCCGATGCAGGTCGTGCAACCGTAGCCAACCAGGTTGAAATGGAGCGCGGCCAGCGGCTCGATCAGTCCCGCTGCCTTCAAGTATTCGGTCACGACTTTCGAGCCCGGAGCCAGGCTGGTCTTCACATAAGGAGGAATTTGAAGCCCCCGCGCGGCGGCCTTCTTCGCCAGCAATCCTGCGCCCAGCATAACTGAAGGGTTCGAGGTGTTGGTGCAGGATGTGATGGCGGCGATGACCACCGAACCGTGCTTGAGGCTGGCGCGGTCTCCGTTGAAGGCCACAGTCGCAACCCGGCCCGTCTCTTCCGGGGAAAGGCCGAAGCCGCGCTCCTTCACCGGCGCGGCGAGCGCCTGCCGGAAGGCGCTCTTCATGGCCGAAAGCGGGACGCGGTCCTGCGGGCGCTTCGGCCCGGCGAGACTCGGGGTCACTGCCGCGAGGTCCAACTCCAGCGTTTCGCTGTATTCAGGGTCCGGGCTCTGGTCGGTCCGGAAGATTCCCTGCTCCTTGGTGTAGCGCTCGACTCGCTGCACCTCTTCTTCGCTGCGGCCCGTCTGTCGCAGGTAACGCAGCGCTTCCGCATCCACCGGGAAAAATCCCATCGTGGCGCCGTACTCGGGCGCCATATTGGCCACCGTGGCGCGGTCGGCGAGGGTCATTTGCGAGAGACCGTCGCCATAAAACTCAACGAACTTGTCCACGACGCCTTTCTTCCGCAGTATCTCGGTGACGGTGAGCACGAGGTCGGTAGCCGTAACGCCCTCCCGCAGCCTGCCTTTCAATTTGAAACCGACCACTTTCGGGGTAAGGAAGTAGTAAGGCTGGCCCAGCATCGCGGCCTCAGCCTCAATGCCGCCTACTCCCCACCCGAGCACGCCCAGCCCGTTGATCATGGTAGTGTGAGAGTCGGTGCCCACCAGAGTGTCGGGGAGCCAGACCACCTCCAATCCATCCGTACGCTCCAAAACCACCTTCGCCAGGAATTCCAGGTTCACTTGGTGCACGATTCCTGTGGCCGGAGGAACGACGCGGAAGCTGTCAAAGGCCTTCTGACCCCAGCGCAAGAATTCATATCGCTCACGGTTGCGTTGGAATTCGATTTCCGCGTTGCGTTCGAGGGCCTGAGGGTTGCCAAAGAAGTCTACCTGCACGGAATGGTCAATTACCAGGTCCACGGGCACCAGCGGGTTGATCTTCGCCGGGTCGCCGCCCAGGCGTTTCATGGCTGAGCGCATCGCTGCCAGGTCCACAACGGCGGGCACGCCAGTGAAATCCTGGAGAATGACGCGCGCCGGCTTGAAAGGCACCTCGCGCGCCGCCGGGCTCTTCGCGTTCCAACCGGCCAGGGCCGCGACGTCCTGCTCCATAACGAGCGCGCCGTCGCAGTTACGCAGCACCGATTCCAACAACACCTTGATTGAGAAAGGAAGACGCAAAATGCTGCCCAGCCCAGCCTTCTCCAGGTTTTCCAGGCGATAGATGATGGCGTGGCCGTTGCCCGTATCGAACAAGACTCGCGCCCCGAATGCGTCTTTCCTACTCTTCTCTGTCACGCTTCACCCCCGAGCCCTGTTTCTATGATAGCGCCCGCATGAGAACTCGTTAAGAGAATTCTGAATAGTGAATAGTAAATGGTGAATTGTAACGTGGAGACCATAGCGCTCGGGGGCCCTGGGTGCAACGCGCGCTACATTTCATCCCGGAATCGTAGTCTGGAGTTGGCCCTTCGCTCGGATGGCTGGGCAGGTCTCCGAGCCTGTCATCCTGAGCGAAGCGAAGGATCCCCGCAGTTGCTTTTTGGGTTAAGCAGCTCACCACAACTGCAGAGATCCTTCGCTTCGCTCAGGATGACAGGCACTCACTATTTACTATTCACCATTCACTATTCATCATTCATAATTTGTAGCGCCTGCTGCGCCGCAGCCCTGCCGGTGCGAATACAATCTGAAATTCCTATGCCCGAATAGGCGTTCCCCGCAAGATAAATGCCCGGTAACTCTTCGAGCTGGCTTTGGATTCTCCTTACGCGCTCGGCATGCCCCACCGGATACTGCGCCATTGAGGCCGGCCAGCGGTGAATCCGGCAAAACAGCGGCTCGAATGAGAAATTCAAGATTTCCTTCAATTCCTGCCGGACGAGTGCAACCACTTCCTCGTCAGGGAGCTTCAGGACTTCCGGGTCTCGCGAGCCGCCCAGGAAACAGCGAAGCAGCGCCTTCCCTTCCGGAGCGCGATGGTTGAACTTGCGATGCACGAAGGTGCAGGCCAGCATTCTCCGGTTTTCCTTGCGCGGGACCAGGTATCCAAAGCCTGGTGGCAGGTGTTCTCTCGTTCCCTCCCCATATCCCAGCGAGACCGTCATCGAGGAACTGTAGGGGATTTGGCCGAGCAAGGCTCCCAGTGCGGGAGCGATGGAGGAAAGCAGCCGGCCGCATTCATGGGCAGGCATCGCAAGGATAATTGCATCCGCGTCGAATGTCATGCCTCCATCGCAAAAGATCTGATACCGTCGGCTGCATGAGTCAGCCCTCCCGCCAGGGCCGCCAGGCGCGAGTTTGATACCAGCAACACGCCCGCCGAGATGAACGCGAGTCTTGTCCAGATGCTCCGCCAGCTTCCCGGTGAGCTGCTCAAGTCCCTCCCTTAGTGTCATGAAGAGCGGCAAGGAGCTGCGAGGCGCAGCGCCCGTGCCGGCGGAGTCAGGCTGCGCAGTCCCATTCGTATTGGCGGCGGCTTTGCGGCGTTGCCGCATCGCTCGCAGCGTGGCGCGTGTCAGGCTGCCGTGCTTCCGCTCCATTTCCCAGAAGCGTGGCAGGACGGACCGGACGCTCAAAGCCCCCGAATCCCCGCCATAGACCCCGGCCAGCAAAGGGTCCGCAATGTTCTCCAGCATGGCGTCTCCGAAATGCCTACGCACGAAGCTCGCCACGGATTCGTCTGCGCCCTGGTTTAAGTTCCCGGACGGCGGTGAGGCAAACAACTCGGCGGCCATCGCCAGCTTGCTGCTGAGCGGCAGCAAGGGAGTGGTCACCATGGGCCAGAGGCGAGTCGGAACCAGGAACATCAGTCCATCAGGAAGCGGGACAAGACGGCCCCGGTGGAGGATGTAGGTGCGCCGCTGCCTGTCGTTCGAACCGACGAGCGAATCACCAAGGCCCAACTCCCGGGCCAGGGCCGCCGCTTCTGGCTTTTCGGCAAGGAAACTGTCCGGCCCTGCTTCGATGACGAAACCCTCGACGTGTTCCGTGCGAATCACTCCGCCTAGGCGGTCGCTTGCCTCGATGAGCAACTCTTCAACCGGCGCGCCGGCTTGGCGCGCGCAGGCCAGAGTGTAGGCTGCAGCAAGGCCTGCTATGCCTCCACCCAGGACGGCTACGCGCTTTCGAGCTGCCCGGTCGGTCGTCACTAGGTCCGTCCCCCAGGGTTGCGCCTGAATTCGGAGGGCAGTAGGCGGTAGGCATGCCTACTCTTCTCCGCCTTCTGGCCCAAACGCTCCGTGACGATAGCTGCCAGCGCCTGGATGAACAGCGGGCTATCGTTCAACGACGCGGAGCGGTGCACCGTCACGCCCCTGGTCTTTCCGTATTCGCGGAAGACGACATCAATATCGTAAAGGATCTCAACGTGGTCGCAGACAAAACCCACCGGCGCCAGCAACACATGTTGCTGGCCGTACAAGGCCAACTGATCGATGAGAGATTCCACGGTCGGCCCGATCCACGGTTCGCCACTCATCCCCGGGCTCTGGAAAGCCACGCTGAATTCCTTGAGGCCCACCGCGTTGGCCACCAGCGCAGCAGTTTCCCTCACCTGTTGCTCGTAAGGATCGCCGCCCTGAATGGTCTTTTCGGGAACGCTGTGCGCCGTGAAGATTACGGGAACCGGACCGCCGGCCGCAGCCTGCACGCGGGCCAGCGCCGTGGCTACTCTCTCGCGGAATGCCTCAACCAGCCCTGAATGATCGTGCCAGTTTTCGATGAAATCCACCTGTACATTTGGTGCGAGCCGTTCGACATCTTCGAACAAATACTTCTTGTAGAGGCCAATGCTGGTGCGGGAATTCTGGGGCGCCAAGCAAAGCGCCACAACACGTTCAACTCCGTCCGCCTTGATCTGCCGAACCGCTTCGGAGATGAATGGCTTCCAGTTCCGCATCCCCACATAGACTTGGCGGCCAAGGAGCTTCGCCAATCCCTCCGCCTGTAAAGTCGTCAGGCGCAGTAACGGCGAGCCGCCGATCAGGCTGTAGCGGCGAACGATTTCATTGACTAGCGCATCGGGTAGCTTCCGCCCGTCGCGCATGTTGAGCAGGAATGCAGGGATGTCCTCGAGTCTGTCCGGTGCGCCGTGCGCGAGCAGCAGCACTCCCCACCCGGCAGTCCTCCCGGCGCCGTCTTTCAGGATTTCGGTTGCCATGGCAAGTAGTCAGTGGTCCGTAGTCCCGCCGCGGCGGGTCCGTTGTGGGTCTTCAGCTATCCCGCCGCGGCTGGTCAGCCCTCAGCCATCAGCTCTCAGCTATCAGCTCTGCTGCCCCAACCAACGAATATATCACGCCCTGACGTGCTGAAAGCAGCGCTTGCTAAGTAGGGTAGTAGTCCCTCTGCTTCCGGGGTGCCTTTCGTACGGCAGCACCATCGAGGAGGCGACGGCAAACGCCCGAGAGGCCATCGAACTCCACCTTTAGAACCTCGCCGCACACGATGAACCAATTCCGCTCGGAAACGAATCCGTCCAAGTCTTCACGACCACCGTTCACGTGAGTCCTATTACGGGGAGGTTGGGACCGGTTCGATCCGGGGAATCAGCCAATGCACCAGCCCGATGGCCAGAGGGTGCATGATGCCGGCGATGATGAAGAGAGGCACGTAAGTATGGAACCACTGGAGGGTGTAACCCGCGACCAGCGCCAGGATCATACCGCCCACGGCACCGCCTGTCCCGCCCAGGCCCGTAACCGAGCCCACATCGCGTTTGGGGAACATATCCGAGGCGAGGGTGAAAACATTCGCCGACCATCCCTGGTGCGCGGCAAGGGAAAGGGAAATAAGGGCCAATGCCCACCGGGGATTGGGGGCGAAGACCGCCACGATGCCGGAGGGCATGCAAAACGCGCAAATCGCCATCGCCGTCTTGCGCGCCCGGCTTAGAGGCCAGCCGCGCTTGATAAAGAAACCCGAAAGCCATCCGCCCGCCACGCTGCCGACCCCCGAAACCAGAAACGGAATCCAGGCGAAAAGGCCGATTTCCTCGAGGGTGAAGCCGCGGCCTTGCTTGAGGTAGGAAGGGAGCCAGAAGATGTAAAACCACCAGACGGGGTCGGTCATGAATTTTGCCAGGATGAAACCCCACGCCTGCCGGTAGGCGAGGATTTTCTGCCACGGGATTCGAGTGGCCGTCGCGGTTTCTTCCTCACCCTCCCCGCTCTCGATGAACTCCAGCTCGCCGGGGGTAATCCACGAATGCTCACGGGGAAGGCGGTAAAGAGCCGCCCAGAAGAACAACCAGATGAATCCCAAAGCCCCGGTGAAGATGAACGCCGCCCGCCATCCCCACCGGAGCGTCAGCCAGACGACCAGCGGAGGCGCGATAACGGCGCCCACCGTTGGCCCGGCATTGAAGATGCCGGTGGCCAGCGCGCGTTGCCTTTTTGGAAACCATTCGGCAACGGCTTTGATGGCGGCAGGGAAGTTCCCCGCTTCGCCGGCCCCCAGAAGGAAGCGCGCTGCGCCGAAGGAAAGCGCCCCGCGCGCCAGCGCGTGAGCCATGGCGGCAATGGACCACCAGGTGATGGAGAGCGCGTATCCCAGCCTCGTCCCGAGCCAATCCATGACCAGACCGGCGACCGTGAGCATGAGGCCATAGGCCAATTGAAACGCGAACACAATCCAGCCGTAATCGCTCTCCGACCAGTGCAGGACGCTTTGCAGGTGAGGCTTCAGGACGGAGATCGTCTGCCGGTCGAGGTAATTGATCGTGGAGGCAAAGAATAGCAGCGCGCAGATGGCCCAGCGAAGGTTGGGAATTGTGAAACCCGCGCCGGGGCGGGTAGTTTGGGCCGGAGCGTGGGCAGGTTTCGGCATAGTTTGCGGATCAGCAGTCAGCCGGGCAGGATGCAGAAAAACGTTTCGGAAGATTGTCATTCCGAGCGAAGCGAGGAATCTCGCTCTGGAGGTAAAGGACCTTGCGAGATTCCTCGTCGCCTGCGGCTCCTCGGAATGACACGCTTTGTGGGTTTTTCGGCATCCTGCCAAGCTTTCTTACCTACGCATTTTTCACCCAAGCGTGCCGCGGGTCGTCAGCCCAGGCCCCGTAGCGGCGTTCTTCTCCGGCGAGGACCCAGGTGTAGTGAAGCTCGTAGCCCGGGGCCGCCACGAGAGGATGATAACCTTTAGGCAAGAGGACTGTATCACCGTCTTCCACCACCAAGGCCGTGGAGAAACCGTCGGGGTCACCATTGGCGGTGTAGGTCCACATCAATCCAAAGCCTTGAGCGGGTTTGATGCGGAAAAAATAAACCTCCTCGAGGACGGCTTCTTGCGGCGGGTTCGAGCGGTCGTGCTTATGGGGCGGGTAGCTGGACCAGTTGCCTGGCGGGTTGAGCGTTTCGCCCGCCAACAAGCGCTCTGCCGCAACGTTTTCTGCCAGCGCCGAATAGACGGTGCGTTGCCAGTTATCGCGACCTACCTGCTTGGCGACCACCGCCGCTCCTTCCAGGAGCGCAGGAGGCGCCGTTGCGGTAGAAGGGGCCGAGAAGATGCCCGCGTCGAAGACCTCCGACTCTGCCGTAATCTCGTAGGAAGACTGTGGCGGCAAGTAGACCATGACAGGCGGTCCGGAAAAGACATCGGCGCGCGCGCCCACATTCGAGAAGACCTGCCTCTGCCCGTCCGCAGTCTCAGCGGTGACGGTCGCTCTTCCGGAAAATATATCCAGAACGTATTCCCGTCCCTGGGCCTTTGCCGAATGCTTCTGGCCCTTCACCAGATTTAGGCGGGCAAAGTCGAGAAAACGCAAAACCCCGGGCCGGACGATCTGCTGAAATTCCCCCTTCGCTTGAGCTTTGAGCAGTCGTTGCATAAATCACCTCGAATGATTGCACATTTCCTAAAAAGAGAGGCTAATCGAACTCCAGCCACGGTGAGATACCGGGGCTATGGCGCTGCCATTTCACTTCGCTCCGGCATACCGCTCGTAGGCCTCAGCAACCTTGGCTTCGGCAGCATCGCTATCATGAATCAGCACCCGATATCGCAATGTCAGCGAGCTTCCGGCTGCAATGGCGACGCTTCCGTCGCGCTTGGGGTCATTATAGAAGTCGTGCTCGCCGAAGGGATTCACGGCGAACAGACCGTAGCCACGGGCGTGCCAGTAAGTGGGATGCTTAATGTTATGGGGGTTATCGAAGATAGCAATTCCGATCCTTTCTCCCCCCACAACTCCGGAGTAGTCGACCCAATCAGCTCGCTTACCCCAGATGTTTTTTTCACCCACGGCGCCTTCAGAGTTCAGCATTTTCACGGCGGGTTCTTGCAGGTTCCTGACCACCCGAATGGCGAAGGTTCCCTCCTTCGTATCGCCCACCTTCAAGGGCGTTCCCTGGTCAGCCGTAATAGTAAACGAACAGTCGATGGTGCGGGAACTTTCATCGCCCCGAAAAGTGTATTCCTGTGTCTCGCTGCCCATCGCCTTACCATCCGGGCCGACCAAGCTGAACACTGCCCGGAGCGTGCCGGAATCAGGCCCGCCCATTGATTCTTCGAGCTTGGTAAATACCGTGCGGCCCTTGGGGAGATCCTCAGATGTGTAAGCCTTGCCCATCACGTGCACGGGCGTTTTCTCTTCGAACTTTGCTTCTCCCCAGAAATCAACTCCGTTGATGTCGCCGTGAGCGAAGAACATAGAGCGGTGATGAGGATGGTCCCTGCTCTCGCCCGGGATGCTCGTTACCATCGGAAACCCACGCGTGACGATGATGCCCTCAGCCGAACGCAATGGGTAGAGATAGGGCTTGGGCGCCTCAGCTCCGAAATAGTAAGTCGTGAAAGGTTTCCCTCTGATGCTCACGTCGATCTGGTCACCATGCCGAACAAATGCCACGGGCTTGTCGCCGGCCACCAGGAGCGTAGCTTGTATCAATACCAAGAAGATTAAGCGCAAGAGGATTTCCCTCCGCAAGAAATTTGAAAGCCGAGAGAAAGAGTCGAAGATTCGCCAGTGGGAATCCCTCGAGGATAAGCCCACTCTGAACCGTTAAGCATTATCGGGATTGGGGGTTGGTCATGTCAAGCGCTGGCGGTTGAGGGTACTGGTGTCATTTGCGAGACATGGGCGTTGCAAGCCGCAGTCATTCCCGCGAAAGCGGGAATCTACCCGCCAAACCTTCGGAAATGCGCTGTCTACGGACTGGATTCCCGCTTTCGCGGGAATGACTGGCGTTTCGTAAGGGATGCCATAGCAAATGACACCACCACGCAGTCGAGGGTGCTCACTTCGGAAAAGTGAACTTGAGCTCGCGGCCCATTTCGAAGGCGGGCTTCTTCCGTTTTCGAATCAGGCCCCTATTCTCCGAAAGTGCCGTGACCAGCATGGGCAAGGCGATGGTGGAGTCGCAGTGGACGTCCACCATGCTGGCGTCGTGCGCAATCTTTCCCCAACTCTGGGATTCTTTGAACGTGCAGCCGGAAAGCCCGCCCCAGTGTGCGGCGTCAGTGATGATCTGTACGGCATATTTATGACCGTTATGAGACTGACGCATGAACGTAGCCGTCACCTCGGTCTGATTGACAAAGTTCTTGGGAGTGCCGCCGCCAAAGTAGATGACGCCGCTGGCAGGGGAATCAGCCGCCAGGTGCGCGGTCTCGAGCACATCACCGATCACGTCGAACGTGAACTGGTTCTTGCCCAGGAAACGGTTCTCCGCGATACCGATTCCGATGGAGGAATCTCCAATGGCAGGACAATACAGCGGGACTCGGGCTTTCGCCGCCGCAG
>Ga0208456_1000822_pt1 | contig 15372 bp, 8 predicted proteins | sample June2015DPH_4_10_2_FD_184691 | JGI IMG/M metagenome (GOLD analysis project Ga0208456, IMG submission 184691) | Peatland microbial communities from SPRUCE experiment site at the Marcell Experimental Forest, Minnesota, USA - June2015DPH_4_100... | ecosystem: Environmental > Terrestrial > Soil >... | reverse complement strand
TGCTGGACCTGTTCGTGGTGAACTACCTGAGCTGGGACGGCGCCAAGGAGCCGGACTGCCGTTACAACGGCAAGCCGGAATACTGTCACCCCAAGTTTTACAAGGAACTTCCCAACCAGTTGTTCCTCAACAAGGGAGACGGCACCTTCGTCGACATCTCAGCAGAATCGGGGATCCGGTCGCACCCAGGGAAAGGGATGGGCGTGGGTGTCGCCGACTACGACGGCGATGGCCTCGCCGACATCTTTGTCGCCAACGACAAGCTCTTCAACTTCCTGTTTCACAACAAGGGGAACGCCCGGTTTGAAGAGGTGGCGTTTGAGGCGGGTGTGGCCCTGCCCGAACACGGTAATCTGATTTCCAACATGGGCGTCGATTTTCGGGACATCAACAACGATGGCTGGCCCGACATCGCCATCGTGGCCCTGGCCAATGAGACCTTTCCGCTTTACCAGAACACCGGCAAAGGAGGGTTTGAGGAAATCACGGCGGAAAGTGGGATGACTTGGCTCTGCAATGCCATGTCCGGGTACAGCCCGAACATCGCCGATTTCGACAACGATGGATGGAAAGACCTCTTCGTCAGCCGAGGCGACGTGCAATCGCCGGCCATGGCCGATCGCGCTCATATCGACCAGCCCAACACGGTCTTCCGCAATACCGGGGATGGCAAATGGTCGGCGTTGACGGATGAGGCGGGCTTTGCCTCGCAACCCCCACGCCGCCACCGCGGCGCGGCGGTCGGGGACTTCAATCACGACGGCAAGCTCGACATCGTGGTGACGGCGCTCAGCGCGCCGGCGGAAATCTGGATGAATGACAGCCCGGGTGGCAATCATTGGCTGGAACTCAAGCTGGAAGGCACGAAGAGCAACCGTGACGCCATCGGGGCGCGAGTCCGAATTTCGGCCGCGGGGCACGCTCAGTTCAATCACGTGAGCACAGCCTCCGGCTACGCCTCCTCCAGCGCCGGCCCGGTTCACTTCGGGCTCGGTCCAGAGAAGATGGTGGACGAGATCGAGATCCGATGGCCGTCGGGAACCACGCAGGTGCTCAAGAATGTGCAAGCGGATCGAATTCTGCGGGTCAAGGAGCCCCGGTAGGGCTCACGGTTCGGGCCGGGGACCCTGCTGGCGAGCCTTTTGGTTGAGACGCAGCACGATCTGGCGCTCACGCTCTCCGTCCTGCTTGCGATTCAGCCGGTAGTAGAGCGCGGCAAGCTGCACGTGAACTTCTTGAAAGTCGGGAGATTCGCGCGCCACGCGTTCGAGGTCCTTTTGGGCCTCGTCCAGATGCCCCAGCGCGAGGTTCAGCGCGCCGACCTGAAAGCGCGCGCTGAGAGAATCGGGTCGAAGCCGCAATGCGCGCTCGAGATAAGGAGCCGCTTCGGCGTTGTGGCCGCTGAGACGGAGCAAACGTCCTAAATGAAAATTAGCCTCGAAGTCGCTAGGGTCCGCTTGGATGGCGCGCGCGAAGGCCGCTTTAGCGCCTTCATTGTCGCCGCCCTCCACGAGCGCCCGCCCATAGAGCGACCAGCCGCCGGGCAGTTTGGGGTCCCGATCGAGAGCCTGGTGGATGGCGGTTGCCGCGCTCTTGCTGTCACCCGCCGCGAGTTCCGCCGCCCCCATTAGCAGGTTCGCCTCGGCAGCGTTTCCGTCTTTCAAAATGCGGTCGATGACGCGCTCTCCCTTCTGCGCCTGCCCGTCTCGAATGAGCGCCGTCCCCAGCGCATAGTCCACGGCGCGGTCGTCTGCGTCGGCTTCGTAGGCGGGCTCCAGGAGCTTCACGGCGTCGCCGTTTCTCCCCAGCCGCAGATAGCAGTCGGCTAGAAGATAGAGCGATTGCCTGTGATCGGGTTGCCGCCGGCGTAGAGTCTCCAGCTCGGAGGCAGCCTTCCCGAACTCAGCCTGTTTGTACCAAGCCAGCGCCAAGTCGAGCCGGAGGACCGGGTCGTCGGGGGCTTGCGTGAGGGCGGCACGATACTGGGCGATGGCTTCGTCGAAACGGCCCAGCGCGACGAGGGCGATGCCCAGGTTGGCGCGCGCCGCGATCATGTCCGGATGAAGCCGGATGAGTTCCTGGTACTTGCGCACCGCCAGTTGCGTGTCGCCGCGCTGCTGGGCCTCGTCTGCCTGCTGAAACAACTGCTGCGGATCGGGCCCCTGCGCGAAGGTAACGAGGGCGAAGGTCAGGATGGATAGCGCCCCGAAAAGACCAAGTCCCGCGATCGAAGAACGCAATGAGGAAAACATTAATGCCGCACTGTGCGGGGCCCTCCCCAATCGGCAAATCTGGCAACGCAAGAGCGCCTCCCTATGTTTTCGAGCTCGTAACACTGCACCCATAAGTTTAAGCCCAAAACCTGTCCATGGGGTGCTCCTTGACCGAGGTTCGATTATTTGTTCTGGTAGCCTGTCCGGGTTGGACGAACCTGGCGTATGATATGGGTTCCATGGCAACCACCTGCTGCACCAGTCGGAAGAAGAGTCCAGGATCAAACACGGATCCGGCATCCGCCGTTCCGTGAACTCAGGAGCCGAATGATCACGCGAATAAAACAATACGCCCTTCTACTTTCACTGCTGTTGTTGGCGCCGAACGCCGTTGCGCAATGGAATGCCTTGAATCCCGCCAAGGGTATAGAGAGGCAATCCGACGGCGTGCTCTTCACCATGCAGACCGGCCTGCTGCGGCTGGAGGTTTGCTCGGATTCCATCGTCCGCGTTCTCTATACGCCCACATCTTCTTTCCCGGATGTGAAGCATCTTGCCGTGATCAAAACGAGTTGGCCTCGAGCCCACTTCTCGGTGGCATCGACCGACAAAGAGGTGACGCTGAGCACCGCGCAACTTCGAGTCACCGTGGCCCGCCAGGACGGAGTGATTGTCTTCAGTGACGCGGCGGGCAAAAGGCTGATGCAGGACAGCAGCCGGACGATGACTCCCGTCGTGGTCAATGGCGAGAAGACTTACCGCGCCGAAGAGTTCGTGGCGCTGTGGGGCTCGCCGGAAGGCTTCTACGGCCTGGGGCAGCATCAGGCCGGGGTGTGGAACTACCGGGGAGAATCGGTGGACATCGCGCAGGACAACTCCAACATTTCCGTCCCCATGCTGCTGTCAACCAACGGCTACGGCCTGTTCTGGGACAACCCTTCCCGCAGCCGCTTCAACAACCGCTTCATGCAGTCGCTGTATATCAGCTCGGAAGTCGCCGAGCAGATCGATTACTACTTCATCTACGGCCCGGAATTCGACCAGATCGTCACCGCTTACCGCGAGCTGACCGGCGCGGCTCCCATGTTCGGCAAATGGGCGTACGGCTTCTGGCAGTGCAAGAACCGCTATCAGTCGCAGAAAGAGCTGCTGGAGGTGGCGCACCAGTACCGCGAATTACACATCCCCGTCGATAACCTCGTGCAGGATTGGTTCTGGTGGAAAATCAAAGGAGACTTCGATTTCAACGACCACTATCCCGACCCCAGGGGCATGATCGACGACCTGCACCGCAACCATTTCCATCTGATGATTTCGGTATGGCCCTATTTCGATCCCGGCTCGAAAGTCTATGAGGAGATGGACAAGCGCGGTTACTTTATCGACCGCACCAAGGTGGCCGCCTTTCATCCTGCCGGAATGGCCCTGTATGACGCTTTCAATCCCGCTGCCCGCAAGTTCTACTGGCAGTTGATGGACAACGTGCTGTTCAAGATTGGCGCGGATGCCTGGTGGCTCGACACGACGGAACCGGAAACGGAGGGGGGTGAAACAAACATCCTGGTGAGCGACCAGGTGGCCGCAGGTAACGGCGCCCGCTACGCCAACCTCTATCCACTGATGACCACCTCGGCCGTCTATGAGGGCCAGCGCAGTGTGACCGACCAGAAGCGCGTTTTCATCCTCTCGCGGTCGGCGTATGCGGGCATTCAGCGCAACAGCACGGCGGCCTGGTCGGGTGATATTAATTCCGATTGGGAAACCTTCAAGCGGCAGATTCCCGCTGGATTGAACTTGATGCTTTCCGGAATTCCCTACTGGACGACCGATATTGGTGGTTTTACGGATGGCAACCCCGACAGTCCCGCCTACCGGGAACTGTTCCTGCGCTGGTTCGAATACGGAACGTTCTGCCCCATCTTCCGCGTGCATGGAACGCGCGCCACCAACCAGAACGAGCTGTGGTCTTACGGCGCCGACGCACAGGAGATTCTGACCCGGTACGACACGCTTCGTTACCGCCTGATGCCCTATATCTACTCGCTGGCGTGGCAGGTGACGCACGCGGGCTACACCCTGATGCGCCCGCTGGTGATGGATTATCGCGAGGATGTGACGGCGCGCAACATCGGCGATCAGTTTCTGTTCGGGCCGGCGCTGATGGTCAGTCCCGTCACCGACCCTGGAGTGGACCAGCGGCGCGTCTATCTGCCGAACACCACCTGGACCAACTTCTGGAGCGGCGAAAGTTTCTCCGGGGGCAAGTTCATCATGGCGGCGGCGCCGCTCGAAACCCTGCCCCTGTTCGTGCCTGCCGGTTCGATTTTGCCCGTGGGGCCAGCGATGGAGTACAGCAGCCAAAAACCGGAGGACCCCATCGAATTGCGCATCTATCCGGAAGCGGATGCGGACTTCACGCTCTACGAAGACGATGGCCTTACTTACGACTACGAGAAGGGCGCGTATGCGACGATTCCCATTCACTGGGATGACGCCAAGCACACGCTCACAATCGGCGCGCGCCAGGGCAGCCTCCCAGGCATGCTCGAGCACCGCACCTTCAATATTGTCTGGGTGGGGCCGGGTCACGGCGTTGGCGTGAGCCCGTCCGGGACAGTCGATAAAGCGGTTTCCTACAACGGCACGGCGGTCACCGTCCAACGCTGAAGCAATCCCAAACAGAATTAGAGACCGTCCAGAACTACCGAAGGAGAACACCATGCGTTACCTATTTGGCTTCGTCCTGCTGTTTGCACTTCTCGGGAATGCCCTCGCTCAAACGCCTGCTCCCGATTACCGCAACCCCAATCTCCCCATTGAGCAGCGTGTAGCTGATTTGTTGAAGCGGATGACGCTGGAGGAGAAAGTCTGGCAATTGGCGCCCCGGCGCGGGGCCAACTCCGGCATCCTGGACACGACGGGCAAGTTCACTGGCGCCAACCTGCGCGAGATCTTTCGCAAGATGTTCAGCGTTGACTCGAAGATAAGCCCGCGCGACGCGGCAATTCTGCGCAACGCCATGCAGAGATACCAGGTTGAGAAAACGCGCCTGGGCATCCCGGCGATTTTCCAGGGCGAAGCACTGCACGGCTTCATGGAAAACGGGAGTACGAGTTTCCCTCAGGCGCTGGGCTTGGCGAGTACCTGGGACCCGGAACTGGTGCGGCAAGTGTTCACGGCCGCTGCCGACGAAATGGCTTCCGCTGGTGATGAGCAGGCGTTCACGCCGGTGTTGGATCTGGCGCGGGACCCGCGGTGGGGCCGGACCGAAGAAACCTACGGAGAGGACCCCTACCTGGGTTCGCGCATCGGCGTGGCTGCCATTGAAGGATTGCAGGGCCCGAATTTCCTCATCGACCGGCACCACGTTCTGGCCACCGCCAAGCACTTCGCGGCGCATGGAGAACCGGAAGGGGGAACCAACACGGCCCCCGCTAACTACTCCGAGCGCGTCATCCGCGAATCGTTTCTGGCGGCTTTCCGCGCTGCGGTGCAGGAGGCCCAGGTGGGCAGCGTGATGGCCTCCTACAACGAGATCGATGGCATTCCCTCGCATGTCAACTCCTGGTTGCTGGACAAAGTCCTCCGCCAGGAATGGGGATTCCGCGGCTACGTGATTTCCGACGGCGGCGGGCTCCAGATGCTGGTGACGACGCACCAGGTCGCCGCCAACAACGCCGATGCAGCGCGTTTGGCGCTGGCGGCCGGGGTGGATTACGATCTCTCGGACGGTTCGGTCTATGGCACGCTGATCGACCAGGTGCGCGAAGGAAAGATTCCCGAAAGTGAAGTGGACCGGGCCGTGGCGAGGGTCCTGACCGCGAAGTTTCGCCTGGGGCTCTTTGAAAACCCTTATGTCGATCCCGACTACGCGGAGCGGATCACCAACAGTCCCGAACACCAGAAACTCGCGCTGAAAGCTGCGCAGGAAACGATGGTGCTTCTGAAGAACGACGGCAACCTCCTGCCGCTGGATTTGAAGAAACTGAAGACCATCGCGGTGATCGGTCCCAACGCCGCGGATGTCCACCTGGGTGGCTACAGCCGGGAGCCGGCGCACAGCGTGAGCATTCTGGAAGGCATCCGTGAACGCGTGGGCACGGCCGCTACCGTGGTTTACTCCGAGGGCTGCAAGATCACGGAAGGGACGCAGGGCTGGTCAGCGTGGTACAAGAATGAAGTCAAACTCCCGGCTCCCGAGTCCCAGTTGAAGAGCCTTCAAGCCGCCACCGAGGTAGCGCGAAAGGCGGATGTTGCCATTGTCGTGGTGGGTGAAAACGAAAGCACTAATCGTGAGGCCTGGGCGGAGAATCACCTGGGGGATCGGGACTCGCTCGATCTGCTCGGCTACCAGGACCAGTTAGTCAAGTCGATCGTGGAGACCGGCACGCCCACCGTGGTGTTCCTGATCAATGGCCGCCCGCTCTCAATCAACTACGCTGCGGGACACGTCCCGGCAATCCTGGAAGGTTGGTACCTGGGCCAGGAAGGGGGAACCGCCGCGGCCAACGTGCTTTTTGGTGATGTCAATCCGGGAGGGAAACTGCCCATCAGCTTTCCGCGCAATGTCGGCCAACTTCCCGATTATTATGACCATAAACCTTCCCTGAACCGCAGCTACCTGTTCAACGGCCGAAAGCCGCTATTCCCGTTCGGCTGGGGGCTGAGTTACACCACCTTCAAGTTCGACCATCTGCGCGTCGATCCCGCGACGATCGGCACGGGCGGAGAGACTACAGTCAGTGTGGACGTGACCAATACCGGCAGCAGAGAAGGGGATGAGGTCGCGGAGCTGTATATTCACCAGCGCGTGGCCTCGGTGACGCGTCCGGTGATGGAACTCCGAGGTTTCCAGCGCCTCGGCCTGAAACCCGGAGAGAGGAAGACGGTGGAATTCAAGCTCACGCCGCGCGACCTTCAGATGCTGAATCAGGATATGCATTGGGCGGTCGAGCCTGGTGTCTTCGACATCATGGTCGGACCGAGTTCGGACCAAACGAGCAGCGTTCCCTTGCAGGTGGTCGCGAAATGAAAGAGACCCAGGCGGGCCTGTCTCCCGCGCTCACCAGTTGTAGCTTGCCAACAATTCTCCCTGATCGTTCACCAGCACCAGAGCCGCCCGCCCGGGCTCGAGCCTGCCGGCAAAAACCTTTCCACTCCTTGTATCCCGGAATGACATTCCCGACGCCGACGATTCGGAAGTCAGCACATAGAGCGTGGCGTGGTCGAATTGCGTGGGGCAGATGAGCACGCCGGGATCATTTATTTGGGTGGAGTAAGTTTCTGCGACGTTGGCCACTCGCAGAGCATAGCGATAAAGGTCGCCGATAGCCTTGAGGTTGTCATTGAGTTCGACCGGCAAAGACACGAGCAGGATTCGGCCTTTGCCCAGGGTTTTCTCGAGGATTGTCTGGTCATCGGGCAGGAGAGTTCGTTCCAGAAATGTGGTCTTCTCCCCGGAAAAACTCAACCCCGCTCCTCCTCCCGGCCAGGTAATGAGGTTTTCGCGCGTGGTAAGCAAGCCGGGATGGAGATCGAGTCCCAGTTGGCTGGCACGCGCGGTGGGATGAAAATGCTCGTCGTTATCGAAAGCCCCGGTGAGCAGCAGTGTGGCGCCTTCGCGGACTTTCGCCAGGATGGCTTGCCAAGCCTGCTCATTGAGCGTCCAGGGGGACGGCAGCAAGATGAGCTTGGGGTTGCCAAGCAATTGAGTCTGATACTCGCCCACGGCATACGCTGAGGCGCGTGCGTAGTAGTAGAGCGCACGCACACAGTTTTGCTGGGCTTCGAGCGCGGCGGAGTTGAACACCGAAAGCTGGAGCGATTGCGGCAGCACTATCGCGACTTCCGGCAACTTCAAACCCGTGGCGTAGGGCGCGGCCTTGCCGGCAAAACTGGCCATTTCACGCATAACGTCTTCCCAGGTTTTGTTCGAACCGTCGCTACGCTTGATGCCGAAGTCACCGCCTGCCCCCCATTCCCATTGCAGTGAGCCGCTGTTAGCGGCAGCGAAGCCCAGCGCCCACTTGCGCTCGACCAGCCCAAAGGCCGTCAGCTCGTCGTAGCGCGGCACGCCATCCGGCCGCCAGACGGGCTGGTAACCCGTCTCGCCCACGAAGTTCGGAACTCCCACGCGCTTGGCGACCACGGAATCCCAGAGGAGCGCGTCGTCCCGCCAATAGGTGTGATTCACGGTAAAATCGACACCGGCGTCGGCATAGAATTGGTTCAGGACGCGATCGCTGACACCTCCCTCATCCTGGCCGACGTCCGTGAGTTGACGACTGCCCGTCGAGCGGATGGCAGCCACCGTCTTGCCCACCCAGCGGCGAAACATCTCCTGTGCGAACAGGTTGTAATCGACGGCCCGCACCAGGCGCGGATTGCCGTAGCGCTCGAAGGCGAGGTCCTCGCGCTCCGGCAAGGGAAGGCTTTCAAAGCTCCCCAGCTCCTCCGGTGTCACGTTCCAGGCGCGTGCCAGCTCATCCAGCGTCCCGTATTTCTCGCGCAACCAGGCACGCCACGCGGCAAGCTCGGTCGGATCGTTATTGGGCGTGTTGCCCCGCCACAGCCGTTTGGGATTCGAAAAACTCGGCTCGTTGATCAGGTCCCAGCTCAGGTGCGGCACCTCCTTGAAGCGCCGGACGATTGAAAGCATGTAGTCCTGCTGCGCGTGGATGGCGACGGGATCCGTGTAGGGATTCGTCCCCGGACCGGTGAGGAGCGATTCCTCGTCGGGATGGCGCATGACGGTCTGCGGGTCGAAGGCGCAGAAAGTGAAATTGACATGAATGTGATGACGCGCCGCGGATAGGAGAAACGCCTCCAAACTGCGCAGAAAGCGCTCCTTCACCTGGCCGGTCGAGCCGTCAAAGATTTCCAGGTGATCATTCCATACGCCCGTGCGGATGAAGCTGATACCGTGTTGCTCCATCTCGGTGAAGTCACGCTCCCACACCCAGGCGTTGCCCGCGCCATGAAATCCCCAACCGTAGTGCTCCGTGGTGAAATAGTTGGTGCCGAAGGGGAAGAAGGGAATGCCGTCTTTTGTCAAGAAATCGCCCTTCACGCCGTACCTGGGCCCGGAGTGCAACAGTCGGTCGTCACGGACCCAGAAGCCGGTTTGATAGAACTCGCGTGGCTTGCCGGCGTCTTCATAGGTGCTGCGAACTTCGTAGAATCCCGGCGCCAGCGTTTTCTGATCCTCAAAAGCCACCGGCTCGGTCACGGCATCGCCGGCACAGTTCACTTGGCGTGTGGCGAGAACCTGGCCACCCGCCAGCAACTCGATACGCACCCTTCCCGATTGCTCCTGCCCCAGGAGCTGCTTGCGCACATTGTTCAGTCGAACGACAAGCTGAGGAATCTCGCCCGCAAGCACCGTGGCGTTTTGCAGCTCGACACGAAAGACCGTTGCACCCTGGCGGGCGTAGTCAGCGGCCTGACGGACCACCGCGAGAGCCCCCGGTGACGACCAGTATCCGGGCTCGGGTTCGAAGCCAAGCATCACCACGCGTGCGCCCAACAATCCACCTTCGAGGCGGGTGAAGTCTGTGGCGACCACCGGCGCCGCCACGCGCTCGCCGGCGGAGTTCTGGAGATAGCCCAAGCCGCGGCTCACCCCCTCGATCACAAAGACGCGCTTCACCTCGAGGTCGCCACCGCTGAACGTTGCATCCTTCCACGCGAACTTCAGCCCGGCCCGCAGCGGCGCCTCATAGGTGTGCTCGACGCCGATCCGGCGAGCATAAGCTGTCTCAGCTCGGTCCGCGATGAACTCACCAGCTTCCTTCCGCACGGGGATGGTCAGAGGCCGGCCCCCTAGCACGAGCAGATTTCCGCCGCTTTGTAGATACTTCAGGACCGCAGCCCAAGCGTTGGCGGGAACGGCGGAGCCATACGGGAGAACCAGCAACTCCGCATCGCGCAGGGTCTCTTGCTTGTTCAACTCATCGAGACTCGCGAACTCCGGCTGCAGCCCGTCCAGAGCTTTCCGCAGGGTCTCCTGGGGGACTGGCTGGCTTTCCAGGGTAGGAAATCCGTCCTGCCAAAACACCACGACTTTGCCGTAGGTTGCACCCATTGAGATGCATAATGCCAAGATGATCTTTACCATTGTGCGCATATTCATACTCCTCAAACCCTCGTTAGAGAGGCATCGGAAATTGTCGCCATGCGTTACTCGCTTCCAGGTGCCGATGCCTGCGCCAGGGATGTTCTCAACCCTTATATCCTTTGCTGCCTCAGGGCTGGAGCTTCAGGAAAGTCACACCGTATCCGTTCAGAGTTACCATCATGCGCGACGCGGGAGTGACCGGCGTGGCCGAGGGACCTTGCGTGGGGTCGGTGCTGGCGTCGATGGTTAACTCCGTCGCGGAACTGAAGGCGCCGAGCGCGGAGACGTCCACGATCACGGTGCGGGGCGCGCCCGGACCGTTGTCGTCGGTCGCCGGGTTCATTATCGCGTGGTTCGCGATCATCACCACCGTGGAGCTGCCCGGACCCTGCGTGGCTAGCGTCTCGACGCTTGAGGATTCCGTTGTGGTCAGACTCAATATCCTTGGGGGTATAAGGGTTGGGCAGGGCGCCCCGGGCGGACATGTCGGGTAATACCGCTGCAACCAGTAGTCCACCCAGTAGCTGAGATAGGTCTTGCCGCTGTTAAAGTCCACTTCGCCGTACTGCTGGTCGGCGTCGAAATCCCAGTGGTAAAGCGCCTGTGCGCCAGCCTGCGCGAGTTGGGAAAACACAGTGGGACGCCAGGCGGCAAAGAAAGCGCTGGTGCCGCGCTGATCGGTGACGAACTTCTGGCCGGGATTACACGTGCTATTACCGTTGGCGTTGGCGTAGTCGGCGTTGACGTTGTTCTCCGTCACCCACACCGGCACGTTCGCCAGGCTCGAGTTCGTCTGGAGCTGTGAATAGATGTATCTGACGTCGGAAGCGAAACCGGAGATGGTGCTAAAGACCTGGAAGTCGGAGTCCGACTGGTTACAGCTCGAGTAGAAGTGTGTGGCGACCGCGTCCACTTGTTGCGTGACGCCGGAGACGAAGGTGGGCATGTAGTTCTCGGGTTCGGTGCCAAAGTCGGCCAGTTCGACGGCGACAAACTTGATCGGCACTTGCGATTGCCCCGCCTGCATCGCCGGCACGACGATGTTATAGAGGGTCACGTACTGAGCCGCGGTTAGGCCATTGATATTGGGCTCGTTGAAGATGCCCCACCAGGTGACCGGCGTGACGCTGGTGGCCGAGTGGACGTGGTTGTGGCCGTTCGCGTCGCTAAAGCCGGTGCTGGTGTTGTAGTATTGCACCACGTCGGCGGCGTAGTTGGCGAAGTCCTGGTAGTGGCTCGGCTCGAGGTAGCCGGTGCTCGGGTCGTCCATCCAGGAGGGCCCCTGGGCAAGCTGGAGTTCCGGGCTGTTGTCCGCCACGCCGATCACCGGGTTCAGAATCGCATCCAGTGTGCTGAAATCCCAACTGTTCTGGGACGACTCGGGCGTGCCTTGCGAAACCGGCTGCAAACGAATGTGCTGCGAGTTCAGATTGTTCAGAGTGGTGGTGGTGCCGGGCTCGGGATTGCTGGTAAAGAACTGATAGTCCCACTCGGCCGGCTGAAACGAAGTGGACATGAAAGCACTCAGAAGGCCATCTTCTCCCACGTTCGTGTTGACCGTGGATTGAACCGTGGCCACTACGGCGATCACCAGCGTCAGGTTGGCACTTGCGGTGCTGGCGCCATCGCTTGCATTGATCGTGACGGGGTAACTGCCGGCGGCCGGAGCGCCCGGCGCCTGCGGGGTAAACGTCACCGTGCCGGTATCGCTGCTGCCTGGCGAGTTGATCTGCGTGTTCACGCCTGTCGGGACCGAACCCGTGGTCAGAGTCACGGAGGACGTGTTCCCAGAGGGCCGAGTGACGGTGACGGTAACGGACCCCGGCGTTCCATCCTGACCGGCGGTCACCGTGCTTAACGAGAGGGAGATGGAAATCGGGGCGGGCGGAGGCCCACTGGACGATCCCCCGCCGCACGAAACGGCAACCAGGGCCATCCCCAGGAGCGCTACCAGAAGCAGTCGCATGGCATTCCTACCTTACCTTTCCTCCATCCTGCCAGAAAACTGACTTGGTGGGGCGGGTACGATATACGCTTCCCACCACCGGCGCGGATGCACCCAAGTGCTTGAAAAAGGTGAGCATGGAGTTTGCATTACAGAAGAGAGTAGCTGCCCGCCCTAATCAGGAATTTCCGTTTTGATTTTCCGGCCGACCGGTAACATACACCCCACCGCCTCTGAATGCAAGGTCCAGTCGAGGAACTTCCCTACTCGAACCCCTAATCCGGTCGCCGGGGAGGTTCTGGAGTCGGCCGCGGAAGGGTTGACAGGAGGCCGTCCGAGTGGCTTCGGTCGGTGCTCAGCAAAGCTCCGAGCAGCACTTCCAGCGCGTCGAGCAAGCGTGCGTCGCCACTCTGAATGAGATAGCCGGCCAGCCGAAGCAATTGCAGATGACGCGGCGTGTACACTTCGGCGCCGGATTGTGGGGGTTTTCCATGGCCGGCGCGAATCATGTCCATAATGCATCTGCCGGAGGGTGTAATCAGGCACCGCGTGCCCGCCAGGTTCTCGTCGCGGTCCTGGAAGAACTCAGCCAAGGGTACATCGAGGGCCTCCGCTATCTTGCGAAGGGTCTTAGGACGTGGCTCAAGGTGGCGATTCTCAATCCTGGAGAGATACGAGCCGGCAATGCCAGAGCGTTGGCTCAATTGCCGCTGGCTGATGCCCTTCTGGTTCCGTATCTGCATGACGCGGGTTCCAATGCTCATAGATACCTCCCACCAATGCTTTTTCGAGGCCAATCTTAACACAAATGTAATAAAAGTTTAAGCCGTGTACAAAATCTATTGACACTTCTGTGAAGTGAGCTATGTTAGAAAGGGAATACAAGGAAAACAAAACGGAGGTGATGTTGAGCGCATACGACGTGCCGGGATCCTGCTAGCCTTGGCGTCGGCCCGACGCCTAAGGCGGTGCCAGCGGAGGCGAGGGAACGCGGAAAGCGTCAGCCATCGCGGTAGCCCAGGAGGAAAGATTCGGGGCGCGAGGTAATGAGAGGCACCCAACGGAAACCTCAAACGGTGGGTGTTCCTGCCTCGGACGCAAGCCCCGGTCATGGGGACAGGACCCCGGCGTCTCAAGAGTTTCGTAGCGATCACTCGCTACCAACAAGCCCACCGACCCGTCCGGGATTATATAGCAACCCCACAATCCTGCCTGATAAGCCCTGAGCCGGACGGGTCTACCCTTTTCCAGGCTCGTAGGGCTGCCTCTCCCCAGAACCTCATGTTAGAATGTCGCCTTCCCGCCTGTTGCAGTCAATGAAACCAGATGCGACGCGACGCTTCTTCTTTCGCTGACTGAAGAAAGCTGTGGCGAGGATGAACCCCTCTGAGATTCGATTTGCAGTCGACAGGATGCTCGGCCGGCTGGCGAGAATGTTGCGCTTGCTGGGATACGACACTTACTATGCGAACGATATGACGACCGCGCAATTGCTTGCGATGAGACGGAGCGGCGAGCGCGTGATCCTGACCCGGGGCGAAACAGCACAGCGGTTTCCGCACCTGGATAAGGTGCTGAGCCTCAAAAGTGAATATCCGCCCCAGCAGCTCCGCGAGGTAGTGGAACGACTTGGCTTGGACACCCGCTCGGGGCTCTGGACTCGTTGCACGTTGTGCAACGCGCCCATTGAGCGCGTGGAGAAGGCAGGTGTGGAAGCGCTCGTCGAGGCTAAGATCTTCCAACTCTACGAGGACTTCTACCGCTGCACCGGCTGCGCTCACGTCTACTGGCACGGCTCGCACGTAGATCGAATTCTGCGAAACTTGGAGTTTGTCCTGGGCCGGTCTTCCCTATAGAATTCGGTCGCTCGCGGAAGGGCGAGTTTACCTCGCCAATTGGCGGCGTAAAGCCGCCTCTACATCAAACTGACCCGTTACCGGTTTCCGCGCCGCAGGCGGCGGAGCCGCTCGGGGCCGTATGAGTTCTCGCACACCCGCTTACCCTTCCGGCCTCAACCGGCGTGGGCGCCTGCAACGGCGCATGGAACAAGTGAGGGCGGACCCATTTCAACATGAACTATAACGCGAATGAATAATATACATATAATGAATTACCCGAAGGCCCTGGTAAGTCCTCAGTTGTCAGTGGTCAGTTGTCAGTGAAAAGTAGGCGGTAGGTAGTACGTGGTAGGTGGGAGAAAACACTGCCTACTGCCTGCTGCCTTATGTCTCCTGATTCCTGCATCCTGAGTCCTGCCTCCTGCCGGCCATCGTCGCTACTTTCCTGGGACCTGAAACCTGACACCTGGCACCTGCTCACAGATACCCGAGTTCGCGACCCAAGGCCCGGAATTCTTCACCGCGCAGGAAAAGCTCCGCCTCTGTAGCCTCGTACCCGTGCTCGAGCGTTCGACGCAGATGCAGAGCGGCAATATCCGCCAGTTGTTGGTCGGTAAGATTCTTGCGTTCGCATTCTCGCAATTCAGCGAGTGTCGCGCAGGAAATGGCGACAGTCGCCTTCTGGCCACCCACCAAGAAAACTGCGTCGATACTGTCACTATGCCGCGTGGCGATGGCTGAGTAAAGGTGAACAAAATGAACTTTGACCGGCGCTTCCAAGCCTTTGGAACTAACCTCAAACGGTGTCACGATATAGCTCATCGTTCCTGATCCTCAACTTTGCTGCGGTCTGCCATTGATGGTTTCCAAGTGGGCTACGTATTATAACGCATATAGGTTGGCCGCCGTCAGTTGTCCCGCCGTGGCGGGTCCCGCCGCGGCGGGTCCGTGGTCAGTTGGCAATCTTGAACTCTGAATTGTGAATTGCCCTACCTGCCACCCGGCTCAGGAGTAAGCAGAAAGCAGTCGGCAGTCGGCAGTAGGCAGTCGGCAGTAGGCAGTCGGCGGTAGGCAGTAGGCAGTGTGCAAGCCCAAATTCATAATCGACTACCAGTAGTGTCCAACAAAAGTTCGGGTAGTTCCTTCTAACTGCTTGACTAAGCGAAGGTAAGGGCTCTGGATGAGTTTTTTCGATTTCAATTTTCGGCCTCATTTCTGGCACTATTCTACTGTTTCCCAACCTGTTTCGGAGGCAGCAGA